>Ga0307928_10000681_pt1 | contig 25638 bp, 38 predicted proteins | sample AceLakmetagen232_FD_201815 | JGI IMG/M metagenome (GOLD analysis project Ga0307928, IMG submission 201815) | Saline water microbial communities from Ace Lake, Antarctica - #232 | ecosystem: Environmental > Aquatic > Non-marine Saline and Alkaline > Saline | place: Antarctica: Ace Lake... | reverse complement strand
CGAGTCCGACGTTGACAAGTTCCGGAAGCAACTGACAAGCAAACGCGCGACGGAGTTCAACGCCATAATTTCCGCCGGGTTCGGTGCGTTTGATAAGGCGAAGGCATCGTTTGGCGAATGGTACAAGACCCTTCTGGAAAATGACAAGGAAAAAGAGAAAGACAAGATAGACACCACAATCCGCGAGCGTCCCGCAGACATCACCGACCAGTTCTTACGTATTGGCGGCATTGGCGTTGGCGGCGGGTCTAGTGCCAAGCGCAGCGCCTCAATCATGGCCCGGCAGTTGAGCATACAAGAGAGTATGGCCAGGAGCCTGAAAACGCTGGTGCTGAAACAGACTACGCCACCCGAGCCAACAGCCGACACGCCAGTGACCGAAAAGAAGAGCGTAGGATTAGACGTACCGCCCGCGGTGGAGCTCACGCTACCGGCAATAGAAGTCAACCCGCCCGCGGTGGAGCTCACGCTACCGGCAATAGAAGTCAACCCGCCCGCGGTGGAGCTCACGCCACCGGCAATAGAAGTCAACCCGCCCGCGGTGGAGCTCACGCCACCGGCGCCGATTGTAGCTCCGGCAGCTATAGACGCAAAACCGCGCGAGAGCGTAGGGCCAGACGTGGCAACCAAAGGCATTACCTCACAGATTGCCGACAGGTTCCTCCGCGGTCTGGACAGTACCGTTGATGGCGCCCCCAGCGCTGACCGACGCGTTGACTTGGCACGCAAACAGTTAAGCGTAGTCGAGAGCATGGCCAAGAGCCTGAAAGCGATCTTGATGAAGCCCGAAGCACAACCGAGGTTTGCCTAGATGGCCCTGTCAGATTACCAACTTCGTAACGCGCTCAGCTACGGCGGGTCAAGTGGCGAGGAAACCGTCACCTACAACTACCGCGTGCCGGTCGCTGACTGGAAGACGTTCATTCCCGCGTTCGGTGCCTCGCTTGTCGATTCATTCCTGGGCACCGTTTATTTTCAGAACTACACACGCCCGTCGATTGCCGAAGATGACGCCTACGTTTTGTTGTCGCTGACCTATGCTGACAACCTCGGACGTAGCGCGATCGTCAACAAAGAGGACAACGCCAACGTCTGGCTTCCCGTCCCGAGCACGTTTGAGAAGCCGCTCGAGCAAGCGGTGGCATACAAAACGAAATGGAATTACGACCTGTACCAGCTCAAGAGCTCAAGCCTGGCAACCCCAGCCTGGCAGGGCACGGCTACAGACATAAGCGACGGGACCGGCGAGGTGTGGCTATGGGGCAAGGATAGCCCGGGAGATGATTGGAAACTGCAAGAGGTCAAGACCAAGCCAGGGATTGAGGCATGGGTAGCGCCGGCATTTGCGAGCCAATACCACTTCTGGAATGCGACTTACGCCGTGGTTGTGGCTGTACTTGAGGCAGTTGCAACGCGTGTTACGCCAGCACAGACATTCGGTTATCCCGGTGAATGGCTGGTCACTGCGGTGACAATCAACGAAGATGGCAACCGGTACAAGGGTACCGTTGAATTTACGAACGCTACCGTGTGGGATCACGAGCTGTATTCATAGGAGTTAGAATGGGCAGAGGACTTCCAGGCGAACCATCCCCGGGCAAGGTCATCCCGCGCGCGTGGCATATGGATATGTACAACGCTATTCGGGACTTTATGAAGTCGCCGGTCAAAGGCGACAATAAGACCATCCGCGTGCAGGGGACGACGGTTAGCGCAGTGCCACAGCCGAAAGCGCGGCGGGCGGCAGCGGTTGAATACAAAATATTGAAAATAGCCGCAACTGACGCGACCGTCGTCGAAAAGGCGGCAGCAGACTACCAGTGTGACGGCACAGCAGACCAAGTAGAGATAAACGCAGCGATCGCTTCTCTGGACGCGGTGGGTGGCACGATCCAACTATCGAGCGGGACGTTCGATCTTGCTGCGTCAATTGTGGACGCCGTAGGCGCAACAGACACGGACTTCGGGTATCTTGAAATCGCGGGCGAAGGAGTAAGCAGCACAACTATCGTAACCACCGGCACGCCGATCACGGCGATGTGGATAACCAAAACCTTAAGCACGCACATTCACGACCTGGCCATTACTGGCGACATATCTGGCGGCAACGCCCCCCGCCTTGGGATATTTGCACAGGGCACGCCGGTTGATAGTGTCAGGATCGCCGACGTAACAATTACGGAATGCAGCCTCAGGGGAATCCATACCGTAAAGATTCCTCACGTTCTTTTCGACACGGTAAACGTTTCGGCCTGCACCCAGGAATGCATTCTTGTCTCATATGCGGACATCTGTTCTGTTGCTCTTAACATTACTCCGGCGGCGGGACAGACCGGGCTGATTCTAGTTTATTGTCATGGCGAACTAACAAGCACCACTATCGATGGCGGGGCACAAGGCATAGACTTTGGCAGCTCCGTTCTGGTGCTCAATAGTGGAACGTTTACCAATCAGACCGGGATGGGGTCAGTGGTTGGCGCGCATGGTGCTCACCTTATCGGCCTGACGGCTAATAAAGCCCTGCACGGCCTAACAGCCATAAACTGCACAACATCGACCACACTCTACGCGACGGGGCCGGTATATGGCTGCACATTTGCCACGTTGACAACCGGCACAACGCTGCCGTTGGCATTCGACTGGGCGGCACTCGGACGCACGCAAGTTGTGACAGTACGAGACGCCGCCGGCACGGGCACAACGGCACTAACATTTACAAACGGCGTACTGACCGGGGTGGCGTAAATGCTCGGACTCCGGCCATTATGCGGCGCCCCGATCTGCGCGAAGATGCTCCCCGCGTATCTCTCTGCCTCGACCGCAGACGGCATCACGGCGGTGGATGTTGCGAACGCCACAGCGCAAATGGTGGCGTCTCTGGCGGATGGCATCACTCACACAGACACGCCAACGAGTACCGCGCAGTTGCTGGCCGCGGTGTCTGAGTCTGCCGTAATGTCGGACACGCCGCAGGCAGCCGTCGGCATGTTCGCGATTGTCTCTGACGGATTGACGGCCGCTGACATTGCCAGCGCCACAGCGCAGGCAAATGTGACAGTCGCTGACGGGCTCGAATTGAGCGACGCAGCCAGCGCCGTGTTTGGGGCTGTGGTGTCCGTGCTGGACGGCGTAGTCGCGTCAGACACCGCCACGGCACTCGCCAGTGCTGTTGCGTCCGTTGTCGATGGTGTCAGAGCAGCCGACACGGCCGGCGCGCTTGCCGCGGCTATTGCGGCGGTTGTGGACGGAGTGACGGCAACCGACACTACCTGCCCCTTGCCGGGTGATCGGATGATTGTGAGTTTTGACGGGGCGAGTCTGACGGTTGCCATAGCGGGCAAGTCCCTGACAATAGGTATTGATGGCGACAGAGCATAGGAGCAAAGGCATGAAAGCGATGAAATCAAGAGCGGCTATGGGTGGAGTGTTCACGGTCGTGTGCCGGGACAAGCGCGGGGTTATCAAGTGGACCGACACGGCCAAAAATCTGGTTGTAAACGTCGGGCTCAACGCGATCCTTGACGCGGTATTTGCCGGCGGCACGCAGACTGATCCGTGGTATATCGGGCTGACCGATGGCACTCCGACTGTTATTGCCGGCGATACCATGGGGACTCATGCCGGATGGACCGAGGTCACCGCCTACGACGAGGCCGTGCGCCAGACGTTCGTGGACGTCCGCACTGACCAGACCGCAAGCAACAGCGCGAGTAAGGCTGTATTCACGATCGACACCAATGCCACGACCATTGGCGGCGCGTTTATTGCCGCCTCGAGTACGAAGGGCGAAGCGGCCAGCACTCTTCTTTGCGGCGCAGCGTTCACGGTTGGGGACAAGTCCCTGGACGATGATGACACGCTGACCGTGCAGTACGATTTCAGCGCAGCCGATGACGGTGCATAAGCGAGGACGTGACCAATGCTGACCGCGCATGCTGAAGAAGGCGGGACGTATATCGTAACGCTGACGTTCGTGGACGAGGACGGGGACCCCATGGTTCCCACGTCCATTACGTGGTCATTATTGACGCGTGCCGGTGTGGTCGTCAATGAGCGGGAAAACGTGGAGGTTGCGACGCCAGCCGCGAGCACGGAAATAGTGCTGGCCGGCGATGACCTGGCAATCCTTGGCGGGCTCGTTCAAGAGAGCCGTGTATTCTCGCTGACCGCCGTTTACACGTCCGGAACACACGGCGTGCTTACACTAAAAGACTCCACGAGTTTCCGCGTTGACGACCTCGAAAGGGTTAGCTGATGGCTGCCATTGACAACTTAGTGCACGAGCGCACAACCACGACCGGGACCGGAGATTTGACGCTGACTCCACGTACTGGCTGGCGCCGGTTCTCAGTTGTTTTCGGCACTGGCGTGACCTTGGACGTGTTTTTTTACGCAATCCGGCAACACGAGTCGCTCGAGTGGGAAGTTGGCACCGGGCATATGTCCGACGCCACGACGTTGGTGCGCGATACCGTAGTCGCGTCCAGTAATTCTGATGCTCTTGTTGACTTCAGCGCGGGCACAAAGGATATGGTCAATGACTTGGACAAGGTTACGCTAGACGCGCTGATTGCAGGTCCCGGAAGCGCCGTTGATGAGAATCTAGCGGTCTTTGATTCAACGACGGGTAAGCTGATCAAAGATGGGTTGATTAACAAATCAGCCGTTACTGCCAATACAGCCAAGGTAACGAACGCTACGCACTCCGGAGACGCCACAGGGGCCACAGCCCTGACGATCGCGAACAACGCAGTCGACAACGTCAAGGCCGCGGACATGGCCACGAAGACCATGAAGGGGCGCACGTCTGCTCTCACTGGGGATCCCGAGGACCTGACCGCAGCGCAAGCCCGGGCGATCCTGAACGTGGCAGACGGGGCCGACGTCACGGGCGACAACGCACCGCAGGCGCACGCCGCGAGTCACCAGAACGCCGGCTCTGATGAGATCAGCGTCGCAGGCCTCTCCGGCAAACTGGCCGACGCGCAGACCCCACTGGGACACGCAGCCTCCCACGTCGACGGCTCTGACGACATCCAGGACGCATCGAACGCTCAGAAGGGCGTTGCCACCGCCGCGCAGATCCAGGCGCTCGAGGCCGTAGCAGCGAAGGTCGACCTGATCGCAGAAGTGACCCGGGAGCCGGGCGGATTTACAGCTCCGGAGGACGTCATTGTCACGGGCGACAGCACGAGCCGAACCGTCACGCTAACCGGCACAGTCGCAGCCTACTACCTGGGCGTCCTGAACACGACCATCGTCAGCGGCTGGACGTCAGACGCGCACGGCGTCGACACCACCAAAGGCTACATGCTCACATACGACGGCTCGACCATTGAATGGCACGAGGCGAGCACGCTCCCGGCCGACTTCTTTGACCAGCTCCTGATCTCCTTTGCATTCTACAACAACGAAGACGCGACCTGGATCTACCTCCGGGAGTGCCACGGACTGGAGCCGTGGGAGTCGCACCGGAACGAGCACTTCACCATCGGCACATACAAGCGTAGCGGTGGTGTGCTCGGCGATTACGTCATCGACTCTGAGACGGCAGCCGACCGCCGCCCGTCCGTCGCGGCCTCCAGCATCTTTGACGAGGATCTACAGACGACAGTCACGGCCCTGGCACTGAATGGCCCATACACGAACTACACGCTCACGGGAGCGGCCGGCGTCTACGACTTCGACACGTCAGCCGTCGAGATCATACCAGTGGTCGGCGCCGTGCCCTACTGGAACGAGTTCACCGGTGGATCCTGGGGGCAGACGGCATTCTCCGACAAGGACTACGGCTCTGTCTGGCTCATGGCCGTACCGATGGCCGCGGACGCAGACTCGCAGAACGCGCGGCTCTTGTGGATGCAACCCCAGAGCGTCGGCAAGGAGAAGGACATCCTCGCCCAGACGCCGAACGACGTGAACCTCACCGTCCTCGATAACCTACTGCCCGAGCTGGTCTTCATCGCGCAGATAATCGTTGAATACAAGGGCGGCGACTGGAACATCGCGCACGTCATCAGCCTGGACGGCACCCGGCACAGCCAGACATCGAGCCCGGCCGGGAACTACCTGACGGCAGTCGTTGACGACACGACCCCGGCGTCCGGCGGCACGTTCGACACCAACGCGCACGACATCCTGACCAGTGAGGGCACGGCAGTCGCCAGCGCCAGCGCAGACATCTGGGCCGGGGCCGATGGCGACACTGTTCACATCACGGGCACGACCGAGATTGACACGCTCGGCACCGCTGGCAAGATCGGTGCAAGTAAGCGCGTGATCTTTGACGGGATACTGAACATCGTCCACAGCGCGAACATCGACCTCCCGGGAGATGCTGACTACACAACGGCCGCGGGCGACTGGGGCATTGTCTACGCGCAGACAACGACGACCTTTCGTGTGATGCTGTTCAAGGCAGACGGGACGGCTGTAGTTGGCGGCGGCGCCACAATTGCAGGTGTCCAAAATAGCACCTACACCTTCGCTGCCGACGCGGAAGCCTCAGACGCCTACGCGATCACGTTAGCGCCAGCGATTGCCGCCTATGCCACGGGGCAAGAGTTCACGTTCACGGCGACAACTGCGAACACCGGGGCCGCAACGCTCGACGTCAACGGCAAGGGCGCGAAGACGATCAAGAAGCGACACGACGTAGACCTTGCAGACGGTGACATTGAGGCTGGTCAGGCGGTAACTGTCTTCTGCGATGGCACTAATTTTCAGATGCTATCGCAGGTTGCGGCTGCTAGTGCAAGCAGTAGCACCTTCCTTCTGCCGTTCTGGTTTCCCGCTGGTCAATATGACCCGCTCGGCGACTTCGCTGTACTAGGCGAGGAAGCCGGAGCCGATAACGCAGCACCGCTGTACGCTGTCGGGTTTGAGGATACAGGCACCGAGTACTGGTATAAGAATATTCCACTACCGCCAGGTGCCAAGGCAACCGGGGCAATCTACTTCGACCTGCGTGGACATGCGGAAACCCCAGCAGCGAACAAGGTCGTGAAGTTCACGATGGAGTATGATTCCGTGGCCGTTGGCGAGGGCTGGGACAACGCCTACGCTCTTAGCATTTCGAGCGCCGAGGTAGCTGTAGACGCCACGCAAGACAAGACCGTGCAGGCGCAACTCAACAGCGCACCGTCAACCGTCACAGCCCTCAGCATGACCGGGAGCGACTGGCTCTACACCCGCATAAAACGGATCAACGCTGGCTTGACTGGAACCAACCTGACCGACGCCTTCTACGTGCATGGCGTTCTGATGCTCGTTGAATGCGAAGCGGTTACATAGGAGAATCATTATGCCATCAGGATTCAATAACATCACGAAGCAGTATCGCGGGTCACGGGTCAAGACTCGCATCATCACCGGGAACGATGACTGGATAGGCGATCAGACAAACGTCGAAGGTATCGGCGGCTGGATCGGCAACCCGATCATGCCTGCCGGCGTGTCGCCTCGCTTCTGCGTGGTCGATGCAGGTGTAGTCCGCGAAATGACAGATGCGGAGAAGACGGAGAAGTACCCGCCCCCTACTCCGCAGCAGATGGCCCGCGCAGAGCTGGACCAACGAGACGGCGGCGGTAAAGATACGCACGTGCTAGAGGATGTTATCTCGCTTCTTATTGACAAGGGAGTATTCACGTTGGCAGACCTTCCACCCGGCGCTCGTGGACGCCTGGCAGAACGCGAGGCACTCAGAGCAGCAGCACAGGGAGACTGACATGGGGCGAGCATCTCTTACATGTAACGGCACTTCCAGTTACGTCGACTGCGGTGATGGGGTACCAACTGACGGCTGGCCCGAGGGCGACTACTCGTTCACTCTGGACATCAACATCGTTGACGGGCAGCCTGCTTTAGCGGCAACGCCGAGAATCTTCGGGGACAACAGCGGGTATAACGGCAAAGGGGCTATTTACTCAGTACTCCAGCACGATGGGCAAACCAACCCCGGAGGAGTCACGCTTGTCCTGCGCTATAACGATGTGTATGCTATAGCCAATACCGAGAGTGGGATTTTTCCTAACGGCCAGACTGGATGGTACAATCTCGGGTATCGTGTTGACTGGTCCAACGACAAAATGGACATATTCGTGAACGGCGTTAAGCAAACATTAAAAACAGCCCAAGCTGGCGATATCAGCGGACTAACCAAAACCGACTGGGTAGAACCGAACGCAGGGTCCGGGCAAACACTCAGCGCAGCCTTTCATACGACATACAAAAACTGGCTTGCCTCGAACGTCGTGAACTTCCGGCGCTACACCCGCGCCCTGACGGACGCCGAGTTCGCCATGATCGCGGTTGGCAAGCTCAGCGCCGTAATTGACTACGAGGAGGCCGCCGCACCATTTGGTAGGCTCGTCGACCTGACTGGTACGTATACGGTCACGGCCAACGCCACGACCGAGAGCCCCGACGGCCCGGGGGTGTTCTTCTAATGCGCTACCTACTCACCATCGCGCTACTGTTCGCTACCGGGTGCCGTACCGCCGGCCCGTCGGTAATGGTCCGCATACAGGATTCGCCAGGATGTACTGTGACAGTTCCAGTGTCTGGCACACGTACCGACGCAGACCAGGGCAAGGTCGTGAGCACGGACGCAACGGTTAAGGCGATCCCGTGAAAACAGTCCACGGCGTAACCTACTATTGTAAATCCGGCTGGAAGGTCTTGGGCAAGCCCTACATGGAATGCCTGCCAATCCAGCCACCATCTGGCGACATCATTACGCCGTTTATCACGCTACGCCAAAACGGGCACCTTCACCTGCCGGCGGAATACGCCTGGGATGGTGCGAGCGGCCCGACCTGGGACACGAAATCTAGTATTCGGCCAGCGCTTGGCCATGACGTTGGGTACCAATTGATCCGCCTTGGGTTCCTGCCAATGTCTTACCGGATCCAGTTTGACGACCTTTTGTTGACCACCTGCATTCAGGATGGAATGTGGCACTGGCGAGCGGAGATGTGGTATCGGAATGTTCGCAGGTTTGGCGAGGCGTCAGCGCGACCAATAGACGGGGAATGACCAATGGCCGGCAACGAGTCAGATAGTTGTGATCTCGAGCGGGTGTATACCGTGCTCGATGCGGTGAGCGCAAAACAAGAGGAAGTACTTTTAGCGCTCTCGGATCACCTGACCCGCGATGAAGTCACGAGCGCGCAGAGAGACGAGCAGATAGCCGCGCTGCAGGACATGGCCACAACACAAGGCAACGAACTACGCGGCCATAATGTCCGGCTGGTGACGGTTGAGGGGCATTGCTCGACGGCGGTTTGGATAGTCAAGGGCCTGGCGATTGCCGTTTTCGGAGCACTGGCAACCTGGCTACTCGCTTGCGCGACCTAACTCAGTCTCCAGCCGCTGCACCCTCAGTGCGGACATGATAAAGTCCTCATGCGCCCGTGCGTACTTCCGCCGGCATTCGTCACGGTCAGCGGTCATCGCCTCCAGGGCGCTGGGCAAAGGCGCCGCTTTTGCCTCGTGCTCCCGGTAACACCCGCGGCGCCAGTCGTCAACGTTGTATGCCCAATCGAAGGTAGCGCCCCATTGCCATTCTCGATCCCATCCCGCCCGCCATTCAACGCCACCGGGTACCGCGCACAGCCGCTCGCACTCGCTGGCGGTCATGTCGCCGTGGAGTTCCTCTGGCTCAATGCACCGCAGTTTGAGCGTGTCTTGTAGCTCGTCTGGCAGAAGGAACTCAGCAGCCAAGTCCTTCGCCGCATCCAGACTCTCAGCAGTAACGCGAAAGCCCTCTGCCATGAGCACGCCATTGGCCCAGCGGTCGAACACATAGACCTTCTCCACCACCTCGGCGACGTGCCTGCGGTAGCGGTCGGCGCGCCACATCTCTGTTTGCTCGTCTATCACGCGCTCAAGCAATGCTTCACAGTCCGGACAATTGCCAGACGGATACCCGTGGGGACATTGTGGCGGATCCACCACCACCTCGGCAGGACGGAGGCGAACTTGGTCATCTTGCCACGCGACAAACAGCAATGGTTGGTTCCATCCATGTTCAAACGGCACCCAGTTCTTGTTCTCGGCCTCGCCTACATCGTCAAACTCCAGCCGCTCATCCTTCGCCCGCCACGCGTCCAGCGCCTCGCGGAACGTGCAGCCCTGGTGCGTCTCTGGCGTGACCTTGCGGAGCTTCCATCGCACTGATGTAGAGAAGGCCATTCCGAATGTAAACGGCCCACCGCTTGTGATTGCCTCTCCGGTGTTGGTTTCCACCTGCCCAGCAATGTCGCCAGGCAAAATGCCACTGCACTCGCCCGTCTCCTCAACGCCGTGGTACGCCCGCCACCAAGCCGGGTGATGCGGGACTGTTGCTTTCTCGTCAATCATTGCCGTTCTCCTGTCACTGTTTCAGCCAACAAAAAGGCGCCTGTATCTCTTCCACGCACGCCACCGATCCCACACCAGTAGCGCGAAACACACCGCCAACGGAACGCCACCTATCACCATATCCCAGTCCATTAGGCACTTCTCCGCTCAGTAATCCACCCCGGAACCGCGCACGGGCACGGCTCGCTATTTTCGACCAACTCCAGCGCGTCAAACTCTGCGGACGTGCGCCACGTCACGCGAGGGCCTACGGTCGACACCGACACGCGATGACCGAGGGCGCGCAGTGAGCGCACCGCACAGAGGGCGCAAACGGGCGTATGTCCTACGCGGTGTGCGAGGGTCCAGGTTCGTACTGCAAGTCTAATCATTTGGGTGCCTCCGTCCTTTTTTCGCTCTACCCCTACCATAGCACGCGTGGCGCGTACATAAAAGGGCAGAACAAAACAAAAGGCAACAAAAGACGGAAAAAGATACACCCGAGCCCTTGACGCGTCACCGGTGTCGGGCTATGGTTAGGGCATGAACAGCACACCTAAATGGCTCACAGCCACAGAGCTCGCGGTAGAAATCAACATGTCAGTCGGAACGATCCGCAGAAACATACGCCGGTACGGTGAAATGGCCGGTGTTAAGTGGCAGTGGTTTGGCGCGTCGCGGCGCTACCAGATTAGCAGCACCAAAGGAGAACAGAATGAGCACCACGGCAGAACAGGCACAGACGACTGACGGCGTTTACATCGTCAGTCTCGAGATCAAGGACACCAAGCGCATTGAGGCGCTATTGCTCAAGCCCGAACCAACCGGGCTCACGGTTTTAGGCGGACTCAACGAGGCGGGCAAGACTACAGCGCTGGACGTGCTCACGTGGGTGCTGTGTGGCGACAAGCACAAGCCTTCACAGGCGCACCGGGACGGCGCCGAAAAGCCTCCATTTGCTTCGGTCGAATTCTCCAACGGCTACACGGTCGAGCGGCGCGGCAAGAACTCAGACCTGCACGTCACCGGCCCGGACGGCGGACGCGGGAATCAGACCACGCTGACCGGTGTTCGCGGATTCGTCAACGCGTTTGCCCTGGACCTTCCCGGGTTCCTTCATTCGTCGGACCGGTACAAGCTGGACTCGCTGCTCAATGGCCTTGGTGATGGCATTGCCGAGCGGTACGCGAAACTGCGCGCCGACGAAAAAGCAAAAGAGAAAGAGCGCCGCGAGTATCACGGCGAATATCAACGGTTGCTCAACGTCGCCGATTCGCTGCCCGCGTATCCCGATGGACCGCGGCAAGTCGTGAGTTCTGCGGAATTGATCGCACAGCAACGGGCGATTGAGACGCAGAATGCGGAGAATGGCGCGCGCCGGCAGAAGCACGCAGAGAACCAGGCGGCGCTGTCCGAAACGCAAGAAGCAGTGGAGGAGCTAACATCCGAACTTGCGACCGACAACGCCAGGCGAAGCGAGAGCAATATTGCCTTAGCGAAGGCCAGCCAAAAAAGCCAGAGCGCCAGCCAGGAATACGATGCACGCAAGGTCAGCGTTAATCGGCTGCGGGAAGAACTGCGCAAGGCCACCGAAGAACAGGACGCGGCGGGAAGAATAGTCGCCGACTGTGCGGCAATACACAACGAGGTGCGCATTGACGTAGCGCATTTTGAGCGCGCGTCCAGCAACACCGACCGCAAGCTCACAGAGGCACAGGGTGCAAAGGCGCGCCTGGCTGGCGCTCTTGCGCAGGACGCCGCAACCGTGGCCCTGTTAGTCGACCAACCAACCGGCGACATCGCCGCGCAACTTGACGACCTGGACGCGCAGAACGAAATGGCACGCGCAAACCTGGCCAAGTCAAAAGCACGCGCCGCCGCCGCAATCGGGACCGAGAAGTACGAGAATCTCAGCGCTGTCATTGCGCAACTGCGAGCCGACGAAATGGCGCTGATTGACGGCGCAAACATGCCGCTGCCGGATCTGTCCGTTGAAGATGACGAGCTCCGCTATCAGGGGAAGTCGTGGGACTGCATGAGCGGAGCCGCACAGCGACGGGTTGGGGTTGCCATCGCACAGCGCCTGGACCCGTCATTCCGGTGTGTCTGCGTGGATGAGGCGGAATGCTGGGACGTTGAGGCGTTGGCCAAGTTTGCCGGCGACATGAAAGCGCAGGGCCTGCAGGTGATCGCCACCCGTGTCAGTACGGGCGCCGAATGCGACTACATTATCGCGAATGGCGTGGTCTCCGAGGTGGCGGAATGACCCCGCCAACCATCCTCGACTACTATGACCGTCACGAGTATATGAGCTGGTCGCAGCTCAAACGGTGGATTCCCGAGCTTGGCGGGTGCCCCGCGGCAGCTCACGCGGAATACGTGGCCAGAACATGGAAGCGAAAAGGCGCGGAATGCATGGGGCTCGGGGCGTTGCTTCACGCAGTTGTGCTAGATCCTGACGACACAGATCGTGTGCTTGAAGAGTACCGCGAGCACCTGCACACCGCCAAGGGCGTGCCGACCGCAGGTCACAAGCGCATGCTGCAACAGGGCGCGGAACTGCGCGAGCATCCATTGGGCGTGTCTATGCTCGACGGTGCGCAATGTGAAGGCATCTACACGTTCGAGCTCGGGGGAGTCCCGTGGAAGATGCGCGTGGATATTGTCAATAATCGCACCCGCCGGATTGTGGACCTCAAGCGCATGGGCCAAATGTACCGCAAGCAGTTTTCAGAATATTACATGGCCTACGTCGATACGATAGACCTCATGCACTACTACGGGCAAATGTCGCTGTACCAAACGGGCCTTGAGCGCTCCGAAGGCGAGACCATGGATATCGGCATTTGGGGCGCCACGCCACCGGACGCCAAGACAGGCGAGTTTGATACGGAATATTTCAGTCTTGACAACACCGAAAAGATCGAGCATTACGCGCGAATGACCCGGGAATGGAACCAGATCATAGCCGAATGGAAAACGTGGGAACCTCGCGACCTGCCCCGGTGTGACCCGTATCACGCGAGCAATATGGAAAGGGTGCTGCCCCGAGACGCGGCGCCGTGTGGTTGGTGCCGCAACCACCGCGAATCATACGCGCACAGCCACATAGGCGCGACATACGACCCCGACAAACGACCGAGACGATAGACCCTGAACAGCAACCGACACAGGAGAACGACGATGGGAACAGACCTAATACAAGAGACGCGAAACAAGCTCGCGAAGCTCACAGACAAGCTGACGGCGATTGATGAGGTGTCCGCAGAGCTGCGGCAACTCGTGGAGGTAGATCAGTCCCTGCCGTCCCACGCGGTACGCCAGGCAGCATCACTGCAAATGCTGCGCGACCTACTGACGCCCGACGTGATGGCGCCCGTGATGGCGCTCATGGGCTCAACGCTCGGGTTCAAGACGGACAAAGACAGCTACGGCGAACCGTACGGCGTGGATGTTGTGCGCGACGTGATGATAACCTGCGCGGGTCGCGGTGGACAAATGACGCTGAATCACACCAACATCATCAGCGGCAACTACTACGCGACCAAGTGGCAGTTTGGGACGTGGCTGGATGCGAAGCAGGGGCGCGGAAACTGGCTCGTGATTCACGGGCTCCCCAAGATCATACGCGGCGAAAAGATGGTCAAGAACAAACAGACGCAGCAGTACGAAAAGAAAACAAACGTCGTACTCGGGGCAACGCTCGCGTCTGAAGTGCGGTGGGTGGATGGTGACGCATGGAAAAGCGAAACACTGACGCACGCGCTCAAGGGCGACGACTACAGCACGTCCGACGCATTCAACGGCAAGGCAGATCGCAAGTGCCGCGCGTGGCTATGGGGACAGATCACCGGTAAGCATATCGGAGACGGTGACATTGACGAGCTGAGCGTCACGCCAAACGGACCCGAGAAAGGCGAACCCGTAACGCGCATCCAAGACACGTCAGACCTGACAGTCAAGGCCACGGTTGTCGAACCCGCGAAGCCAACACCCGCAAAACCCAAGGCGCCGGCAGAGCCGAAGCCCCCACAGACCCCCGCATCCCCACCAACTGATTCCGACCTGGCCAAGGCGTGTAACGTGCCGATCACGCTGTTCCGGGATTACGTCAAGGCCAAGGGGTTTACGCTGACCGACCACGCGCGGTGTGAGATCCTGGCAGAGCCGAAAGTCACGGCTGAAGCAATCAACGCATGGGCCGACGCGGAATAGTCACCTGCCGCTGATTGTACGGCGGCTCATGGGTGGGGCGCGCATACCCAAGAAAAACGCGCACAAGGAGAACGGGATGATCCGCAAAAAAGCATGGCGCTACTACTGCGAGCACTGCAAAAAATCCAAGGGCACGCGGCAAAGCATGGAGCTACACGAGGAGCATTGCACGGCCAACCCTAACCGCAAATGCCGGATGTGCTATGGCGCAAATGCAGCGCGCAACAAGAGGATAGTTGACGAAGCCCTGGCAATGTTCGGCGGATTAACGATACCGGAAGACGCCTTGGGCTGGGACGCGTACGAAAAAAGAGAAACGGGCATCCTCGCATTTATCGACGCGGAGGTTGAGCATTGCCCAGCGTGTACGCTGGCCGCGATTCGCAGTTGTAAGGTGCTCAATAAGGAGTTTTGCTTGCTGTCTTGGGACTATAAAGAGGCTGCGGACGCCTGGCACAAAGAGGCGTTGCAAAACCGGCGAAACGAAGAACAATGACCCTAGCAGTCACAAAAGAAGTGCACGACATGATGGCGGCGCTGTCTACGGGCGCGAGCGGGCTATTCCCCGTGCTCGACAACTCCGCGATAGTCCGCAGGTGCCTCCGGTGGTTTGACCGTTTGGCGCCTGCGGACAGGTGTAGCACGTTGGCATTTTACGAGACTGCTACACGGGCAAACCGGGTAGTTCTGACGTTGACAGACGTTCCCGCGCACCTACTGGAGGGGGTGCCAAGTGACGGACTCAGGGCCATTGTATCTGTGAGGGTACGAGAGGCGCATGGGCGCATGATCGAGCAACAGGAGACACGGGCATGACAATCAAGCAACAAATGATCGCACTTGAGGCGCTGGGCTACGTCACGCGGATCGCCGCGGCGAAGCTGGCAGGTCGCAAAGCGGGAGGGAATACCGATAAGCTGCTCACGAGCCGAGGCGTGCAGTACATGGACATCAGCCCACGAGAAGGCACACGTAAGCACCGGGTATACCTCGCGTCAGACGTGGAAAGGTTGGTACCGGTTCGCGCGGTCAAGGTTGTGGCGGCGGTGCGAGCGAAGGAAGAACCCAAGCCCGCACCAAGCCCGACGCTCGAGAGCGTGGAGAAGTTGCTCACTGAGGCAATCGCGCTGCTAATCAAGATCGACGCACAGACGCGACAGGGACAGTTGTTCACTTCGCGCGATGCAAACTGACCATGACAGCCCGGGACATCGCAACGCGCCTATACTTCCACCATATGACCGCCGCCCGGCTCATGGTTCCCAACTGCTTTTTATACGCCTGGGAATCTGACTTTTTGTACGTGACAAAATCCGGGTACGTGACCGAGTACGAAATCAAGATAAGCCGTGGTGACTTTAGGGCAGACTTCAAGAAGCAATCCAAACACCGGGCGTTAGCAGGTCTCCAGGTGTTGCCGCATATCTACGCCACGCGTGGACGCGGAACGTATGAGGAGCTAGCCGCTCGCTTCGCAACGAAACTACGGACGACCCCAACGCCTTCGAGGTTTTTCTACGCAACCGCGCGCGGGCTGCTCAATCCTGATGAGATCCCCGAGTATGCCGGGTTGGTTGAACTTGACAAACACGTGTGGGTGATCAAGAAGGCGCCGCGATTGAACCACGAGAAGATCACGACAGAGCAAGAGGCACGGCTTAACGTGTCGATTTACCACCGTATGTGGCGGCTATTTTGTCGAGGTGAAACGCTGGACGGACAAATGATGTTGAGGGCCATCCCTTGACATCCCCGCAACCCCCGCTACTGTAGAAGCTCAGACCCCCGAGTGAGATCGGGCAAAAACGGAGTTCAACCGATGACCTCAAGACCACTACCCGACGCGCGGCACCCGTTCTTCTGCCGTTCTCACCGCGTTGGGGGTGGTCTTTTTTTTGGAGGTGAGGCATGAAGCCATATTACCAAGACGACAGTTGCACGATTTACAATTGCGATTGTCGCGAGATCCTGCCGACGTTGGGAACGTTTGATTTGGTGTTGACTGACCCGCCGTATGGGATTGGCATGGACGGCGGGAACGTCAGCTACAAGGGGGCCAATAACTTCGCTAAGCTCGACTGGGATGCGGTCACGCCGGACAGTGAGACCTTGGAGGCATGCATCGCCGCTGGGGAGATGGCGGCAATATGGGGCGGCAACTACTTCCAGCTACCGCCAAGCAAAAGTTGGCTGGTGTGGGATAAGGGTGAGGGATTCTACGGGCGCACATACGCAGAGGTCGAGCTGGCGTGGACCAATTACGGCGTTAATGCCAAGATAAAGAAGCGCGACCCACTTGCGCGCGGTGACTATCACGGAAAACTTCACCCAACAATGAAACCGCTACCATTGTTTATCTGGTGCATTGAGCTATGCCCCGGCAACCCGCAGACCATCCTCGACCCCTTCGCCGGCTCCTGCACCACAGGCCGCGCAGCCAAAGACCTGGGGCGTAAGTCCGTCATGGTGGAGAAAGAGGAGCGCTACTGCGAGATCGGGGCCAAGCGCCTTGCGCAAGAGGTATTCGACTTTGGCCCTTGACATCCACCCAAACCCGTGATACTATAGACACGTCGGCACTGTGTCGGCCCGGATGACACCCGGGAGAAAAGGACAACCCGTGAACTCACACCAGAAAATCAAAGCCGCCAGAGAAGAGGGTTTAAGCTGCGCGCAACGCGTTAGCTGTCCTACCCGTGTCAACTTCTCTGGCGGCTTTGGAGGTTTGGAGCTATCCAATGACACACGCCGCATACATCAAGTCGCCCGCATGGAAGAAGCTCTCTAAGGCAGTCAAGGAACGGGACGATAACCAGTGCGTCCGGTGTGGCGCCAAGAGCGCGCTGCATGGCCACCACTGGCGCTACCCGGATGACTTCGCAGACGACAGCGCCGACAATGTTGTCACGCTGTGTGCTAACTGCCACGGAACACTGCACCTCAAGCATACATGCTCCAGCGCAGAAGAGGCCATAAGTCTCCTGCATAACGACATAGACCAAAGTTCGCTAAGGCTACAAGCTGAGGCGCACCTGGCGGGAGCCAAAAACAGCCGAGCACACAGCGTGACTGAGATGACCCGCCTTTTTGAGGCGATATCAACCAACGGCACCGCAACAATTAAGCTGTCTATAGGAGATAATCGCCTTACGCCAGGGGTGGCGATGGGCTTGTCTTCTGGTTTGGCTATACTGGTCGCAGCGTTCAATCTGAAGGTCGTGGGTGAGTAAATGACCGGACTGCCATATTTTCAGTTCTACGCGTCCGACTGGCTAAGCGGCAAGATCGCCGGCCACGCCATGGAAGTGCAGGGCGTGTTTATAAATCTATGCGCGAGGATGTGGAAAAGTCGGGGATATGTTGAAAACAACCCGGCAGCCATTGCCCGCCTTTTGCATTGCCAAGAAGACACCATAAGCAATTGCTTGATTTTGCTTGAGCAAGACGAAATTATTTGCTTAGACAGTGAGCGCGGGTGGTATGTAAAGTTCCTGCTTGAGCAGTTAAAGCACCGTTCGGCCGTTTCGGTAAAGCGTTCAGAGGCAGGCAGAAAGGGCGGCAAAAAGACGGCTAAGCAATTGCAAAGCAAAAGCAAAGCAAAAGCCTATAATCAGAATCAGAATCAGAATCAGAATAAAGATACCCCTGTAGTCCCCAGCGGGGACGATGGGCGGCAAGATGCGCTTCCAGGTATTCCAGAACCGGACAAAGAGCTCCCAGTAAACTACAAGGCGTGGGATAGCGGTCAGTTGCTTGTCGCTGTCAATGCTGCGAACACAAAAGGAATATTGATGGACGGAGAGGTTGCCGACTTTGTTGGGTACTGGATGGAAAAGAGCCCGACAGGGAAAGCGAGGCTGTCCATGGAAAGAACATGGGACACCGGCAGGCGCATGCACAACGCGGTGAAGATGATCTATTCAGACCAACGCGCAAAAGATGCCCAGCAGTCGGTCGGTGACGACCCGAACGAAACACCATTCTAGGCCACATCATGAAACACATCAGCGACATATTCCCAGAACTCAAGACCCCCGAACAACTCGCGGCGGACCACCGGGTATGGTGCCGGCGCCAGGCGGTAAGCGTTCGGCGTACCATTGGCACGCTAAAACAGCGATACCCAGGCGAGGATACCGAACCGCTGGCGGCGGTGGCCAAAGACCTGTCGCAATGGGCAAGGGGCGGCAAGTGACCGAAGCCCGTCCATTACCGTCTGATATTGTCCGAGAGCGCGACCTGATAGCCTGCTTGTGCTGGCTCGGGGACCACGACTTTGCACGGACCACGCTTGCGGAGATTCCCGAGGATGCTTGGTTTCATGCGCAACACCGTGGGTGCGCTGAGGCGCTGACCCGACTGGCAACCGTTGGTGTCTGTGATTTTGACGCGTTGCTAGGCGAAGTGCGCCGCGATGACAGCTCAGGCATTGACGCCGAATACCTCACGTCGTGGGACGGCACGCCAACCAAGGAGCTTGCACGGCACTTGTCCGGTGTCCTGACCAAGCTGGCACACCGCCGCGCTTTAATAACCGCAGCCAGCGCAACCATGACCGACGCCTGGAATGAAGAAACACCAATCGCAGACATTGAGAACGATGCTGGCGTCTCACACAAGGACCGCAGCAACACATACTCAGAGCCCGGGGCAGTGTCTATGGCGGCGGCTGTCAAGTCGTGGGATGATTACGTTGCAAGGATCAACTGCGGACAGTCACGGCTGCACAGTGGACTGCAAGAGGTAGACGCAAAGGCGCCGATACTGCCGGAATTTAACGTCATTTGTGCCCGCACGAACGTGGGCAAGACCGCGCTTAGCCTGTCAATGGCGCTGAATCAGCTAATGCAAGGCAAGCATGTTGCCTTTTTCAGCATGGAACAGCCCGCCGCGGTGATCGCGACCAAGATGATTAGCCTGATGACCGGACTCAGCGGGCAGGCTGTTTTAGGCACTGGCCCGAGCGATTCACACGCCGCCGATGACGTTGCCGCCGCCCGTGAATGCCTGCTTAATATGCCATTTTACCTGATCGGAAAGCGCCAGTCTGCAGCGGCGGTCTGGAGTACGTGTGCCAGGCTCCACGATGAGCACGAGCTGCACGTCATTTACATCGACCAGTTAAGCAAGTTCCTGCTTCCAGACGGCGGGCGCCAGAAGACCAAAGAAATGCTACTTGGCGAGCTCTCTGATTCGTTGGTTGACATGCTCCACGACATCGGAATACCAGGCTTTCTGCTCGCACAGTTGGGGCTTGCACACGCCAACAACCGGGACAGCAAGACGCCACACAAGGAACAACTACGCGACTGCCGGAAGATATTGGAGGACGCGGCCCGGGTGTGGGTGATTGACCGGCCAGAGATCGACGCAGAGCGCCTGGAAAAGATAGACGTGAAGCTGAAAAGGTACCGTGAGAAAGGCGACCATGACGACGCGGCATTTTATGACCCGCGCGGCGCCGGATACATCGCGCAAGAGAAGGATCAGAACGGAAGCGGTGGCGGGCACTGGAGGGTGCGCGTTGAGTTTAACGACATTTGCGGGCGCTTCGGACCAGGACCGCGGCGCATGGTTGAAGACGAGCAGAAAGAGGAGAGTGTGTGATGGAATGCTCAGAAATACGGCACGTAAAAAAGGCGCGGAAGCGTCATCAATGTGATTGGTGTTTGGAGTTCATCGCTATTGGCACGCCCTATTCAACGTGGTTCACCTACGGCGAGAACGTCACCGCTCGCCTGCATCCTGAATGCCTGGCGGCTATGCGCAAGGCTGACCTATACGACGACGAACTGCCGACGCCAGGCACCTATCGGCGTGGGTGCCATTGCGGGGAGAATATAGAGCATTGCAACTGCGATTCTGCAGCAGGGCACGAAAGCGGAAAACGCGACCAAGGAGGTGATAGCTAATGGGATGGCCACTGGCATTTTGTATCGTCGGAGTCGCGTGGGCAATCGCGTTTGTGTTGCACGGACTAGACGGATGAACCGCACACCGCGAGATAGAGCAAAAACACTCAATGAGTGTTAGTGTAAACAGGAGGACGGACAATGGCAGAGAAAACGACAAGGGAAAGAGCGCAGGAGCTAAGATACCACGGATCATCACGCAGCCAGACAATCGACACAATCGCCCGAAACTGCACGATCACCAGGCGCCGCGTCGTGAAGATCGTCGGCGAAGTGTACGGGACTGGATATGACGCGCTAGCAGAAGCGCCGGTAGAAGCGTCGGTAGACATATACGGCGGATTTTCGCTTGACGGGAAGCGTACCGCCGAGAGAAGACCGGCGGATTCTGTGCGGAATCTTTTTCACCGCCTCGCTCCAGGACGAGGCTACACTATCGCCGACCTCGAGGAACGATGGAAGGTGTCAGTGGAAACCCTGCGCAAGCACGCGAAACAAGCGGGATGCCTACTGTACGTCGAAGTAAATCCTGGCGAATACGTCGCGTGTATCGTCAGCCCGGAAACCGCCAAGAAACATAAAGGAGCCGGACCATGCCAGACAGCATACCACTCAAAGGAAGAGGCGTAAGCAGTGACGGTGCATTTGAAAAGGTCATCGCGGCACAGGCAAAGGCGCACAGGCTCGCAGAAGAGGTAAAAGCATTGCGGAAAGACCGCAAAGGACTTTTACAAGAATTCAACGCCATCACGACCGCGCGACCCGTGCCGCATTCACCGCTTATTGCGAGGCGCAAGGCCAAGGCTGAGACTGTTCGTGTGTGTTGCGGGGACGTGCACGGTATGCGAATGGACCGGGACTGTATCGCCGCATTCCTGCGTGACCTTAAGATGTTGGACCCTGACGGGATTGTGTTAGGCGGTGACATACTGGAGTGTGGCGGGCATCTTGCCAGGCACCAGCCAATAGGGTATATCGCGCTCTGCGACTACACCTACGTCGAGGATCTCAACGCAGCGAATTGGTTCCTTGACGAGGTCCAAACGGCGGCACCTCACGCAGTCATTCACGCAATCCAGGGCAACCACGAGCAGCGCGTTGAGCGTTGGTGTGTGGACGAGTGCATGGGCAACGGTCGGGAGGCTGCATTCTTGGAATCCGTGTACGGCCCAGAGACACGCCTGCGCTTCAAGGAACGCGGAATTCAGTGGTACAAGAAAAGCGAAATCTACCACGAAGGATTGCCTCGCGGCTGGATCAAGCTCGGGAGTATGTACTTCACCCACGAGCTCGGAACAAGCGCGAACGCAGCACGACAGGCGGTCATGAAGACCGGCGGCAATGTGACGTTTTTCCACACGCACCGGGAGGATTCAGCAACCGTAGTCCTGCCTGCTACCGGGCTCGTCAAGGCGTTTAACCCGGGGTGTTTGTCGCAAATGCAGCCAATCTGGAAGCACTCAGACCCGACCACATGGAGCCAGGGCTACGGCATTGATTTCATCCTCAAGTCTGGCGCCTTCCAGCGAGTTCACGCGCCTATCTGGCGCGGCGAATCTGTTACGTCGGCGATGATCGAGCGTTTCAAGTCGTAATAACCGCGAGGGCGAGAAAGGCGAGTGATGCAGCACGCAGGCTCATACGGCTAACACAACCCGAGAAAATATAGCAATAAAAAACCCGCTCCGTGGTCGTGTACAAACGCCAGGAGCGGGTTCTTTCTTTCCCTGTTACTCAGGCTTCCAGTTTTCCAGCCAGAAGAACATCCACTGACGCGCAGGCCGGCGGTCAGTCTCGACGCTTGCTACGGTGTCTTTTGACACGCCCCATAGCCCTGCGAGTTTTCCCTGTGTGAGCCCGAGCCCATGGCGTAGCTCTGCGATCAACTGGCCGTCTGTTTTGGTGTTCATATCGACCTCGCAAGCGGTCCCTGTACGGCACTGTGCGCAATTACGGCCCCCCATAGCCTTAGGTCTTTTTCCGGCCAGTCGTCGCAGTCGGTCGTGTTGGAGATATCTGCGAACGTGATCCACAGCTCCCGAATAAGCCTGTCTCTTTTTGCCCGTAGCTCGTCAATTGGTTCTGTTTTCATCTTCCGTCTCCTAATCTGCTTCCGTGCTTCGACGCACGCCGCGGTCAGGCGGTTCGTTTCTTCTGTGGTCCTGCGGTACATGGTCAGTAATCCACACGCGGGAAACGCCGGTTACGCGCCCGAAGTACGAGCGGCAGTATCTCGCCACACCTCGGGCATCTGACCCGGCGAACGCGGGCGAAGTGTTCGTCATATCGGAACGCATCCTGCGGGAACCTGGCCCCGCACCTCCGGCACTGGTACACGGCGAGCTGTTTGTTTGTTGTGATCGCTGATTTCATCACGCTACCCCGCAGAACTTAGCCAACGACTGGCCATACTCGCTTTCAATCCACTTCGCCAGCGAGATTAACGCGTCGTCACCCATCCAGTGACCGCTGCCCGTTCTGCGGACCCACACGTAGCCGTTCGCGTCGACTTCCGCCTCCGGGTGGTTGGTCTTCTGGATTGCCGCCTGTGCGACCGCCTCGGGCGCTTCGGCGAATGCTGCTGTGATTGTTTCGATGTTCATGGTGTTCTCCTTTTGCCGCCGCCCGCGTGGACGGCGACGGGGTGGTTTACCGGGGGCCGAAGCTCGGAGCCATGGAATATTTGCCGTAGGCCATGACGTATTCGCGACCGTTGTATGAGTGGATCTTGCAACGCTTGACGCCGCCCATGTTGCCGAGGTCAACCATTGCAGTCTTGGCCGTGCGGCTGACGATGGTCACACTGTAAATGCATTCGCTGTCGCAGGCACTACTTGTCGAGTAGGTGGCGCCGACTTCGATCTTGTCAAGTTCTGGCACCTTCGCGGCTTCCTCTTCTTCTACCGCGGTTTCTGCGGCATTGGCGGCGGCGATCTTGCGGCAGGCGCTGGCGAGATAGTTGCGGAGGTCTGCGTTGCCAATGAGGCTGACCGCGAAGTCCTCTTCGCTCATGTTCACTTTGCTGGCCGCGTTGGTTACTGCTGTGGGAAGTATTGCGGCTTCCTCGAATGTGAGCAGATTCATTTGGGCGACTTCGTAGAGGGCTTTGAATGTGTTGGTCGTCATGGTATTCTCCGTGTTGGCTTCGGTGTCGGTCTGTGTTGTTGTTTCCCTGTCCATGCTACTACTATACATGTACATAGTACGTCTTCAAGTGGTAAGTGAGAAAAAAGGCAAAGAAAAACCCCGGGGTGTTAATCCGGGGTTGGGGCGACGGGTGGTCGGTCAGTCCTGAACGTAGCAACGACGACCGTCCACGTCAATCACGCCAGCACCGCCGTCATGCTCTGCTGCTTCCCTGCAATAGGCCACAGTCGGCCCATGCGCGGATCATGCGAAGGGTAGCAATGCGGCCCCCGTGTTGGTGGCGCCAGCGGATGTAAGAGCATTCGTTTTTGGTCACGGTGTTTTCTCCGGTTCGAGGTTAGTTGGCGCCCCGCGGTAGTGCGGGACGCCCGGGGGCGGTTTAAATCAGCTCGTACAGCGCGGCGACCTTTGCGGTGATTTCGGCGTAAGTCATTCCCCACCCGGTAATCTGCGCGTCGGCGCCGTGCTCGGCGGCAAATGCTTTGGCTGCGGGGCAGTCGGCCATGTCGCGGTATTTGTTCCAGGCGGCGAGGTTCGTACGGTGTTTCTTGCTCATTTTCGTCTCTCCGTTTAGGTTTGCTGTTTCCTTTATCATGCTACTACCTTACCATGTACAGTGTACAACTGCAAGGGCACAGCACATAAAAAAGCGAGAAAAGATTCCCGCCACGCTTTGACACGGGCGACCATCCATGGTATGGTGAGAAACAGACGGCAACCACGCCGCCCCGATGATACCGGGAAACGGACAGCATGAACCACACACCAGACAACCGAAGACCGCAGGGAGTAGGGCAAGCACTAGCGCGCCGCGTTAGAGTCCGGCCTGTATCGCGCTCCCTGTGGTCCTTGGTTGGCTGGGAGGTGGCATGAGAAGCAAGAAAGACAGGAACTACTGGCGCAACTACAGCTCACGCACGCAGACCAGGCAAATACTGAGCACGCACTGTGCCACGTATCTGAATGCCTCCGCTCGTACCTGGAAGCCGCGGGGTATAAACACGTCGACGTGCTGATTAAGGACGGGACGCCTGAGGACTTCGCGCGGTTGGGGGAGATGACGGTAGAACTCAAAAAGGCGACCGCTGACGCGATGGCGGGGATAACGAAGAAGCTCCGAGAGGTGTCGGCCAATGCATGACCCCGACGCAGAAGAACGCGAGGCATGGCGCGAGGAACGCGCGGCTATCCAAGAGTTTGACGGCGGGCTATCTCGCTGGCTCGCGGATCGCCTGGCGAAATGCGCGGCGCGTAGGTTGTTTCCGATGGTGGGCAAGGAGGACGACAATGGTAACTAGGCGCCTTAAAATGTTCCTAATCCCAGACCAGGCGCTCGGGGATATGATGCACGGAAACGTGGCAGTAAAGGACTTTCCGTCAGGCGCCAAGATAGTACGCGCGGACTATGACACGTCGACCCTATCCATCCAGGTCATTGCTGAGCATGAGAGCTTCCAGGCAAGTGGGTGTGGGTGGGTGATTCCGCGGGCGATTCTTAACGTGATAACATTGCCGGAGAAAAAACAAGAGGGGGAGGCATGAGCAAGAAACAGCTGACATTTAGGACGTTCGCCAAATATTGCATGTACCGATGGCGTGACACGCCGGGAGCGTGTTGGATTGACCCCAATACGACTAGCAGCTTGGATGCCCCGCGATGCAACGCCAAGAGATGCCCCGTGTGGAAACGGCTGCGGTGTGCCAAATGACACGCCGCACTGACCAGATCATAGCCAACATGAGCGACAGCGTGCGCGCGGCAAACAGCGCAGTACTCGGCATTTCGGCCCCGATTACGGAAACTGCTACACCGGAACCAAAGGCACCACGCAAACGCAAAGGGCCGAACAAGACGGAGGCACTGTATCTGGATACGCACTTGCACGGCAGGGATGCCCGCTACGAGGGCATGTCGTTCCTCATGGCGAACGGGCACCGGTATACACCTGACTTCGCCGTTCACGGAGCTGTCACAGAGCTCCACGAGGTAAAGGGCAGCTACCGCCTACATTCACACGGCAGG
>Ga0307928_10000680_pt1 | contig 25673 bp, 43 predicted proteins | sample AceLakmetagen232_FD_201815 | JGI IMG/M metagenome (GOLD analysis project Ga0307928, IMG submission 201815) | Saline water microbial communities from Ace Lake, Antarctica - #232 | ecosystem: Environmental > Aquatic > Non-marine Saline and Alkaline > Saline | place: Antarctica: Ace Lake... | reverse complement strand
AGAGATACTGGTGTTGAATATGATAAATACATTCAAGTATTCGGTCAATTAGAAAAATTAGAGAGAGAAAGTAGAAGTGATTTAAGGTTTACTATAGATTATTATTCTACTTATGAAAATGTTGTTACTGATGGAACAGTTATTTTGACGGCTGAACAACTAAAAGCACTTGCTGCACAAGCAAAAGCACTTGCAGAGGCTGAAAAAGCAAGATTAATAGCTAAAGCGATTTTAGATAATTGGTTAAAACAAAAAGAAAATTTTGATAAAAAAATGAGAACCTTTGGATTAGAAGGTTATAGTTTAGAGTTAGAACAATTGAATATATGGTATGAAGAACAAGAAGCACAATTTAAAAATTTTTATAAAGATGAAAAAATTAGAAATGAAATGTTGGCTCAACTTGATGTTTTATATTTTAACAAAAAGGAAGCACTTAAAGAGGAAACTGATGAAGAAAAACAAAAGAGATACACAAAAGAAACACAATTAGAATTAGATGAATTACAAAAACAATACGATATAGACGTTAAATATGCAAATTTAACAATCGACAATGAAAAAGAAAAAACAAAAAAATTACTTGAATTAAAATTTGCTCTTGATGATGCTAAATTACAAACTTTATTGTCTGATGAGATTATTGATGATGAACAAAAGAAAGAAATTGAAGAACTTGTTGCTTTATTGAAAAAAACAAAAGAACAATTAGATGGTTTAACAACTGGTAAAGAAAAATCTGGTAAAGATAAATCTCCCCTTGCTGAAATGCTAGATATTGATGATGAAACATTACAAAAAGCTTTAGACGCATTTAACGAATTTGCAAACGGTATAGGGCAAATATGGGGTAACCTTCTAGATGCTAGAAATTCTAATGAAGAAGAGCTACTTGAGAAATCATTAAAAAGAAATGATAGATTACGTGACAAAGAACTTAATGATGAAACTTTAAAAGAACATGAAATAGCTAACATCAACGAAAAGTTTGATATGAAGGCTCAAGCTCTAGAGGAAAGAATGGATAGAGAAAGAGCTAAGAGAGAAAAGAAATTAGCTATTTTCGAAGCTTCAATTAATTTTGCTTCTGGTATACTTAATATCTGGTCAAAAGCTGGCGTCGATATCCCCCTAGCAGTAGTATCATCTGCTATACTTACTGGTGTTTACGGCACTCAAGTAGCAGCAATATCATCAACTAAGTTTAGTGATGGTGGATTACTTCAAGGTGGTAGCCATTCACAAGGTGGTGTTAGATTAAACAACAGAGAAATTGGTGAGGGTGGTGAATTCATTTTAAACAAAGATATCACCAGTCGTTATTTACCAGATATCGAAAACCTTAATATGGGACGACCTATTGTTGATATTGAAGCTTTGGCTGATATGATAAATAAAAAACAAGTTTTCGTTTTAGAAAGTGATATAACAACAGCCCAGGGAAACATAGCTAGAGTAGACGAAAAAAGTTCATTGTAACAGAAAAAGTAAACGGATTTAAATAAAAAATATAGAACGATATGAGAATTAACGAAATAATTTTTAACGTTGTCAAATCAAAAGATGAAGACAAAGCTATTATTGACATTGATGGTCAGATTGGTGAATACGCTGATTGGTCTACATATTCAATCAACGCAGAAAATACAAACAAAGGTTTTAAAGCGCAGCTAGCTGAGATAGGTGATGTTGATGAAATAACAATCAATATTAATTCCCTCGGGGGCTCAGTATTCCACGGAATTTCAATTCACGATATCCTCAAAGAACACCCAGCAAAAAAAATTGTTAATATAAAGGGGTATACCGCATCAATCGCAACAGTAATTGCAATGGTTGGGGATAAAATCAATATGTCATCAAATGCAATGTTTCTTATTCATAGAGCTCAAATGTTTGGTGATGGTAACGCAAATGATATGAGAGCTGTTTTAAAAAACTTGGAGACTGTTGATAACTCTTTAATTGATATCTACCGCAAGCGTACGAAAATCCCTAAGGATGAAATCATAGAGCTTATAGACCAGAATAATGGCCATGGTTTATGGATAAATTCTACCGAAGCAAAGCGACGTGGATTTGTAGATGAAGTATTTGAACCTGGGAAGACTTCTAAAAAAGCTAATGTTAAAGCTTTACTAGAAAATCCTATGTTTATGAACTCAGCTACTCCAAGACCAGAGCTTGAAAATGAGGTTTCTGATGATGAAGTAATTGCTCTTATCAAACAAAAACTTGACGAAGAGGGATTTTAAAAGTAAACACATTTAAATAAAATATATAGAATTATAAATCATAAACAATTAACTGTAATTATTATGGCAGACAAAACTAAAACTTTCAAAGACAAAATAATGGACGTGCTTAATATGACTTCAAAAGAAGAAACTGAAAAGCAAGAAATAGCTGAACAAGTAGAAAATACTGTAGATAAGGCTATTGAAACTGACACTAAAGAAACTGAACCTACAGCTGATGTTGTTGAAACAGTAGAAGAAGTTACAGAAGAAGTTACAGAAGAAGTTACAGTTGAAGACGTTAAGATTGACGAAGTTCACGAACAAGCTGAGGCTATGGTAGAGAATGAAAAAAATGATATCGAAGCTCTTAAAATCGAAATTTCTGAACTTAAAGACCTTTTAACTCAGGTTGCTATAGCTCACGGTGAAGATAAAGCAAATATGTTAAAACAAGTTGAAGACTTGGGAAACCAATCATCAGGTAAAGTATTTGTTCATTCAGCTGAAACTAATGAAGAAGATGAAAAAAACATCCCTAACTGGAAAAAAAGAGCAAATTCTTTTGACAACGCTTGGGAAAATACTTTAAAAGACCAAGTTGAAGATAACAAGTAAACAAAACAATATAAAAATAATATAAAAATAATATAAAAACATAACATTATGACATTTACGTTAACAACAATGACAGACGCTATCAAGCAATTACAACCTAACAAGGCTATTATATTCGCTGACAGTGTACTTAATGACTGGAATGAAGTTCCAGCAACAGCAGAATATGCAGAATTAACTTATATCAGTTCTGATGCTGCTTGGAAAGCTTACTCTGCAATTGATTTTTCATCTACAACTACTGTTACAATGGTAGGTAAAAAAGTAAAAGTTATTGACCTTATGAGCGAAGCTGGTTTCTCTAAAAGAGAATTAGAAAAAACTTGGATGGGTAATAACACATCTTTCTTACTTGGTAGAGGAATGGAACCTTATCAAAGGGTTATCACAGAGACTATCATAGAGCCTTTAACTGAAAGCAGAGTTCAAAAAATGTTTGTTGGAGTTTCTGGTACTACATCACCTAACGGTATCGTAGTTCAATTAAAAGCTGACAGTGACAGAGTTACTGACACTTCTTATTCAGGAACAAACGGTTATACTGGTTTTACTTATGCTACAGCAATTACAGTAGTTGATAGTTTAATTGGCTTCATCCCGGAAAAAATGACAAAAAACAAGACTTTAAAATTGTATATGTCAATCACACATTTCAAACAATTCATTCAAAAAGTAAGAGATAGTGCAGGTCGTTACTACGCTCCAGACGTATATGGTGAAAACTCATTACGTTTCAAATATGCATTCGGAGGAGCCGAAGTTGAAATTGTTGGAACTCACGCTCTATACGGAACAAATTATATGTTCATCGCTCCCGCAGACAGATTATACAATATCTATCGTGCTACTGATGTTAATGAAACAATGGACTTCTGGTATGACATCAATTCTAAGCAATACAGAACTAGAGTTGAGAACTCATTCGTTCCTTCTTATGCTCACGCATCAGAAATCGTTTGTAATTTCTAAAAAACGGGGGATGAAATACTCCCCCTTTTTAAAAAAATATATAAAATAACTTTAAAAAATAAACACTATGGCTTGTAATAATTGGGGAACAATAAAACTTGACTGCTTAGACGAAATAGCAGGTGTCGATTGGATTGCGGCAATGAAAGAAAACAACTTAGATAGAACTTCGTTAACAAACGGTGTAACTATCGATACAACAGCACATACCATTACTGATATTGCACTTGTAGCATCAGCATCTACTAATCTATTCCAAGAAATTCAATTGGCAGAAAACAGCTCTAACTGGGTTGAGAACAGACAATTTACTCTAAGCAATGGTTCACATGGTTGGGAGTTACAACTAACAGCTAATGTGCCAAAAAATGATGGTGCAACAAGATTTGTGTTGAACAATATGGTAAAATCTAGAAACATCATCCTTATTAAAAATAACGATGGACGTTACTACTTAGGAGGACTGAGAAAAGGAGGGTATTGGACAGGTGGCTCAACAGCTAGTGGTCAAGCAGTAACTGACTTAAATGGTGCTTCACTTGTGTTTACATCGTATGAAAATACAATGATGTATGAAGTGAGCTCAGCTATTGTTAGCGCTCTTATTAATGCTGCATAACAAAACTTAGTGAATAATATTTTATTAAAAGCGGAGGTAGTTTAATCTATCTCCGCTTTTTATTTTTCACACATGTAAACATTTTAACAAAAAAAATATAGAACTATATGATAGTACTTACAAATAGCGCATCAACTAATATTGCCCTTTCTCTTGCAGAAAGTGTTACAATAGAAGACCCATACTATGTTTTTGAATTCAAGAACTCAGTTGGTGGTCAAAAAATATTCTATGCTCCAGATATTAGTGAATATACAGGCAGAACATCCATCTTCAATATAACTCTTACTGGCTCCACTGATGAAAACTTATCGGCAGGAACAATCAATATGAATTATAATGATGACTGGAATTATTTCATCTACCAATCCTCACTACCTTATCAAACAACACTAGATAACATTACAGCTCCTAATTCAACTTATGAATACATTGAGAGGGGTAAGCTAAGGGTAAATGGAATTGTGAACTTACCAGAAAGAATAACGCTGGGTGCTAATCCGAATGCAAGTACAAGAGTAATTTTACGAAAAAATAAATAATTATGTTAGTAGACCAATACGGAAGAGAAATAAGCACAGAAAATTACGCAACAACAAAATTGGGTGATTTTGATAATGAATATACTTATGTTAAACAAGCTAAAGTTATTCAATATATATCAACAACTAGTAAAGATAATAAATGGGAAAATTGGGGAGAAAATAACCTATATCCACAAGAAGTTTTATTCTATGCTGGGAAATCTCCAATTACTGATGGTATCATCCAGAAGGAAATAACTAGAATTGTTGGAGGTGAAGTTGTAATCGAAGGAACAGATAATCCAGTAGATAGCTCTCACCCATTATTCTATACCTCACCTGGTATAGGCATTAGAGATTTTATTGAAAAATTAGCTCAAGATACAGGATATCTTTCAACTTTTGCATTTTCTGCAGAATATTCTTTGAATAAAAAGAAAATAACTGGACTATATTATATTCCGTCTAAGACTATTAGAAGTGGAAAACAAAACAATAGAGGCCAAGTTAATAGATATTACGTAAGTAATAATTGGGGATACAAACAAGGTTACAACGCTAAGAAACCACGTTCAATAGCTTCATATAACCCAGAGAGACAAAATGAACTTATGTCTAATGCCCCTCAGCTTTATTTCTTTAAAAATGAAAACCCAAACGATTTTTACTATAGTAAAATTACATGGGAAAGTGCATTAAACTATACTAAATTAGATTATGAAGTATCAAACTTTCATCTTAGCACTATTCGTAACGGATTAAATCCTGGATTGATTATTTCATTTCCTCGTACAGCTTCAAATTCAGAAGCTAGAAAAATGAAAAGCAGATTTAAAAGAGATTATCAAGGTACTGACAATCCTGGGAAACTTATGTTTTTCCATTCTGCAAATGCGGATGCATTACCTCAAGTTGAACAATTAGAAGTGTCGAATTTAGATAAGCAATATCAAGCGCTTAATTTAATTATAAATGAAAAAGTTGCTTTAGCTACAGGATGCCCACGTATTTTAACAGGTCTTGAAACTTCTGTTGGATTATCAAATGGCGGGGGAGCATTACTTCAAGCTGAGCAAGAATGGTTCAAAAACGAAATATCAAAAAAACGTCAGTGGATAGTAAATGCTATTAATGAAATATGTGATTACTCTGGATATCCTAGAATTGGTATTGAAAGTACGGCTCCTAATTTATTACAATTTGGACTTGATGATAGCACATTAAAAGATAATTTTACACCTGACGAAATTAGACAAGCTATTAGTTATCAACCGATAGCTGGTGGAGATACATTAAAAACAGAAAAAGGAGAAAATTAATATGAGCACATTAAAACCAAATTTACTTGACGAAGATTATTTAAAATCCAATACTCCTATCCCTGAAAATGTTAGCTGGGATAATATTGAATGGTCGGTTCTGGAGGCTCAAGATATGAAAATTGAACATAAGACAGGTACAGAATTGCTAGATGAGATATATGCATTGGTTAATGCTAAGACATTATATTCAAGTGGAAATACAAAGTATGCTACATTGGTAGATGAGTATGTGAAACCAGCGTTAAAATGGTCAGCACTTTATTTTGCATCAATGCATCTATGGGCGAAACCCACAAATCAAACTGTTGCCAAGGGAACATCTGACTATCAAATTCCTTTGGATAATGGAGAATTCATTTACTGGAGAAATACGTATAGAAAATGGATGAACGAAAGGCTAGATAGATTGTATAATTTCTTAATGGCAAATACAGATACATATCCCTCTTTCTTAAATGGGAATACTGACGCTGATGATATACTTCCAGATGACCAAGATGATTGGGGAATAGTATTTGACGAAGACTAAAAAAAATAAACAATGGCACAATACAGTAAGACAAAAGATAAAATAAAAGATTTTATCGACAAGCAAACAAAAAAGGAAAAAGCAAAAATAAAAACTAAACAAAATGATACTAAACTACCTAACAAGTAAGTGGTGGCTAGCCTTAGCTAGTTTTGCTGCTATTTTTACACCACTATACCCATTACTATGGTGTATTATATTAGTGTGCTCATTCGATATGGTAACAGCAATTTCTCGTGATGTGAAAAATAATAAAGAGAAAAAAGGATTTTTTGAAAAATTATGGGTAGTTAAATCTAGAAAACTTAGACGTACATTTACAAAAACCTCTCTTTATCTAATTATCATTATGTTACTTCACGCTTGCTCTCACTTTTTATTGGGGGCTGCAGTAGCTCTTTGGATTTCAAAAGCAGCAATATTCTCTATATTAAGCCACGAATTGTTCTCTTGTGGTGAAAACCTAAACGCTGTAACAGGTAGCAATATCTTCTCAAAGATAATCAAGGGAAGTGTTAAGAAAGTGAACGAATGGTTAAATAAACAAATAGAAGACGAAAAACAATAATATGGCAAAACGAAAAGATACTAAGTACATTGTTATTCATTGTACAGCTTGTTCTCAAAATGCAACTGTTCAATCCATATTGAATTATTGGAGGTATAATCTTAAATGGAGCAATCCAGGTTACTTTGCTTTGATTGACCCTTTAGGTGCTATACATTTCCTGGCAGAACAAGACGATATTACCAATGGAGCTAAATCACATAATCATAATAGCGTTCACGTATCGTATATTGGCGGTGTAGATGAAGAAAACAACTCAATTGACAATAGAACTGACAAACAAAAACAATCGCTTAAAAGGCTTGTATTGGCTTTAAAAAATGATTATCCTGGTGCAAGAGTTTTAGGACATCGTGATTTCCCTGGTGTTGCTAAAATGTGTCCATCATTTGATGTTAAGGTATGGTATGCTGCTATAGTTGCAAAAAACGCTATAGATAGGATTGAAGAGTGAAAGGGGAATTTTTTATTCATCAAAAAAAGGGGGCACTTGCCCCCTATTTTACCCCAATTTGGTTTTGATACCAGTTGCTTTCGCATAAGCTTCGAAAGTGATAACACCACGAACGTAACGAGAAAGAGGTTGAGTTCTCGCTGCTGCTTTTCTTTTGGAGCGTCCTGCAGTTTTGCATCCGCGTCCAGCTGAGGCTGAATTTGCCATAGTTGTAAAAGTTTAGTTAATAATCTAAACTTCCACTATAGCACTTGCCACCCATTTTAAATTTTTCATATTATTAATTTTTACGTTTCTAACATTATAACTATACACAAAAATACAAAATTCTAACTTAAAAGTCAAATTTTTTATTTCTCTTAGGTTTTATTCTACGAAAAAAGTCTGAAAATGTTACAATTCATTTTTTAGATATTTCCATTTTGGAACTCGCTCGTATTTTTTATAGGAACAAATATAACAACTACATGGTTTAGCAGACCATCTTAAAAAAGTACATGCTTTACCTTTCATAACAGCATCGACAAAATCAGCCCTAATATGAGCATTACGCCCGTTAAACTCTCTGCCGATATATGTACCGTTATCACTTCCATTAGTATTATACCATTGGTTTGCTCGTCTTTTAAGAATAGTTTTAGATTGACGACGACGATAAGCCCTTATGTGGTTTTTACCGTTGAATTCGTATTTTTTCATAATCTCCAAATTTTGTCATCGCCAAACAGTATTTAGTTACTGTCCAGCTCAGAATTTGGAGTGTCTATATTGGTAATGTTTCATGATGTTATAAATAATGTTTAATTTTTTCACTGCACCAGGCTCGTTCTATCTCAAGGGCGACTCCACACCATCTGTCGATGTGCTTCACAGTCTCGAACGTATCCTGAGAACCTGTTAGTATGCAGTATAGATAGTTGTTGTCACGGTACTATCAACCTCTTTACCCAGCCCTATGGGTTTGTTGCAGTCTAAAAACCTTTTCAGAGAATAATACATCTCGACCTGCCGTTATCTTAAATCCTTTCAAAGATTATTTTCTTTTTATTTTCAACAAACGCTGAATCTAATTGTTCTTTATGTTCTTTAATAACTAGTCCATAAAATCCGATAATATCTTTAAGTTCGAAATACAACTCATTCAATATTTCAGAATAATTCTCACAATGTTTATCAAACGGTCTCTCCTCAGTTATTCTTTTATTGAGATTGTTAACAATACTATTTAATAATATGCCAACCTCTTTAAGATTATACTCTTCAAATTTCTTGTTGATTTTATCTGAGTTGGTCTGTATTTTATCAACCGTATCCTTACTTAGAGTTGTTTCATTTAAGATTATATTTTTTATATCAACCAGATGAAGAACTCTTGATATCAGATTTCCCAATCCGTTTACAATATCATTATTCCATTTTTGAACCAAATCAATCTCAGAATATTTACTGTCAGAGAATGTGTTAAGTCCAAACACAAGATAATATCTCACAGCATCTAATCCGTACTTATCAACCTGCTCAACTGGGTCTATAGTATTGCCAAGGCTCTTGCCTAATTTTACACCGCTAGCATCTTGTATATTACCATGTACAAACACCTTATCAGTTTGAGGTATATCATTTGACAGTAATAATGCCTGCAGAATATATGCCTGAAACTTAAGATTATCTTTTCCGCAAATAATTAAAGAGTTTTTCCAGTAATTATTAAAGTGCTCTCTATCTTCATAATACTTAATTGCAAAAATATAATTTAGAAGAGCTTCAAACCATACATAAAAAACATCTCCATCCTCAGTGGAAATTCCCCACTTCACATTTTGTCTAGTTATTGATAGGTCGAAATTATCCTGTATAATATTCCTCAACTCACTAGATTTATTTTTATCAACCAACACATCCTTTATTGCATCTGAGAATTTTGATAAATTAAAAAACTTATTTACTTCTTTTGTTGATACTAATTCAGAATTATGTATTGAACATTTGCCATCTATGATTTCTTTTTCAGTTACAAATGCTTCGCAACCTACACAATATTTCCCCTCATATTCTTTTGAAAAGATATGCTGCTTAATTTCATTATAAAACCTTAAAACATTTTTCTTATGCCTATTATCTGTAGTTCTATAAAAATTATCATAATAAATACCAAGTTTAGCACAAAAACACTTCCACTTTTCACACACATCATCACAATACTCTTGAGTGTTATCATAACCCTCTTCAACTGCTTTTTGATAAACCTTTTGTCCATGTTCATCAACCCCAACATTAAATAGAACATTATGGTCTAATCTATAATATTCTGAAATAACATCAGCCAACACAAATTCGAAACAATGCCCAATATGTGGGGTGGAGTTTAAATAAGGTAATGTCGTCGTTATGTATTTATATTTATTCATTATTTTTATATACGAAAATAAATCATTTTTGTTATAAATTAAAAGAACCTGGGGACTTAAAGCTTAATATCTCCAGGTTCTTAAAGTTGTTTGTAACAAGATTGAACTGTCGAGCCACTTTAGACGTAAACTTGTATTATCTCACCTAAGTAAGATAAGCTATAAAACGCCCTTTTTCACCCTACTTCTTCTACAGGTACGCACTCGATTTTTTACAGCGCCTCACTGTCCATCGAGAAAACAGCAATGACTTCAAAATTACAATTTTTTTTTCACTTAAACAAAAAAAACCTCATAAATTATATCTATGAGGTTGCTGCAGTTATTTTTCTTTCTACAAATAAGCAGAATTTGACATTTTAGCTCTTATAGCAAAGTCAAACTCGTCATGAACATATTGATTAAATTCTGATTGGTCAAGCTCTACAACTTCCTTAACTTCCCATTGAAACATTTGCAAAACCTTATCATAATCTTCTGATTTGTTCTCAGGAGTGATTAAGTTTAACTTGATACCCATCTCGCCTTTTTCAATATCAGAAACTAATTTACTCAATTGTTTCGTAGCTTCATCTTTGTAAGCGATTACTGCTTTTTCATATTCTTCAATATGTCTCTCTTTGTTTTCTTTGATTTTTTCAATCAACATTGTTTTTGACACTTCAATAGTGCGGTTTCCTGTTCGTCTCATTAGTTCCATGGTTTTAATAATTATTTAAAATTAATTTTTATCTTGATATTTTCTAAAAGAATTTAAAAGACCTAGTATATTTGCTCTCCCAGCTGGGTTTCCACTTTGACTATTGAACATTGGCACTTTCAAATCATTATCTAAACAATAATCTACGAGCCACTTGGCACAATCATGACCAGTTTTCCCCACAGCTTCCCCCTTCTCGTCCAGTCCAAGGTCATGGTCAAAACATATACCATCTGGAAGCCCATGATTCTCAATCCAGGCAACAAACTTATTATAGTTTCTTACCCAGTGAATATCCACATTAATTCCTATGGGACTGAACATTCTTACCCAATCCTCGTCTGGAGTTCTACAGTCATCTAGCCAAAGTAATTTTTTAAGCATTTGCTAATACTGACCTTCTTTGTATTATTGTTTTACAAGCAGTACATCCTCTCCTTGTGCATACTTTTCTGTATTGGCCACTATTCCATCTATGTCCAAAAATAGAACATATAAGTCCTGAATTCTTAAATAATTTCATAATTTTTTGATTAAATTTATAATTTTCTTTCTAATCCATTTGAAAAACGTTTCCACCAAGGCACACGTTTTATTAACCTAAATGTTACACTCTATTAAACCTTTTTGAATAAGTTTAAGTTCAGCGCTTGTAAGTTTATGAAACGGAATACCTTCCTCAAAATAAAATTTACTCATCTGGCGTCAGTTCATCAATTTTATTATCAACATACCTTTTCATTTTCTTAGTTAAACGTAAATAAGCATGTCTAAGCTCATGAAATTTCACATCCTTAATCTCTTCAAAATTACTGTATTGCTGAAAACAATAGTCAACTCCCTCTTCTCTCATTCTATATTTCACACTTTCAAAATACTCAAGGTTTTTTTCTTTTTCTTTTTCTGTCATCACATCTTTTCCGCATATTTCGCACAGATGATATTTTTCACTACACTCTGGACAAACCATATCACAAGGAGTATGAGATGTTTGCACACGTTTGTCACAAACAATACAGTCACCCTCTGAGAATGCATGCATTACAATTCTATCTTTATGTTTTCCGCAATCCATAGTTTATAATTTATTTAACTTTAAGAAATTTTGCACATTCAGGACAATAGAGTGACGGAATATCATCCTCATCTAATCCAAAACGCCATCCCTTATTATAAAACTCCGTGGCAGCCTCTCTGTTATCATCTATACCAGGAACTTGAGCTTTAACATCGCAGAATGAACACTGCACATTTGCAATCATTTCAATATTATAGCTGATATTTTCAATATTATCCATAACTTTTTTTACAAAGCTACGAAAAATTATAATAAAAATCAAATAAAAAAAAAGGCGCCTGAGTAGGCGCCTTTATATATATTGATTACGGGCTTAGTATCCGTATTGTTTATCCCACATTTCTATTTTCTTTTCCGCTTCATGTTCTTTAACAGCCTTGTCAAAAGACATAAGAATATCTCTTTGGGATAATATAAATTCTAGCATTTCATGCACATCATCCATATTGGTCGAAAACTCTTCCTCATTAACATATGCAGTTATTGTATTTGTATTAGACTTGTCAAAGTCAATGCTAAAATCGTTTTCACCTATACAACGTATGAAATATTGACCATGTGCAAATTCTAATAGAATATTATTCTTTTCCAACTCTTCTTGAAGGTGTTTTATTGGGTCGATAGGTCTATCTGGAGCCATATCATCAAATTCTTGTTCAGATGGTTCACTATAACCTCTAAATTGAGAATGAGTCATTACTGGTTCCCCTGCATCATTAAATGCGTCACCTTCATTAAATACTTCATTAATCTTTCCACGAACAAATTTTCTAAGTCGTTGTTCTTTTGATTCCTCAAGGCATTTTTGAACATTCTCTTTTATAAATTTTTTAAGGTCTGACATATCGATAATATTTTCTTATAAATATATCGAAAAAGCAAAAACCCCCTTCGAAAGAAAGAGGCTTACTTTGTTCACAGGGAGGGGTTCGAACCCTCAGCTCTCGGCCTTGCCGATTATGTTGTGTTATGCATATCAATTACAACATTCATCCATTGTAATCTTCTGCAAGCTCTATTACACCATCCTGGCTATATTATATACGTAAAATTTATTAAAATGTTACTTTTGAGACGGAGGGGGAGCTCGAACTTATAAATATTTTTAATTAAGAAGTTATTTTAGTTAAATATTCTAATTCTTCTTCAATTTTCTTCCAATTTCTTTCTTTCAGTTTTTTTCCAAGACTTGTGTTAAATTCACAATTAGAAACAAACTTTTTTTGAGCTTTTAACCACTCGACAAAACTTACACCAACCTCTTTTGATAACCCTAGCCAGTTCGCTTGTAATCTAGTTGGTTCTAATAATTGCATTAAATCTGCATCTCTTATTATTTCTTGTTGCTTTGTTAATTTATTATTATCAATTGTATAAGGATACTCTGTTGCATTTATTATATCATAAACTTTCTCTAAATCAACGTCAACATCTTTTTCTTCTATAAATTTTTTAACACCATTTTTTGAATTTTGAATGTTAGTATCATCCTTTTTTTCTCCCGCAGTATGATTGAAATCATGGAAAATGGCGGCTATTAACAATTCCTTCATCTCTTCTTTTTTTAAACCCTCGCTTTGTCCAATATAATAAGCAAAATTAGTAACAGTTATATTATGGTTTAGGTTATGATATGGAGAGTAATTAGAATCGCTATTTTTTATAATAAAATTCAATGCTTTTCCTAAATAATCAAATTTTTTAAAATTTTCTACAAAATTCATATTATCTTTTTTAAATAAATATATAAAAAAGATAATAAAATATAAATAGAAAATTTTGAGACGGAGGAGGGGCTCGAACCCACATTTTCATCCAATTACCCTAAATCCAATTTCGAAGACTGGGAGGATACACCGCCATTTAGAGAACCTGGAGGGATTCGAACCCTCGACCTCTGGCTCCGCAAGCCAACGCTCTATCCAACTGAGCTACAAGTTCATTTATTTACCAAAGTTTAATTTGCCAGTTCTAAAATCTTCAACCAACTTTTCAACCCTTTTCTTTTTAGCCTCTTCCATTTTCTTTAACTTAACTCTAGCCTCGTCCGAAACTTCGCTGTCTGGTATTATAAATACTTTTCCCCACATAACTATCCTTTCATAAATGGTTTAGAAATTTCCCAAGCTTTATCTATAAGCTTGGCAGCTTTTTTAATTTCAACTGATGTGCCTAATAACGCATCACTTAATTTGACCCGTCCACCTTTATTATCATAATATGCATCTATACCTATTTTTAGACTTAATGCGTGTAATAATTTAGCCAACTCTTCGTAGTGAAGGTCGCCAATTTCTTTTGCTAGGTCCTCAATGCTACCCTTGTAACCGTCAATCATTTTTTTATGTTTTTTACAATCCATAATCTTTACTTTTTATGTAACGATAAAGGGTAATTTTTACCCCTTTTGTGACCTTAGAAGGACTCGAACCCTCAACCCCCTGAGCCGTAATCAAGCGTTCTATCCAATTGAACTATAAGGCCATATTTGTATTTGTAGGAATAACTGGACTCGAACCAGCGACCCCCTCGATGTCACCGAGGTACTCTTACCAACTGAGCTATATTCCTATTTTGTGGGAGATGCTGGATTCGAACCAGCGACCCCTTGGGTGTAAACCAAGTATTCTGAACCCCTGAACTAATCTCCCATTATTTTCCTGTCCAATACCCCCTTCGATTTTTAAGTTGGATTTCGAGCTTTTTTGCTCGTTTTTTTATAGCATTACCACTAACTCCATACATTTCTCCAATTTTCGTATAAGGGTATTTGGATATTAAATATTCTAAATGTTCTTTTGTTATTTCAAATTTTAACCTATAATTTCTAGGTATTGTATTTGGATTTATACCATTTAGTTTGTTTCTTTTATCTCCTGCGTAACAACCTTTTTTTCTTTCCATACAATTTGGAAAATTTTTAATCAATTTTCTTTTAAAATCTGCCCCCATAGTTAAGCAATACAAATTTTCACTTTTTTTCTTAACATTATATTGTAAACCATACTTTTTTTTAATTTGATTCAAAAAAGTTTTATTTCCACTATTTAAAACTGTCGATTCAGCATTGCCATCGCCGTCATAATAGCCTATCAAAAAAGCAAAATTCAAGCTCTCATTTTCAAAATCTGGCAATTTAATAATAAAAGTTTTAAAGTTAACGCATCCTTTATTTACTAAATGCCTAAAAAACAAAAATGTGGTGAGGGACAGAATCGAACTGCCGACTCCTGCGTCTTCAGCGCAGAGCTCTACCAACTGAGCTACCTCGCCATTTTGTAATAATATATCAAAGAACACTTTGTAGTTCTGACCAGACTCGAACTGACAACCTCCTGAATGTAACCCAAGTATTCTCCGCTATTGAGCTACAGAACTATTAAATATAGATAAATTTTGATGTCGCTTTCACCAGACTCCTGAGAGATAGAGCCGACTTTTGAATCTACATAGTGAGGGCACCAAGAATCGAACTTGGATTATCAGGACTTCAATCTGACACCTTGGCCACGTTGGTAATACCCCCAAATTTGTCTCCCCTCGGGGTAGGCCGCATTTCTGCTATGCACTAGGGGAGACTACTTTAATATCAATACTTTAAAGAACTTTGTTGACCTATCAGGACTCGAACCTGAAATGCCTACACCAAAAACAGGTGTGTTGCCGATTACACCATAGGTCAATTTTTGTTACCCCTCTGAGATTCGAACTCAGGATGCCTCCACCAAAGGGAGGTGTGCTTGTCCACTACACTAAAGGGCAGTTATTGTTGTCCCTCTCAGATTCGAACTGAGGAAAATACTAGAATCAAAACCTAGCGTGTTAGACCACTTCACCAAGAGACAATGTTGTGCGGTTGAGACGCCTTCTTTGAGTCAACAAAGGCCACGTTTAGAGCTTTCTTCTAACTTACGCATCTCAACAACATATTTTAAATATTTTAAAGAACGTTTTTGTTTTGCTATTGGGCACAAAAAAACCCCAGACCTTTTTATGAGCCTGGGGTTTTAATGTATTAATAAATATCTATATCAACATTACGCACCTTTTCCAAGCTCTCCTCTGCATTGCTGCACAAAAAAGAACACCTGACGGCGGACTTGGTTAGATATGTAATATAAGTTTGTCATTTTGTTTGTTTTTTAGTAAATAGTTAAAAATTTTCTTTTTCAATTTATTCTACGACAAAGATACATATTTGTTACAATACAGTCAAGTATTTTGTCGTTTTTTTTTGAATTATTTTCTAACTGGTTGATTTTAAGAGAGTAGATTCGTGCATTAAAACGCACGATAACACCCATCAAAAAACATTAAAACGTTTTTTGCTTCCATGTTAGCAGTAATTTAGGATGGTGTTCCAAAATCAAGGCTGTCAACTTTCTTTTTCAGTTCTTTATCTTTTCCCACCCAAGCAAATGCAATATCATAATAGGTGTCTAAATCCCAGCCTTTCAACTGTGGGTTTTTAAGTTTAGCGTGTTCTTCCAATTTGTCAATTAGCGAGTAAAAACTACTGCTAACATTACCTATACCAAATTTGGCAGCGTGTGCATTTCTAATCTTTTTCACAGTACTCATAGTTTTGTGTATGTTTTATAATTAATATCTTTTTAAGCCAAACTTGGCATAGCCTTGTCCATTAACACACATTTAGCTAACACCAAGTCCTTCTCTATAACAATCCTCACACATATTCAATCCCTTTTGCTCATTCCAATTTTCATCATACATTTTATGTTTTTTATTATCAAATTTCTCCAGCCCACACACATCACATAAAAAACGTGTGCTAACATCGTGTATAGCACATTGCTGTTCGTTCTTAGTATTATCTTTTTCCATAATTTAGAGTTTTTTGGTTCAAATTAAATTTTTTCATATAATAAGTGCTAAGGCTAACAATAAATAAAATTAATAGTGCGTGTCAGCCGTTCCGCATTTATTAATCTGTAATGGTCGCACTACGTAATCTTATTTTTGTTTTGAGTTTTTATAGTGTTCATCCAGTTTTTTCATAACAGAAAAATATCCTTTTGTAATCATATCATATTCTTCTTTGAATATATTTTCGGATATATCAATATTATCTACTTTTATGAAAAAACCTACATCTGGTCTCATTGGTATAATATTATTACCCATTAACTGTGATTTGTGGGAATTTTCACTCAACCACTTTTCTTTTACTTCTTCTTTATATTTTTCGTAATCCATAATATTTAATTTTTTTAATCGGTAAAACAAAAATAAAACTACTTTTTAATCATCAAGTACCCATTTACCATCAACGTACACTCTATACTTTTTTAGTTGATAATCATAATCTACCCATTTCCTACAATCATTACAGTAATGGCAATTATGCAATGGTGCCCATGAAGTGTTATTATGTTTGCATTTTTCTTTTTCCTTATCCATTTTATTTTTATTTTTAAATTATTTAAGTTTACCCTGATGGAAAAGTGAAACTATTTCTTTTACTGTTTTACCTTCACTTATTAGTTTTACTGTTATACCTTCACTTATTAGTTTTTCTGCTATAATAATTTCTTTCATATTTAAAGTAGCTATTTCACCATTCCCAAGCAAACCACGATAAGACGCAATACCTTTGTTTATATGTTCAAATATAATACTTTTTACTTCTGCAAGCTTGCTCGCAATTTCTAACTGGATAATGCTATTTTTTGAGTAACTTTTTATCAACTGTTTATATTCCAGCTCCGAAACCTCAAACAATTCTACCTCACTTAATGCTCGCCAGGCACTTATTATACTCCCCTCAAATGGTTCAAAAAAACTTACAGCAAGGTCTTTACCACTACGATTAGATTTATCTAATTCACAGTACAATTTTTCTACATAGCCTGCTGCATGGTAAGTTTTCCCATCTAATAAATTGCTTTCGTTGTCAGTATCTCTAAAAAAATAGTATTTCATAATTTATTGGTTAAAACGCTTAATTATTGATGGGCATAAACATTTTTTTAGCTATGCATTATGCCCGCTATTTTACAGTACGTTTGGATACTTCCAATGTGTAGGAAATAATTCAATGCCATCTGATACATCGTAAAACTTCTCTTTTTTATATTCAGCAATTTTCGGATTCATTGGTTTTTTACAAACTCCAGCCCACACCTTATCACCTTCTTTTGGTTTATCAATTTTTAAATCTGTGTACATAATTTTATTAGTTTTTCTTTTTTATTACTACCGACTAAGAATATACCTTAAAACCACTGTCATAAGCTGTCATTCCTGCAAATATTTTCCCATCTTCATATTCTATCATTTCAGAATCAGTATGGCAGTCAGCAGTTTTTATCCATTCTGTAAAAGTAAATCTAAACATTTTTTTAAAACGTTCATCAAATTGTTCTCTCGGTTCACTTTGAACTAATACTAATTTTGTTTTACTCATAATTAATATTTTACAGCCACTCTCCATTTTCTCTTACTGTTTGACATCTATCAATAACAAATACGTCGCCAGTACTTTCATCAATAAAATCTTCTTTCCAGTGAATTCTACCTACCAATACAGTTTCGTATTTCTTTGGTCTACCACAAATCAGCACTTCCTCTTCTTTCTCTATAAATTGTTGGTTTTTATCACTCAGCAATAAATCTTCTTTTTTTAATTCGATTAGCTCTTTTTTAATGCTTTTAATCTTTTCCATTCTAACATCAATCATTTTTTGTATTGTACTTCTTCTTCTCATAATATTTATTATTAAGTTTTGTTACATATATCTCACTTTCCTAGCTTCACGTTTTGGCTTTTCAAACCATTTTTTTCTGTTTTTTTACCATCCCAAATAATCAAAAAAATCATTCAGCATAGTTATAAACGGCATTCCAAATCTCATAATGAGATAAAATGCAGCTAGTCCCAGCATATACATCCTGAGGAAATACGTTTCTCTTAACATTTTCTTAACCATCGCCTTGGAATATCAAATTCATCTTTTGGAAAATCCTTTCCAAACACTTTTAAAAACTCTCTACGAGCACTCAATTCAATTCTAACATATCCGCTATCAAAACCTCCAAGAACTTTTACTTTGAGTCTCCTGATGTCTCTATCGATACCTACCGAAGTTAATTGAGCTCGTGTTGCTGCTATTTTACAATTCATATCTTAAAATGGTTTATAAGGTTCCCATCCCATTAATTCATAATGTTGTCTCATGCAATCATTCCAGTCTTTGCCCTCAATTGTCCTTATCTTAATAGCATCCTTTTTTAAAACACTTTTATCACCTTTTAGAACAACTGTAGTACTATCTTCTAATTCGCTTTCCCAGACTTCAACTACCATTTTACTGTTATCTCTTAATATCTGCACAAAGTTTAAATTATATAGTTCTTTCTTAAGTTTGAAATCTTTAAGGATTTGCTCTGGCTTATCATGATATTCTATGACATGCTTAAAAAAGTCTATTCCATGAAAACAAGATGTAACAAGTCCATTTGAGAACTTATCAAAAAACTCAATTTTCTTCTGGACGAAATACTTAGCGTAATTTTCGCCAGATAAAATATTAAGGTTTTCCTCTACATCTTTACAAAAGTTAATCATCTTTATCTATTTTATCTTTCATTTTCTTTTACAATTTCAATTAATCGTCTAAGGCAACCTAATTCAGCTTCATAATAACTTATTTCCGATGAAATCATGGTCTTATCACTTATCCTTTTCCTTTTTACTGTCTTATATGAAAAATGATACACTATATGACCAGCCTCAATTATATTATTGTTTATAAAATGTACTTGTATCAATATCGGTAAAAGTTTTTATTAACCCTCGCATTTCTTTTCCAGCTTTAGTCACCATATTACTTCTAACTTCCATACTCATCTTTTCACTTTCCTGCAAATTCCACATTTTATCCATTAAAACAGACATAAAAATTTTCGTGGCCGATTGTAAAGACTCATCTGGATAACAAGGTTTTGCTCCCACATTTATCTCAAACTCCCAAATCGTCCCTTCAATTTCTTCAAGAATCGGATGAATTTTTTCTCCTATTGTTTTTTCCATAACTTATGTCTTAGTTTTATTATTATAACATTTATCACACAAAGTTAAAATCCAAGCACTTGGTCTTACTTCTCCTGGCTCTCCACAAGTTTCACACGTCTTGAATGATAGACTTTCATATTTTGAAACAATATCTTGACATTTAGAATTCACTGCATTTGTATAAAATCGCAATCCGCCAAACTTCTCCTTAACGTCACATATTTGTTTATCCCACCCATTAGCAACAAGCTCCTCAATCATATCTTTGAGTAATTGGAGCCAGCCGTCATTAACTGAGAAAAAATAACGACTCTTTATCGGTGGTTTATTTGGAAAGTATCCATTTTCCAAACCACCAATAGACTCTAAATATTTTTCAAATTGCTCTTTGTTCATATTTTCTACCAAAAATTTATTATATTTTTTAATTGTTTATTTGAAATTGACGCGAAAAACCTGGCTCTTTTGCCTGTTATGTTATTCATATCAAATTCTGTTATATCATTCAAATTTTTTACAACAGCAACTCTTCCGAAGGGTTTCCCTGTTTCTATATTTAAAAGAGCAACCTTGTTTTGTCTAGCATTTTCTCTGGACACTTGCGCCAATATAAAAGCACTATTATAATTAATATTTGTCAGTTTATCTCCTATCTTCATATTTTAATAATAACTTCGAATTATTACAGGTGTACTTCTTCTTCTAGTTTCATCAGCCACTCTTTGAGTAGATTCTGCTTGCATAGCACCACTCACCAAAGTTGCTCTAGCTACTTTATAGCCAGCAAGCTGTATAGAACTAGATATTTTTTCACCCATCTCTTCGAAAGTCGAAGTTCTATGATAATATAAAAAGTCTGGGTCTTTATCTATCCAATTTTTACTTAGTAAATCATCCAATATAATATCTGGAATTTCAGATGCTTTTGTGTTATTATGTTCACCCTCAGCTGGAGCTATTTTTGAACCATTAATCATAATAGCTAAATAAGTTATACCATCTGGGTCGACAATATATCCATAATTATCAACTATGGAAAATTCAAAAACCTTATTAATGTTTTCTATGAAAAGAATTTTATTGCTCGAATAAAAGTGAACTTCAACACAATTTAAAAACTTATCTTGAAACTGTAAACTGTTTACATCTATTCCACATTTAGATGAATCGCAATTTCCTTTATTACCATCTTTACAACACGCACACTGCTCATGAGCCTGTAAAAACTCAGGTTGATTTAACCAGAACTTTAATTTGAGAGGTCTTTGACATTTAAGTACTCTATAAGGCGTTTCATGTTCAACGCGCTGTTCAATGCATTTTTCATATTCAACCCTAATAGGGTCATATGAAACAATTTTTGAATCTGGGTACTGCTTTATAAAATCATTAACTTTCTTATCAGTAACGTTTTTATTAAATGTTTTTATCATGATTTTTGATTTAATACATATTCAACACACACATTATAAACAGCCTGCAACTCTGTTTTCTCTGTTCGAACAATACTAGTAAACCCATTAGCATGGTCAGTTATATCACTCCAAGATTGAATTGAAAAGTCAGCTTTGTTAATTCTATACTGCAGCACGAACTTGATTACAATTCCATTGGGAGCTTTATTCATTATCGCTCTCATAACCCATCTAAGAATCTCTAAATTCTCTTCTGGGTCAAATAGACCATCAGGTTTCCTTGGATGCTTACCATCTTTTCTAATAAGCTTAAGATAGCTCCAAAGCGTCTGATTATACTTTTCAGGCTGCGCGTAATAATTCTCCATCCTATCCAACTTTTTGAATTATTATTGGAACATTGATATACTCGAGTACAGACACAGGTTTTACAAATATCTTAACTCCGCCGTTCTTCCTATCTCTTTCCACATAAAAATCATCTACTTCTACCCCTATTTGATTTTCAATCATTTCTTTATTGATATTCAACCTAATTGTTTTTACATCCTTTTTTTCAGTAATATAAAGAGTCCAATAGTAAGCAACCACTGCCCAACAAATTTCAGCAACGCAATAAAACGTAACAATAGCCGTTCCCACATTGGGAAAAAACGGGAAACTGTTTCCTAGTGATAAACCATGCGCACAAAGCATAGTAATCAACATAATTATACCGCCTCCGCTCAATCCTATAATAGCAAAAGTATTCGTAAATTTTTTATTTTCCATTTTTCTCACTTGTTTGAAATACAATAGTTCTTGCTATTCCATATATTAAAGCAAACCAAAATGCTGCCCAATATCCGTCAACAACAAAACTTTCAATCATTTCCCCTGCCATCAAGACTAAAACCCCATTTAACACCAGGACAAACAGTCCAAATGTTATGAGAGTCACTGGAATCGTCAATATAAGCATTAAAGGTCTCACAAAAAAATTAAGAAGACCAATTACAATACCAATCCACATTGCTGACCAAAAACCACCTACTTCAATGCCTGGAACAATCCAAGCTGCCAACATTACTAATAGCGATACAATCGCCAAGCGTATAAAAATTGCTAAACAACCCATAATTTTAAATTTATTTAATTTTAGTTAAAGTTTCCAATATTCTCTGATTTCTTCATATGTTTTACACCCAGCATCTTTAGCCTCTTCAACCATTGATACAGTGATATCTAAAGCTTTGGCCACAACCGCGACTGGAATAGCTAGTATTGAACCTGTCAATCTAGCGACACCATCTAATAAATCTCCTATTAATCCAAATACCATATTTTAATTTTCAAAAAGTTTTTCAAAGTCATCCCACATTATTTGAAATATACTTTTACTTTTATTATAAAAAGCATATTTAAAAATTGGGAATTCGCTTACATATTTATCATACATAGAACTTCCTGTATTTTTACTATGAGACATGTTTGCCATTGTATCACAAATTTTTAAAAAGATAGCACCAATACTTTTTCTAATTTTTGGAGCTGTTAAAAAGAACCTTTCAACTCTATCTTCTCCTGGAACATTAGAAACAGCCAAAATAAGTTGAGCAACCGCTTTATTGGTCATTCTTCTAATATCATTAAATGTTACTCCGCAATCTTCAATTAAATCATGACCAATTGCAGCCATTAACAAATCTGTAAACTTTATATGAGGTGGCAATAAATGCATATATTTTTTCACCATATCCTCAACCATAATTAAATGGAAACTATATTCATGTTCGTCATACTTATAATTTCTCAATTTATGCATCTCATGTGCGTACTCTCTAAACTCGTCTAAATTCATATTAATTTTTTCTTTCATCATCTTTATTTTACAAGTTCTTTATTTTTCCAATTCCGCCCATTTCACCCACTTCTTTAATTCCCCAGCTCCATCTATCGTCCACTCTCGTCGAGGTAATAATGACATGCCTTCCATTAACTATAGTCTCAATTTTTGTTTGCAGGGGGTCAATTCCATTTTTATTAAGATAATCTAGGTACACATTTAGCCAACTCTCCAAAGGGAATTGTTCAAATAATTCACCATCCTTTTCTCTAGCAGTACTGTTCCCATTAGAGAACAAAAACATATCAAGCCCAATTTTAGGATTAATCTTAATTTTAACACCTCTTCTTCTAGCCTCAGCATTATCAAACTCAAATTTGACACCGCTCATGCGACATGCATCTTGTTGACGCACAACCTCATCATTGTGTTTTTTGATATCAGCTGAGTAACAATTACCCGTATACTCTTTCACCCACTCAGAAAGTGGTCTATATTTTAGAGCGCCAGGACAAGCAGCAAGCATCTCAACTAAAAGTTGTTCTTCTACTTTCGCTCCTGTCTCAGAGTCAATATCGTCAGACATAACATGGAAAAATGCGCTAGGCATATCCTCATCATCGAATATTTCAAAACGTTCTGAGGTTATCTCCCCTTTCTGTCTAAGTTTAAACAATTCATCGCGAGTAACATCAAAACACTCTTCCAAAACCTTTTTAACATTCTCCAAAGACATATATTTATATGAATCTGTCAATGAACCCTCAGTAGAAAATTCGATATCTTCAAATTTATCTTTACAAAACTCATCAAGCCTTGCAATAACCGCATCTTTCGTTTTATCTTCAACCATTTTATTGATATTTTGGTTTCATTCTTTTAAAATTCTTAGCATCTCGCTCAACTTTTCTTTCTTTGTCTTTCTTTTTCGCCTCTCTTCGTTCTTTAAAAGAAAACCCTGAGTTCTTATCCTTAAGATTATGAATAGGCAACAAACGGTCAATAATAGTCGCAGTAGGTTCGATAGCCTCCTCGATTAGAGCTGCATCTTTATATGCATCTGGAGCTTCATCAAGAGTTCCCTTACATACCGAAGTAGAAAAGATACCCTTCATTTGCCTTCTAAACTTATCCATATCAATAGTGACCTTAGCTTTAGACCTAGACATAACTCTACCTGCTCCATGTGGAGCAGAAAAATTCCATTCAGGATTTGATTTACCCTCGCAAAGCAAGATTCCATCTCTCATATTGAAAGGTATAATCATTTTTTCTCCAACATATGAGCGTATAGCTCCCTTCCGAATTGTAAAATCTCTGAAATCAATATAGTTATGTACTGATTCAATTCTCTCTCCACCTTTGACACCACCCAATATTTCGCTAATAATATCCATCATATGCTCTCTATTGAACGATGCATAAATATGAGCTATTACCATATCAATCAAATATTCTTTCAAGTCTTCACCTTCAAGATATTCCATTCCTCTCAAATCTACATCAGAATCAAGCCCTAACTCTTTTTTTGCCTCTTTAATAAGTCTTGCAATTTGAGTTCTATCAGTCGTGTTTTGAGTAATATTTTCAATTCTTTCTCTTAGGGTTACATTTCTTTTAGAATCTAATTTATTTTTTGCTACATTTTCATGATATTCACAAACAACTTTTCCAAAATTTCTAGACCCAGAGTGAATTGTAATCCATATATCTCCACAACTCTCTGATTTTGAGACTTCTATAAAATGATTACCTCCGCCGAGAGAACCTACAGCAGCCCCAACTCGCTTAATGTCCATTTTAGGGTATTTTTTAAACTTATCAACAAAAGAACGATAGTCAATAACTGGAACCACATAAGAAGTTCCAAATTTATTGTTATACTCATAAAAAAATTTATTTAAAGTGTCATTAACCTTATTCCATGGAAATTGTTTAGAAAAAGAAAACTTATCCATATTTCCTGGACGAGATTTTGACTCATGTACATTAAACCCCATAGGCACATGAGTACGAATTAAATCATCTAATACTTCATGTGTAATATTTAACTTCTTGCCAATATTCATTGATAGCATTCCGCACGATAGGTCCACACCTACCGTTGAAGGAAGTATTCTAGAACCCAATGGCATCACAAATCCAACACACGAATTTTTTCCCGCGTGAGCATCTGGCATTATAGCTACAGGTTGGTCAAATGCAACATGGTTTATAAACCTATGTATTTGGGCGATACACTGTTCTTCAAGATTATCAACTGTAATGAATGCGCTTGTATATCTTCCCTTTAATGTGTACATAATTATTTATCTTTCTTTATAGTACGAAAAAAAGTGTAAAATGTTCGTTTTTTTACATATTTATTAATA
>Ga0307928_10000679_pt1 | contig 25679 bp, 25 predicted proteins | sample AceLakmetagen232_FD_201815 | JGI IMG/M metagenome (GOLD analysis project Ga0307928, IMG submission 201815) | Saline water microbial communities from Ace Lake, Antarctica - #232 | ecosystem: Environmental > Aquatic > Non-marine Saline and Alkaline > Saline | place: Antarctica: Ace Lake... | reverse complement strand
CAAAGAAGAGTTTTAATTAAAGATGGTATATTAAAATCATATATGATTGATAAAATTAATGGTAGAAGAATGAAATCAGAAGCTACAGGTTCTTCAAGAAGAGAAAGTTATAAATATGCTCCTACGTCAAGAATGAGTAATACATATATCGATAATGGAACATCTAAATTTGAAGATATTATTGCTGCTACTGAATATGGTTTATTTGCTAAAAAACTTGGTGGTGGATCAGTTAACCCGGGGAATGGTGATTTTAACTTCGCCGTTATGGAAGGTTATATGATAAGAAATGGTAAAGTCGCTGAACCCGTTAGAGGAGCTTCTATTGTTGGCAATGGTGGAAATATTTTATATAAAATAGATATGATTGCTGATAATTTAGAAAGTGCTAGAGGAATGTGCGGTTCTTCATCAGGAACTATTCCTGCTGATGTAGGACAGCCAACACTAAGAGTCGTTGATGTTACTGTCGGCGGAAAGAGGGGTGCCTAAACATGATTAATACTGAAAAATTATTCCAAGTTGCTAAAACAAAAGGTATAGAAGATATTCAAGTATATTTATCTAACACTAATAATTTAAGTGTTCAAATTTTCGAAGGCGAAATTGATAAATATGAAATAGCAGACAGCTCAAGTTTAACTGTTAAAGGGATCTTCAAAGGAAAAATGGGCGTATATAGAACAGAAGTATTAAAAGATTCTTTAATTGATGAAATTGTTGATACCATTATTGCTAGTGCTAAAGTTATTGATTCATTAGATGATGCAATCATCTATGAAGGTGATAAGGAGTACAAACAATTAAATGATATCTATAATGAAGAATTAACTAATTTAGATGTTGCTAAAAAAATAGATACATTAAAAGATTTAGACAAAAAATTTCATGGCTACGACAAAAGAGTTAAGAATGTAGAAACTAGTTATACAGAAACAACTAATAGTGTTTTATTACAAAACTCTAAAGGTTTAAAACTATATAATAAAGCTAATACTAGTTATATTGTAGCTGAAGTTATTGTTAATGATGGTAATGATCAAAGAGTTGGTTTTGATGTTCAAATAACAAATAATTTTGATGATTATAAAACTGATGAAATGGTTAAAGAAATAAGTGAAGATGCATTAAGTTCATTAGGTGCTAAACCAGTTACCTCTGGAAATTATGAAATTGTATTTTCAGGATTATCTTTAGCTACCTTATTTTCAGCTTTTCAAGGTGTATTTTCTGCACAAGCAGTTCAAAAAGGAATTTCTTTATTAAAAGGAAAAATGGGAGAAAATATTGGGTCTGAATTGATTAACATTGTAGATGACCCATTCATGAAAAAAAGTGCTAGTAGTCGATCATTTGATGATGAAGGTGTAGCAACTAAATTTAAATATTTAGTTGAAAAAGGCGTATTAAAAACCTATTTACATAACCTAGTTACAGCTAAGAAAGATAATGTTGTTTCAACTGGTAATGGATTTGGCAATGGAATTACGTCTGTTAATATGATGATCAAAGCTGGAAAGACATCAAAGGATGATATGATTAAATCATGTAAAAAAGGATTGTTAATTACTAATGTTCAAGGAGCGCATGCGGGAGCTAATCCTGTAAGTGGTGATTTTTCACTTCAAGCTGCAGGATATCAAATTAATGATGGCAAAATAGGAGCACCAGTTGCTTTAATTACAGTAGCAGGTAACTTTATTGAAATGTTAAAAGATGTTGTAATGGTTGGTAATGAAACTAAGATGACTTACTATGAAATTACTGCTCCATATGTTAAAGTTAAATCAATGCCAGTTTCAGGAAATTAATATTTGTAAATATATAGGAATATCCATTTGGTATTCCTATTTTTTTGTTTTCTTTTTAGTATATTTATATTAAATATTTATTATGTTATTATGATATATGAGGTGTAGTTACTATGAATGAGAATAAGAATTTAATTAATATCAGCAAAAGAAGCTTTTTTAGTGTCCTAATTATTTTGTTATCCTTAATGATAGGAGCATTTATTCTTACTTATATAATTCCTCAAGGAGCGTATTTAAGAGATAGTGGGGGCAATGTTATTCCTGGATCTTTTGAGTTTCTCACAGGGGCAAATTTAGCTGTATATAAGTTGTTTACAGCACCTATTGAGATTTTTGGAAGTTCTGATGGTATAACTGTAATTATGATATGTATTTTTCTTTTTGTTTTAGGTGGTTTTTTTACGGTTATGGAAAAGACTAATGGTATCAAAGTTATTATAAAGAAACTTATTTTACGTTTTCGAGATAAAAAGCACTTGCTTATTAGATTGATTGTCTTAATATTTATGGTTTTTGGAGCCTTTTTTGGAGTCTTTGAAGAATCGATAGCATTGTTACCAATAATTATCCTTTTATCATTATCTCTAGGTTATGATACATTGTTAGCTCTTGGAATGACTTTGTTGGCTGCTGGTTTTGGTTTTGCAAGTGCAATTACAAATCCATTTTCTGTGGGGATAGCATCTGAAATTGCTGGCATTAATATTTTGTCGGGAGTTCTATTTCGATTCGGAGTTTTCGTGATTATGTATTTTTTAGTGTCTTCATTCTTAATTTGGTATGCTAAAAAACTAGAAGTAGATCCTAAACGTTCACTAACCTATGAAGACGATTTAAAGAAAAACAAAGATTTTGAAATAGATACTACAATTAAAGTCGTTAATGAAGACAAAATATTCAAAGTTTACACAACTATTTTTGTTATATTGATTGTTGTCATTATTGGTGCAAGTCTATTACAATTATTGGTTGGCATTGAGATTCCTACTATACCATTAATGGCAGCTACATTCTTAATAGGAGGTTTCATTTCGGGTTATTTAGTAAGTAAGGATATGAAACTAATATCTAAAACATTTTTAAAAGGTATATTAAGTGTTTTACCAGCTGCTTTATTGATAATATTAGCTACTTCAGTAAAACACATAATTTCTGAAGGTAACATTATGGATAGCATTCTTTACTATCTTGAAACATTCTTTATAGATAAACCAATAGTTTTAGCTGTGATAGGTATATACTTTATGATATTATTTATTCAGTTTTTCATTGGTTCAGCTTCAGCAAAAGCATTCTTAATAATGCCAATATTAATTCCTTTAGTAACTTTAATAGGAATATCAAAAAATTTATCAATTTTAGCTTTTGTATTCGGTGATGGATATACAAATGTTATTTTCCCAACCAATGGAGTTTTACTTATAGGATTAAGTATTGCTAACGTAAGTTATGGCAAATGGTTTAAGTGGACATATAAACTTCAACTAATTACATTGTTGCTAACAATAGTATTATTAGTAGTGGCTTTTTATATAGGATATTAAACAAGTATTTAACTTTACATTTAATATATATAAATGTATAATTATATAGGAATATAAATAAGGAGGAATTAAATTATGGCATTAGTTAACGCAAAGGGAATGCTTGATAAAGCATATCAAAATGGATATGCAGTTGGGGCATTCAATATCAATAATTTAGAATGGACAAAAGCAATTTTACAAACAGCTCAAGAATTAAAATCACCAGTTATTTTAGGTGTTTCTGAAGGAGCAGCAAAATATATGACTGGATATAAAGTTGTAGCAGATATGGTTAAAGCCATGGTTGAAAGCTTAAACATTACAGTTCCAGTAGCATTACATTTAGACCACGGAAGTTATGAAGGGTCTTTAAAAGCTATAGAAGCTGGATTTTCATCAATTATGTTTGATGGTTCTCATTATCCAATCGAGGAAAACATCAAATTCACTAAGGAATTAGTTAATAAAACTAAGAAATTAGGTATTTCACTAGAAGCAGAAGTTGGAGCTATTGGTGGAGAAGAAGATGGTGTTATAGGCGGCGGAGAAGTTGCTGATCCACTAGAATGTAAAATGATTAACGATCTTGGAGTAGATTTCTTAGCTGCAGGTATTGGAAATATTCATGGGAAGTATCCTGAAAATTGGACTGGATTAAACTTTGAAGTTTTATCTGAAGTGAATGATGTAACAGGAGACACTCCATTAGTATTACATGGTGGTAGTGGTATTCCTTCAGATATGATTAAAAAAGCTATCAATATGGGAGTTTCAAAAATCAATGTAAATACTGAACTTCAATTAGTTTTCACAGCTGCTGTTAGAAAATATGTTGAAGCTGGAAAAGATTTAGTTGGAAAAGGATTTGATCCAAGAAAACTATTAGGGCCAGGTTCACAAGCTATAAATGATTCAGTTAAGGAAAAAATGGAATTATTTGGTTCTGTTAACCAAGGCTAGTCAAAAAAAAATCACAAAAAAACCACATATTTATCGTGGTTTTTCTTTTTTAATGTTGTATAATATTAACGAGGTAATATATGGAAAGTATTGTAAAGGAATATAACTCTTGGTTAAAAGAGAACCAAAAATTTATTCTTCATTTAAAAAAACATGATTCTTCACTATATTCAAGAATTATGCCATTATATGAGGTGTTAAATTTTTTAAGCAATGAGTCAGAAGAAAACGGATTAGAATTTAATGAAGATATTACTAAAATATATCAAGTGGGATTGGAATATATTCATTCACAGATAGATATATGTAAAATATACTTAGAAAAAGTTTTTAAGAATGATATTCATAAGTTTTTAGGCTATGATAGTATTGTGGGATACATTTTATACTTAGAGGATTTAAAATATGAAATTAAAGAAAGTAATCTAAGATTAGATGAAGGGGAAATTAATAAGCTTACTGATTTTTTAGAAAATATAATGGACTCAAAGCAAGCTATACCCGATAATGTTAATTTGTATATCGATAGTGAAGTTCATAAGATAATAGATGTTAGTAAACTTAATTTCCATAGTATTATAGATATTTTTGTTGAAATAGCTGAAACATTAGGACTTGATTTATATTCAGAAACTGAATTTATTATAGGAGAGGATATTTAATATGAATAAAAAACAATACAAACTTACATTAATTTTATTTTTTGTAATAGCAGTAGGTTTATTTGTAACGGATGCAATATGGAAATATGTAGATATTATATGGATTTTCGTTGCAGTATCAGTAGTTTACATCTTTATTAGATACAGAGTAACAGGACCATTACAATCTTTTTCAACCAAATTTAATATGTTAGTTGATTATGATTTAGATGTTGAAGGTGCTTTGAAATTGGCTAAAGAAATGTATGAAAATGCGCCAACTGCACAAGTATCACAATTATTAATGATTTATTTAGGAATGGGTTATTACTATAATTCAATGTATAGAAAATCAATTAATACATTTAATCAAATTAATTTGAAAAAAGTTAATCAAGTGTACCATATTTTAGTATATGCATTTTCAGCATATGCAGCATATGAACTAAATGATACAGAAGCTTTTGACATCGCTGTAGAGAGAATTGATAGTGCAAAACAAAGAATCAATAAGAAATACTTTGCTTTTGCGAGTAGTTATACAGAAATTCTATTAGCTATGAAGAATTTAGAAAGTGATCCTGAGAATTATCGTGAAGTTATTGAAAGAAATTTTTCAAGAGAAGATGGATATGTTTCTACTAGATTAGTTTATAATTATAGAATGGCTTTGTATTATAAAACAGTAGGCAACGATGAAGAAATGGACAAATGCTTAGCGAGAGTTATTGCTAATGGTAAAAATCATCATACAGCACAAAGATCAAAAGACTTATTTAAAGGAACTGTTAATGTTGAAGATTATGTTTTTTCAAAAGCAAGTGAAGAACCTAAAGACGTTGAAGTTGTAGAAGAACCATTACAAATAGATCAGCTTGAAGAAGTTGATGTTATTGACAATGCGGACTACACCACAGATACTGAAGGAATGGATGAATTGTTTGATCAACCAAAAGCAGTGAATACCTTAGCTAATATGAGCGTATCTGAACTTAGAGATATGTGTAGAGCAAAAGGTGTGGCTGGATACTACAAAATGAAAAAGGCTGATTTAATAGCTGAAATAGAAAAATTAGAAAAATGATGTATAAGTAATATAAAAAGCACGTCAATTTTAAATTGAGGTGCTTTTTTTTACTAAAATATATCAAAAAAAAACTTGTGCATTTGCACAAGTCTATTTTCTCGTTTTCATTGAAGGGAATAATAATACGTCTCTAATTGATTTTGAGTTAGTTAATAGCATTACTAATCTATCAATACCAATACCAATACCGCCAGTAGGTGGCATTCCGTATTCTAAAGCTTCTACATAGTCATTGTCTATGTCATTAGCTTCTTCATTACCTAACTCTTTTTCTTTTTGTTGATTTTCAAATCTTTCTAATTGATCTATTGGATCGTTAAGCTCTGTATAAGCATTTGCATATTCATTTGTGTTAATAAATAATTCAAATCTTTGAGTAAATCGAGGATCTTTTGGATCTTTTTTTGTTAATGGTGATATTTCAATTGGGTGACCATAAACAAAAGTAGGTTGAATTAAATCTTTTTCACAGAACTCTTCAAAGAATAAATTAATGATATGTCCAACACCATATAAATGTGGTTCAACACGCAATCCATTATCTTCTGCTAGTTTCTTAGCTTCTTTGAAATCTGTTATTTGATAGAAATCTATTCCTGTTTTTTCCTTGACAAGGTCAACCATATGAACTTTACGCCACCCCTTTGATAAGTCGATTTCTATTCCATCATACTCAATTTTAGTTGTTCCATTTATTGCTTGAGACAGGTACGAAATTAAGTCTTCACTTAAATCCATCATACCTTGTAAATCAGAATAAGCTAAGTATAATTCTATAGTTGTAAATTCAGGATTATGAGTTCTATCAATACCTTCATTTCTAAATAATCTACCGATTTCATAAACACAGTCAAAACCACCAACAATTAATCTTTTTAAGTGCAACTCAGTAGCTATTCTTAAATAGAATGGCATATCTAATGTATTATGATAAGTAACGAAAGGTCTTGCATTTGCCCCGCCTAAGTCAGGTTGTAATACAGGTGTTTCAACCTCTAAATATCCTAAATCATCTAAATATCTTCTCATTAGAGAAATAATTTTAGAACGTTTAACAAATGTTTCTTTAACATCAGGATTCATAATAAGGTCAACATAACGACGACGATATCTTTCTTCTACATCAGTTAAACCATGATATTTTTCAGGAAGAGGTCTTAGTGCTTTTACTAAGTGTTGAAAAGATTCAGCTCTGATTGATAATTCTCCAGTGTTTGTTATCATAGCAGTTCCATTTACACCAATGATATCCCCTATGTCACCTTTTCTAAAGATGGCATAATTTTCTTCACCAATAACATCTTGACGTACATAAAGTTGAACTAATCCATATTGATCTTGAATATGTACAAATCCAGCTTTACCTTTAACTCTTCTTGACATAACTCTACCAGCGATTTTAATAATCTCTTTGTTTTCCACATCGTGAAGTTCTTCTTTAGTATAATTTTTGTATGCTTCTTTAACCGTTTTAGTATTATAGTTTCTATCGAAACGTTGTCCAAAAGGATCAATACCTAATTCTTTCAAATAATCGGCTTTTTCTCTTCTAATAATTTCTTGTTCTGTTAGTTTTTGTTCCATAATATCCTCTATTCTGATTGATAGCCTAAAGCTAATTTTAATAATTCTAAATTTTCATACATAACTGTAATATAGTTGTGTCCTTGGCTGACTTCATCGTCAGACAATGATTGAAGGATGTTAAATTCAACTTTGATTGGATTTAATTCTAATCTTACTAATTCATCTAAGACTGCATTCGATAAAGGAGAAGAAGTATGCATTTCATAAACAATGTATTGAATATTGTGATCAATGGCGTCATTAACTATTTCTTCTTTTTCTTGACTTGTAAATTGTTCAGCTTCTTCATGATAACCAGGAGATATAGAAAGGTAATCAAATCCGTAATCACTTCTTAGATATCCGTATATATTTGTTGAAGTTAAAGCAATTTTTGTCGCATTGTTGATAACTAATTCATAATCCTCACTTAGTTCTTGAAGTTCAGATAATAGATTTAGATAATTTGTCTCCATAATTAGATTAGGATCATCAAATTTTATGACTATTTTATCGTAAATCAAAGCAGCTATTTGTTGAATCTTAATTGGTGATATCCAAAAATGTGGGTCTAACCCTAAAGTATGATCATCAAATTCGTCATCGTGTACTTCAGGTTCGTCATAATCACATTCATGAGAATGGATAATTCCTTGAATTAATTCTATATAACTTGTTTCATCTTCAATTCTTACTAATTCAACTTTTTCATCCGTGAAAATACTTTCGATATTTTGATCAATATATTGGTCGTAATTAGCACCTATATAAAATAAGTAAGTAGCTTCTCTCATTGAAATAATTTCTTGAGGAGCCCAATCTACAGATGTTTCGTGAGATGTAACTCCAGGAACAATGTCTACGGTATATTCAGTTCCTTTAAATATTTCTTCAGTCACATATTTCATTGGATATACAGTTACATATACATCATGCGACTCTTCTTGAGTACATGATAGCAAGGTAATTGATATCATCAATGTAATTAATAAAATAATTATTTTTTTCATTAAATTTCACCTTTAATATTTTAACTTAATTTTCTATCACTTATTATTTCATATAAATCTTGAGAAGACTCCTTTTTTGTGTATTGAGTTATTTCTCTAATTTTAACAATCAATTCTTTATTTCCATATGTTATTTTAAGAATATCACCAACAGCCACATTTGATGCAGGTTTTGCGGTTCTGTCGTTAATGGTTATTCTTTGTTTTTTGCTTACTTCTTTAGCAATAGTACGACGTTTAAATATTCTTGATACTTTTAAAAATTTATCTAGTCTCATAATGCCTCCAAATAGTAAGAATAAGGGATACATTACGTATCCCTATATTTTCTAATGTGGTAATAGTCCAACTTTTTTCTCAACTGGTTCTTTTTTCTTAACTGGTTCTTTTTTTTCTTCTGGTTTATCATCTGGTTCTGATGCTAATATATCATCCCATCTTTTTAATTTACCAGTTTCATTAATTTCATCGATATCTTCTTTATTAAGAGTTTCAACTTCTAATAAGTATTTAGCGATTACTTTTAGTAAGTCTAGATTGTTCGTAATAAGTATTTTAGCGGCTTCGTAACATTCATGGATAATTCCTCTAACTTCTTTATCAATTTCAGATGCAATTGCTTCTGAGAAGTGACTTGATTTTCCATAATCTCTACCTAAGAATACTTTTTCTGATCCAGATTCATAAGTAATAGGGCCTAAGTTTTCACTCATACCATATTGAGTAATCATCGCTCTCGCAATAGCAGTTGATCTTTCTAAGTCATTGTGAGCACCTGTAGAAATTTCATTGAATATTATTTCTTCAGCGACACGACCACCTAATAATCCTATAATCGTTTCTTTTAAGTTTTGTTTTGTTTGTAAGAACGCTTGTTCCTCTCGAGGCAACATTAAGTTATATCCACCAGCTTGTCCTCTCGGAATGATAGTTACTTTATGAACAATGTTAGCATTGGAAAGTTTTAAACCTATGATAGTATGTCCAGCTTCATGGTGAGCAATAAATTGTCTTTCTTTTTTTGAGAAGATTCTTGATTTCTTTGCTGGTCCCATTAATACTCTATCTACTGCTTCATCAATATTATGTAATTCAATTTGAGTATGATTTTCTCTTGCTGCTAGAAGTGCTGATTCATTCATTAAGTTTTCTAAGTCGGCCCCTGTAAATCCCGGAGTTCTTCTAGCAATTTCTTTGAATGTGATATTTTTATTTATTTTCTTATTTCTAGCATGAACTTTAAGTATTTCTGTACGGCCTTTAATATCTGGTTTTCCAACATAAATTTGTCTATCAAATCTACCTGGTCTCATTAATGCGGGGTCTAATATATCTGAACGGTTAGTAGCTGCGATTACGATAACTCCTGAATTATGTCCGAAACCATCCATTTCAACTAGTAATTGATTAAGAGTTTGTTCTCTTTCATCAGATCCTCCACCAAGTCCAGTACCACGTTGTCTACCTACTGCATCAATTTCATCGATGAATAGAATACAAGGTGAATGAGCTTTAGCTGTTTTAAACATGTCTCTAACTCTAGATGCTCCAACTCCTACAAACATTTCTAGGAAGTCTGAACCTGAAACAAAATAGAATGGCACACTAGCTTCACCTGCAACGGCTCTAGCTAATAATGTTTTACCAGTTCCTGGAGGTCCTATTAATAGAACTCCCTTAGGGATTCTAGCTCCTAAATCATTATAACGTTTTGGATTAATAAGAAAATCAATAATTTCTTTCAATTCTTGTTTTTCTTCATCAGCTCCTGCTACATCATTAAATGTAGTATTTGAGTTTTTACTAATTTTCGCTTTTGATTTACCAAAATCGAAAGCTTGCTTATTTGCATTATTCCCATTTTTCATCATGAAATAGAACATAAATACAAATCCAGCTAAAATTAAAATTATAAATATTACATTTCCTATACTATAACTTGATGCAAGTTCGAAAACGTAAACCACATCGTTTTCCGAGATTGATGCACCTAATCCATCTCTATCATTATTTAAAATATTGATTTTTTCTACCGCACTATCTAATTCACTATCATTCGCAAAATATGTAATAAATTCTTGACCGCTAGTTAACATCCCTGTAACTTTATAAGCACGGTAATTAGAATCACCTGATGCCGGAGTTACACTTACTGTTTCTACGCCTTGATTAACAAGCACGGATTCAAACTGCGTGTTAGTTAATTCCTGCGGTGCGTTCATATTACCGAACGTAACGAATATAGTTATTACAATGACAATCAATATTAGTATTGTTAAAAATTGACTAGTACGATTGTTCACTGGATTAGATGGTTTAGATGGTTTTCTTGGTTGTATTTTTGGCATATAATCCTCCTTATTTAGTGTAAACTTCTTCTTTTAATACACCAACATATGGTAAATTGCGGTACATTTCATTAAAATCTAGACCGAAACCAACAACGAATTCTTTTGGAATTAGTGTTCCAACATATTTTGGCTTGAATTCAACTACTCTACCAGCGGGTTTGTCCAATAATGTAACAACCTCAACTGATTTAGCACCACGATATTTTAATAATTTAGTTATAACACTGATTGTTTTTGCTGTATCAACAATGTCTTCTGCAATTAGGATATCTCTACCTTTGACAGGAATATCTAAATCTCTGGTGATTTTTACATCTCCACTAGAAGAAGTTCCACCATGATAACTTTGAACGCCCATTAATTCAATTTCCATGTATAAATCAATATGTTTCATAAGCTCTGTCATAAATGGCAGACAACCTTTTAATAATCCAACCATTAAGGGTTTCTTTCCTTTGTAGTCTTCAGTTATTTGTTTCCCAAGTTTTTGAGATATTACTCTGATTTCTTCTTCAGAAACTAAGATTTTTTTAATGTCTTTTTCAAGCATTTTCTAGCCCTCCTGATATATTAGATATAATTTGTTTTCTCCAATTGATTTTTTGTCATAAATTTTAGGTATCCAGATAATTTCTCCCATTTTATTTAAGAAAATAGGCGTTTGGTTTCTTTTGTTTAAAGGAACCTTTTTATTGATGAAAATATCCTTTAGTTTTTTTGTACCCGATGATGTTTTTATCTTGTCTCCATTCCTTCTATTTCGAATGGTAATTGGAAAAACAAAATCTATGTTATTATAACACAATTTAATCATATTATCATAATATTTGTTCGGTTTTATAGTTATAATAACTATATCCCCATTAGGGAGAATAATATCTTGAGGTACGTCAATTGTGTATTGATATTCAACATCTTCAGTTTTACTATCAGTGAAATATACTGAACTATAACTTTTGTAAATGTATAGTGAATCATTGAACGGTAACTCAAGATTAGGTTTTTTGTTAGAAAATAAGCTCCTAATATCTAGAATATTTTGATAATTTAGTTCTACTGAGTTTTTTGTTTGTAGATTAACTGCCTTTTTAATTACATCGATTTTTATAATGTCTTCTAATTCATTGAACTTATCAACTTCAATTGCTAAGACATTATTATCTTTAATGATATTATCGGAGATAAATTTATTTGAAATTTTTTCGATCAGTTCATACGCGTAGGTAAGATATTCTGAAAATTGCTTAAATTTATTTAGATAACGAGGATTTTCTTGCTCAAGAAGAGGTAACGTATGATGTCTAAATCTGTTACGAGTGTAGTGATCTTCTTGATTGGAATTGTCTTCGTTAAAAATAACATTATTTAGTTTTTGATAATCTTCAATCTCTTTTCTAGAAATATCTAGTAAAGGTCTAATTATATTGACATTCTTATATTTAGTTTTTGCTAAAATGCCTCTATATCCTTCAAAAGAAGAACCTCTTGTTAATCTCATTAAAATAGTTTCGGCATTATCGTTTGAATTATGAGCTAATACTATTTTATTAGCTCCAATTTGATTGGCTATATTAACAAAGAACTCGTATCTTTTAGTTCTGGCATAATCATGAAAATTTTCATTTGAATTTTCTTCTAGTAAACCGGTATAACATTTAATAAAAAGCTTCTCACATGTCTTTTCTACAAGTTGACAGTCTAAAAAGCTTTCTTTACGTTTTTGATGATCAAAAGTTGCAACAGCAATTTTGATATTATAGTTATCTTTTACCTCATTTAAACAATGAAGCATCACCATTGAATCGATACCCCCGCTTACGGCTAATAAAAGAAAGTCGTTTTCTTCAATTAAGTTCATATTTAAATTATTTAGCAAGTGAATCAACTCCAATAGTGTATCAATTTTTTTATTAAAACTATATCATATACTATCTTTCGGAGAAAAGATGATTGCATATGAATTGTATCAATGATATGTGATAAAAACATGTATTTTCTGTTATGAAATCAAAAAGTTTCTTATTTGAAAACTATTTTGGTATAATAGACTAGATTAAAATTAAGAGGTGTTTATGAAAAGAATAATATTAGCTAGTAATTCTCCTAGAAGAAAAGAATTAATGAAAATACTCGATTTAGATTATGAGATAATTCCAAGTCATATTGAAGAGATAATAGATCCAAAATTAGAACATGACGATTTGGTTATGGATTTAGCTTTTCAAAAAGCTTATTCAATATTTAAAAATAATAAGGATGCTATTGTTTTAGGTTTTGATACATTAGTTATTTTAGATGACTTTGTATTAGGCAAACCTAAAGACGAAAAAGAAGCTAAAATATTTTTGAAACTTCTTTCGGGTAGAACTCACCGTGTTATTACCGGTTGTTCAATATTAACCAAAGGGTATTCTAAATCATTTTATAGTGATGCATTAGTTACGTTTATTGATTTAGATGACCAAGAGATTGATGATTATATTAAAACTAAAGAACCAATGGATAAAGCTGGTGCCTATGGCATCCAAGCTTATGGTGCTAAGTTAGTTAAACACATTAATGGGGATTATTTTACTATTGTAGGTTTTCCAATATCTAGAATATATTTAGAAATGAAAAAAGTATTAGATAGATAAGGCTGAAAAGCCTTATTTTTTTGCTTTTTTAACAGCTTCGCATACAGTTTTAGCAACTCTTTCATCAAAAATACTTGGTAATATGAAAACATCGCTTAATTCATCATCGGTTACTAGAGATGCTATTGCATTTAAAGCACTTAATTTAATATCGAAATTTACTGTTTTCGCTCTAGATTCAATAATACCTTTCATTAAACCGGGAAAGATTAAAACATTGTTAATTTGATTTGGAAAATCACTTCTTCCTGTCCCAACAATACGAGCGCCCGCTTTTTTTGCTAAGTCAGGCATGATTTCTGGATCTGGATTAGCTAAGGCGAAGACAACACAGTTATCATTCATTGATTTAATCATTTCTTCAGTTACAATATTTTTAGCACTTACTCCGATAAAAACATCTTTGCCAACCATCAACTCTTTTAATGAGTTAATTTTTTCTTTTGGAGAAGTGGTGATTCCTTCATTTATAATTGCTTTTTCAACATTGTTGAATATATCTACATAATCTTTACTTAAAACACCTTGAATATTTATTCCATATATATTATTGGCACCCATTTTGTTTAAAGTTCTAATAATTGCATTACCTGCGGCACCAGTGCCACAGACAACAATTTTTTGATCTTTAATATCTTTTTTAAGGAATCTTAACGCGTTTTTAAGTGCGGCCCCAACTACAATAGCTGTTCCATGTTGATCATCATGGAAAACCGGAATATCTAATTCCTTTTGCAGTTTGTTTTCGATATATACACACTCTGGTGCTTTTATATCCTCTAACATGATTCCGCAAAATGATGGTGCAAGGTATTTGACAGTTTTTACGATTTCATCAGGATCTTTAGTGTCTAAGCAAATTGGAACTGCTTGAATTCCTGAAAACTTATATAATAAAGCGCTTTTTCCTTCCATAACAGGTAATGCAGCTTCTGGACCTATATCGCCTAAACCTAAAACTGCTGTACCGTCCGTAACAATGGCTACAGTTTTGCCTTTTGTAGTGTATTCATATACTTTAGATTTATCTTTTACAATTTCAAGACAAGGTATTGCTACACCCGGAGTGTATGCCATACTCATATCCTCTTTTGTTTCTAATGGAATGTTAGGAACCAAGTCAAGTTTACCAGTATTTCTTTTATGTAAATCTAGCGTTTTTTGTTTGAAATTTTTCATTTTCCACCTCTATATATATGATTATATATATTATAACATTATAATAATAGCATTTCATGTATTTTTTTCTTGCTTTTAAAAAAAATATTTGATATAATACCTTTGCTTAAAGATATAAAACTTTCTATGATAAACTAAAAATCATGGCAGAAGGAGACGAATATGAGAAAGAAAATACATCCAAAATATCACAGTATCACAGTTACTTGCTCTACATGTGGAAATACATTTGTTACTGGATCAACTCAAAAAGATATTCATGTTGATACATGTTCAAATTGTCACCCATTCTATACTGGAAAACAAAAATTTAATGTTATTGCTGGTAGAATTGACAAGTTCAATAAGAAGTATGGTATTGATGAAAACCAAAATGAAAAAGAAAATGAATAAAAGCCAAACAATTTTGGCTTTTTTTATTTGTTTTTTGGTATAATGATTTTGTGAAAAGGAGAGATATTATGTATATAACACAAAAAGATGGTTGGATTGAAGTTATTACCGGACCAATGTTTGCTGGTAAAACAGAAGAATTAATTAGAAGAGTAAGAAGATTACAATATGCAAACAGAAACATTATTGTATTCAAACCGTCTATTGACGATAGATATGCTGATAATGAAGTGGTATCTCATAATGATAGTAGGACTAGATCAGTATCAATATTGAAAGCTAGTGAAATCATGGAATACATTAACATAGATACTGATGTTGTTGCTATTGATGAAATCCAATTTTTAGATGAGGATGCTGTAGAAATATGTGAGTATTTAGCTGATAAAGGTATTAGAGTTATTGTTTCAGGTTTAGATAGAAACTTTAGAGGAGAACCATTTTCTTTTATGCCTAAATTGTTGGCAATAGCTGAATATGTAACTAAGTTGTCGGCTATATGCGTTAAATGTCATACTCCAGCGACTAGAACTCAAAGAATTATAGATGGAAAACCAGCGAATTATAATGATCCAATTATTTTAGTTGGTGCCACAGATTCATACGAAGCAAGATGTAGGGATTGTCATGAAGTTCCAGGAAAGCCGCAAAAATATGATTTACTTGACAAAAAATGATGAATTCTTTATGGGTGAAGCTCTTAAAGAAGCTCATAAGGCATTTCAAAAAAAAGAAGTTCCAGTCGGCTGCGTTATTGTAAAAGATAATATAATTATCGCGAGAGCACATAACCTAAGAGAAACAAAACAAAGGTCAATTGCTCACGCTGAAATTTTGGCTATTGATAAAGCATCTAAAAAACTAAAGAGTTGGCGTTTAGATGGCTGTGAAATATATGTTACTCTAGAGCCGTGTATTATGTGTTCTGGAGCTATAATAAATTCAAGAATTGAACGCTTAGTTTATGCGACTAAAGAACCTAAGTTTGGAGCGCATCAGTCATTAACCAATGTTTTTGATTTAAAATCAAATCATAAAACAAAAATTGTAAGTGGCATTTTAGAAGTAGAATCTAATCAATTATTAAAGGAATTTTTCAAAAATATACGAAGTGAAAAGAATTGATATATTGACTAATTGTGTTATAATAATTGTTGGAATCTCGTTTGAAGCATCTTCACTCAATAGAGGCCCACGAACCAGGTCAGGTCTTGACGGAAGCAGCCTTAAGTAAGGTGTTTATGTGGGTGGAGATGCTTCAGGTGAGATTCTTTTGTATGGAGGAAGAAAAATGGCATTGATATTTTTTGATTTAGACGGAACAACTCTAGACGGAGGAACTCCGGCCAAAGGCGTTATAGATAGTATAAAAGCTTTGAAAGCAAACAACCATGTAGTGGCCATAGCTACCGGAAGAACACCAAGTCTTTTAGGTGGAAATGATAAGTTATTTTGTATTGAGAATCTTGTTCTAGGTAATGGTTCCTATGTTATTTGTAATGGTGAAGTTATATATGAAAGAAGCATTCCAAATGAACTAGTTAAAAAGTTCATGGTTTTTTCTGATAATATGGAAGCTGATTTGGTTATTGAGTACTTGGATAGTTATATTGCATACAGAAAAAACACAGATATACCAGATAGTTTTTCTGATATTTTCAAATTAGAAAGGCCTAAGGTGGATCGTAATTTCTATCCTAATAGAAAAGTATTTGCTATGGTAGTATTTGAATCAGAAAGAGTTCAACAATACAAAGATGCATTTCCTGAACTAACTTTTAATGTATCTAATTCACTTGGTTTCGATGTGAATTTAAAGGGTGGATTAAAAGCCGAAGGAATTGAAGAAATAATTAAACACTTAAAATATTCTGAAGATGATATTTATGCTTTAGGAGATGGACATAACGATATTTCAATGCTTAAAGCAGTAAAACATGGAATCGCTATGGGTAATGCAAGCAGTGAAGTAAAAGAAGTAGCAGAGTATGTTACAACAAATGTTGATGATTATGGTGTTTATAACGCATTAAAACATTATAATTTAATCTAAATATACTTATTTATTCTATATTTTGGTAGAATGGTATTGAAAGAATGTGATTTTAATGTACGATATATTAGTAATCGGTGGGGGACATGCAGGCGTAGAAGCTGCATTGGCCGCTGCTAGACTAAATAAAAAAACAATATTAGTAACCGGAAACCTTAAAATGGTTTCTTTTATGCCGTGTAACCCATCAATAGGTGGACCGGCAAAAGGAACGTTGGTTAGAGAAATAGATGCTTTAGGTGGACAAATGGGGATCAATACGGATAAAACTTGTCTACAAATGAAGATGCTTAACAAATCTAAGGGGCCTGCCGTTAGAGCTTTAAGGGCGCAATCTGATAAGTTAGAATATCCTGCAGAAATGTTAAAAACATTAGAAAATCAAGAAAATTTAGATTTACTTGAAATGTATGTTAAAAGATTAGTTGTTGAAGACGGAAAAGTTAATGGAGTTTTATTAGAAAATGGTGAAATAGTTAACTCAAAAACAGTTATTATTACAACCGGTACTTTTATGGGAGCTAAAATACTAAAGGGTAATACCGCAACAGTAGAGGGCCCAGACAAACAAAAAGCATCAGTTGGATTGAGTGAACACTTAAGAGAATTAGGTCACAAGACTTATCGCTTAAAAACAGGTACTCCAGCTAGAATAAAGAGAGATTCTGTTGATTTTAGCAAAATGGAATTATCACCTGGTGATAATTTTGCATATTCTTTCAGTTTTGAACCACAATATTTAAGAGTATTAGAAAAAGAATGGCCGTGTTATCTGATACATACAAGGCCAGAGACTCATGATATTATCAACTCTAATATGAGTAAATCTTCGATGTATAGCGGTTTAGTTGAAGGAGTTGGACCAAGATATTGTCCATCAATAGAAACTAAATTAGTAAGGTTTAAAGACAAAGAACGCCATCAATTATTTATTGAACCTGAATCAGCATCAATTGATGAAATATACCTTCAAGGCTTTTCAAACTCTATGCCAGAGGATATTCAAGATGAAATGGTACATTCACTACCAGGACTTGAAAACGCTGTTATATCGACATATGCTTATGCAATAGAATATGATGCCATTGATTCACTAACACTATGGCCTTCATTGGAATCTAAGATAGTTAAAAATTTGTTTTTGGCAGGTCAAGTAAATGGAACAAGTGGCTATGAAGAAGCAGCTGCTCAAGGATTAATGGCCGGTATAAATGCAAGTCAAAAATTAAGCGGAAATGAACCACTTGTGTTAAGAAGAGATGAAGCCTACATAGGTGTATTGATTGATGACTTAATTACAAAAGGAACAAAAGAGCCATATAGAATGTTAACATCTAGAGCGGAATTTAGATTGCTATTAAGACATGATAATGCTGATATTAGATTAACAGATTATGGATATAAGCTTGGTTTAATTTCAGAAGATAGATATAAAAAGTTCAATATTAAAAGAGATTTGATCAATAAGATAATAGAAGAATTTAAACAAACTTTTGTTACACCTAAAAAGGAAATTAATGAGTATTTAGTATCAAATAATTTATCAAAGATAAAAGTTAAAATGTCGGTCTATGAATTATTAAAAAGACCAGCTGTAACATTTGATTTGGTAAAAAAACTTTTTGGCTTAAATTATGAAACTACTAAAGAAGTGGAAGAACAAATTGAGATCAAAATCAAATACTCCGGTTATATAGAAAAAGCAATTAAAGAAGCAAATAAACTTAAAAAAGAAGAAAACATAAAAATACCAAAAGGTATAAATTATGATAAAATTAACAACCTAGCATTAGAAGCTAGAAGCAAGTTAGGTCAAGTAAGACCACTAACAATATCGCAAGCAACAAGGATAAGTGGCGTTAATCCAACGGATATACAAATGCTGCTTATACACCTAAAGAAAAGAACATGAAACATAAGTTTCATAGATTCAATGACTAAATAGAGATAATATGTTAAAATATACAAAGATAAAGAGGTGAATAAAGTGTTCATAAAAAGAGAGTATTTAGATGCTGAAATCAATGAAATTTTGGCCAACTCGAAATTTAAGGAATATTATGAGTACTTAATCACGGAGAACAAAAACGTGAATTTAACTAGAATTGTTGATATTGACTCTGTGTACTATAAACACTTCTATGATTCGTTAATATTAACAAAATTCATAGATTTAAAGAATAAAAAGTTCTTGGATGTTGGTGCTGGAGCTGGATTTCCTTCAATACCTTTGAAGATGATTGATGATTCTATAGATTTGACTATTGTTGACTCTTTGAATAAACGAATAAAATTTCTTAAAGGGCTTACTCAAGAATTAGGTATAAAAGGGTGTACATTAATTCATGGGAGAGCTGAAGAATTAGATAAAAAGCAATATTTTGACATTGTTACATCAAGAGCTGTTGCAAAGCTGAATATATTGTCTGAACTAACAATTCCTTTTGTAAAATTAGGTGGATATTTTATAGCCTATAAATCAATACACTATAAAGAGGAATTAAATGATGCAATGACAGCTATTGAAGAGCTTGGAGGCAAATTAGACAGAGTTGAAGAGTATTCAATATCTGATTCTGAGACGAGAGTTCTTATATTTATAAAAAAGATTAGATTAACAAAAAAGATATATCCAAGACAATTTGGTAAGATAAAAAAGAGACCTTTATAGGAGGATATTTTGGCTGGTAAAAGGAAATATGCATTTTCTGAAATCGAACAATATCGTGAATATTTAGAGATAAAGAACCTTCGGGGTAAGAACAAAATTGCCTCTGGGGTATTTTTAGCATTAATGGTTTTGACAATTGGATATATGATCTTAGCAGGATATCAATTTAGCAACATTTTTCCTATCGCTTTTGGATACTTTGTTCTTTTAATAGCTAATTTTGTATTTTCTTCTTATGGGGAGATAAATAGTACCTACCTAAAGATGAATAAATACATATCAACATTGGGAATGTTTTCTATTGCGACCGCTTTAATAATATATTTTCAATCACCATCTGTAATACCTTTGTTATTCCTAGCTTATTGTATTTGTGCCATATACCAGGACATTTCGGTTATGATTATTAGTGATATATATTTTCTGTTTTCAATAGTTATGATAGTTTTCAATTACCCGGATTTGTTATTAACACAAAATAATTCTACTGGAAGTAACTTTTCTATCGTTTTATTTTCAATTTTGTTCTTAATGATGTTATCAATATCCGCTTATATAATTATGAAGGAAAAATCATTCTTCCATAATCAAATATCTACTTCTAAAGAAATTGAATTTCGTAATATAGATTTGTTGCTAAAACTTAAACGTAAAACAAATAAGGAAGATAAAGAAATTTTAAGTTACTATGATAGAACAAACGATTTTCTACAAGCTTTTAGTGATAGATTAGAAATACCAAATATATTTGAAGATAAAATTAAAGTAATGAAACTTTTAGAAACAAATACTGATGTTTCAGAAATATTAAAAGAGTTTCCTGATTTTACAAAAGAAGATATAAACAGACTTAGAAAAATACTTATTAACAATGATTTTGAAATAAGTAGAATTGCTGAAAAGATTTCTAAAACAAAAAATGTAGACATTAAAAAAAGAGAAATATTTTCTGCAACTCATTTTAAAAGTTTCAACAAACAAACTGATTCAACTGAAATCAAAATAATTGCTTTTGTTATTTTCTATGTAACTTTAAAAAAAGGTTATTTAGGTTTACACAAAATAGATGATGAAGATATTTATAATACTATTACGAATTCAGATTACTACTATTATATAGATTCTCGAGTTATGAAAATTTATGAAGAAAACCCAGAGGTATTCGATGCGATTATCTCCGATGCTTTTGGCAAAGGAGGTAAGAAGAAATGATAAAAGAGTTCTTTAAAAAACTTTTTAATACAGAATTTTTACCTATGAGCGAAGTTAGAAAAATTAAAGTTTGGGTTGTTATGGCATTCTTGTTGGCTTTGACAATATTAACGATTCCATATTCGACATTCTTTGATTACTCACTAGCATTGAAATTAATAACTATTATTAGTCTATTTATTCTTATGGGTATAATGGTAGTGGCGGTGAAATTAGAAAAGCCTTTGATAGCTGTTCAAATATCAATGATATATTCTATTCTATTGATGCTTTACTATACCCAAGGAGTTAACAGTTTTTATTCATACATATTCTTTTATATTTCACTAACTATCATTATTTTTTATCAAGAATTATTATCGTACTTAGTATACGGGACAATTGTTGTTATTATTGGTGTATTTTATACTCTCCAATTTCAAACAGGATTAGTAATAGCTGATGACATCTATGGCTCAGTATATATTTATATAGCTATTTTGTTAATATTTTACATAATAAACTTAATTCAAATGTTACATAACGAAAAAATATACACGGATTTGAATTATGAGTGGGTTAAGATGAATCATATTATTCATAATTACCAAGACGATATTTTATATTATTTAGAAGATATTAGACAAGATGCTCATCATTCACCTATTTATGAAGATCTTGAGTTTCAACAGGCAGCTTTTGAGTTAAGTCAATTTATCTCAGAACAGATTATGAAAGATGGAAAAGAAATCGTTAATCTAATTGATTTGTACGTATACATTCATGAAAAAGGATTAACTCAAATCATAGATAACCAAGAAATCTCAGTGGCTATGAAAAAAACCGCTAATATGTTAGGTAAATATCTATTGAATGAAAATACAGATATGTTTTCTATGATTATAAATTTCTATATTCGTTTCCAAGAAACAAAGACCAACAAAGAAAAACGTTATAGTTATGAAGTTTCAGACATAACAGAATTTACCGAAGAACAAATTATAGCTTTTTGCTTAATTTATTGTTATTTATCACACGAAGTAGAAAAAGATCGCGAATGGCATCAATTAGAAATAACTGACGAGGATGAAGAAAACGCTGGTATATTTGCTAACACAGAATTATCAGAATTTTTTTCTAACCAAGTTATAGCGTTTTATAACGATAACTATGAAATGATAGTTAAGTATTTAACAGAAAAGAAATAAGGATGTAGATTATGAGTTATATATTATCAATTGCAAATCAAAAAGGTGGCGTAGGAAAAACAACTACAGCTATCAATCTAGCTAGTGCCTTATCGCTACTTGGAAAGAAAATATTATTAATCGACTTAGATTATCAAGCGAACGCTACTACATGTATGGGGATTAATAGGGGAAGCGTTAAAAAATCAATATTTGATTGTTTTACTAAAGAGGCTGATTTTAATGAGGTCTTAATTAAAACAAAAAATGAATTGATTCATGTCTTGCCTGCAAAAGCATTAGTTGAAGGTATTGAAGAAAAAATCATAGTTAATATGAATAGAGATTTTATCTTGCATTCTTTGTTGAAAGATGTAAGAGATGATTATGATTTTATATTAATCGATTGTCCCCCATCATTAGGGTATATCACAACAAATGCGTTGATATCATCTGACGGTGTAATCATACCTGTTCAATGTGAATTTTTAGCTATGGACGGATTAACTCAATTACTTAATACAATTAGATTAGTTCAATCTAAGAAAAAAGTTAATCATGAAACACTAATTATTTTTGGCGTTTTAATGACTATGCTAGATGCTAGAGTAACATCTGGTTATCAAGTAGTTAATGAAATAAAAACATATTTCAATGAAAAAGTATTCCATACAATAATACCAAGAAACATAACGTGCTCTAATGCAACTTTCTATGGTGTTCCAGTTACGGTATTCTCACCAAAAAGCAAATCAGCTTTAAGTTACAAAAAACTAGCAAAAGAGGTGTTGTTGAGACATGAATAAAGACGAATTCATTAGAAGAGGTCTAGGCGATCTTTTAAAAGAAAATGAAATATTTGATATCGAAAAAGAAGAGGTAGTTGATTTACCTTTAGAAAACATACAACCCAACCCATTTCAACCTAGAAGACACTTCGATGAGGAGACTTTAAATGAGATGGCAGAGTCTATTAGAATCAACGGTGTATTGCAACCTGTTATTGTTAAAAAGGTCTCTACTGGCTATATACTAGTTACTGGTGAAAGAAGATGCAGAGCTTCTAAGATTGCAGGCTTTTCTGCGGTTCCTGCTATAGTAAGAGATTATAATAATCAGTACTTAGCCGAACTTGCATTGCTTGAAAATATTCAAAGAGAAGATTTAACTATCGTTGAAGAAGCTGAGGCATACCGAAACGTTATTAAAACTATGAATTTAACTCACTTAGAATTAGCTACTAAAATTGGAAAAAGCCGTTCATATATTTCTAACGCTTTGGGGATTTTATCGTTGCCAAAAGATGTATTAGATGAAATCAATAACGGAAAAATAACAATGGGTCATGCAAGATCATTAAGTAAACTGAAAGATGTATCCCGAATCAAAAAAATATCTCAAATGATTATCAATGAAAAGTTAACTGTTAGAGATATAGAAGCAATGGTTAAAAAAGAAGAAAAGAAAGTTAAAATTAAAAGAAAAACAATAGATACTGATTTTCAAAATAACCTAAATAATACTAAAGAATATATTAATAAAAGTATTTCACTTAAAAGTCCTGTCAAAGTATCATCAAATAAAATTATTATTACATTCCAAAATGAGGAAGAATTATCTAAATTCAGAAATATTTTGGAGGAGAATGATGATTAACCACGAAATTAAAAAAGGAAGCAAGCTTATATTAAAAAAAGGGCATCCTTGTGGCACTAATCTTTGGGAGATAACTTCTTATGGAGTAATTTGTAAAATTAAATGTTTAGGTTGTGGACGAATAATCATAATAGATAGAACTGAGTTAAAGAAAAAAATCAAGAAAGTGGTTATTGAAAATGAATGATTTAATTAAAACCATAATTGAATTTAGGAACAAAAGAGGGTGGTTAGAACACGATACACCTCAAGCGTTAGCAAAATCAATAATTATTGAAGCTGCGGAACTATTAGAAAACTATCAATGGGAAGATAGTGCACCAGATATGGTAAATGTTAAAGAAGAATTAGCGGATGTTTTAATATATTCATTAGCTATGGTTCATGACCTAGGTTTTGACCCAAAAGAAATAATATTGGAAAAGATTGAAAAAAACAAAATTAAATACCCAGAAATTAAATAAAAGCCTTAAAAAAAGGTAGATATTCTCGGTGTTTGCATATATTTCATGTTTTTTTCAATTAATGCAAAATAATAATTGACAAATATATTGATAAATAGTAAAATATAGTTCGCATTACAAAAGGGAAATTTTTTTTTGGGGCCTATAGCTCAGGTGGTTAGAGCGCACGCCTGATAAGCGTGAGGTCGATGGTTCAAGTCCATTTAGGCCCACCATTCCTTTTGGGGCATTAGCTCAGATGGGAGAGCGCCTGCCTTGCACGCAGGAGGTCAGCGGTTCGATCCCGCTATGCTCCACCATTAGTAATTGTAAGTTGGCGGGGTAGCTCAACTGGCTAGAGTGCACGGTTCATACCCGTGAGGTTGAGAGTTCAAGTCTCTCCTCCGCTACCAAGTGGACCCATAGCTCAGTTGGTCAGAGCTATCGGCTCATAACCGATCGGTCGTAGGTTCGAATCCTACTGGGTCCACCATTTTTTAATATATAGCATTAACCGGAGAAATACCCAAGCCCGGCTGAAGGGATCGGTCTTGAAAACCGACAGGGCGTTAACGCGCCGCGGGGGTTCGAATCCCTCTTTCTCCGCCATATTTTTTGTCAAGATAGCTTAAAGGCAAAGCCATGGATATGGGCTCGATTCCCATGATTGACACCAAGCCAAGAAGTCGTTTTTATGAATGACTAACTTGACCCGCTAGCTCAGTTGGTAGAGCATTTGACTTTTAATCAAAGGGTCAGGCGTTCGAATCGCCTGCGGGTCACCACTTATGCCCGAGTGGCGAAATAGGTAGACGCGTTGGACTTAAAATCCAATGTCAGAAATGACGTGCCGGTTCAAGTCCGGCCTCGGGTACCATTTATTCAATTATTTTTAAGGGGCATTAGCTCAGCTGGGAGAGCGCCTGCCTTGCACGCAGGAGGTCAGCGGTTCGATCCCGCTATGCTCCACCATTTAGAATTAATACTGTTGACATTTTGATACGTATTTGTTACAATAGTAAAGCAATTAAATATCGCGGGGTGGAGCAGTCTGGTAGCTCGTTGGGCTCATAACCCAGAGGTCGAAAGTTCAAATCTTTCCCCCGCAACCAATTTTAAAAAAAACTAGGTCCGGTGGTGTAGGGGTTTAACATGCCTGCCTGTCACGCAGGAGATCGCGGGTTCAATTCCCGTCCGGACCGCCACTTTTTTTTTATGGTTCGGTAGCTCAGTCGGTAGAGCAATGGACTGAAAATCCATGTGTCGAGGGTTCAATTCCCCCCCGAACCACCATACAGATAGATATAAAGCCATT
>Ga0307928_10000678_pt1 | contig 25711 bp, 50 predicted proteins | sample AceLakmetagen232_FD_201815 | JGI IMG/M metagenome (GOLD analysis project Ga0307928, IMG submission 201815) | Saline water microbial communities from Ace Lake, Antarctica - #232 | ecosystem: Environmental > Aquatic > Non-marine Saline and Alkaline > Saline | place: Antarctica: Ace Lake... | reverse complement strand
ATAACGGCAGACGCCACTGGTTTAAGCGTTGCAAGAGTTTTAAAATGTATAAAAGCTTATAATCCTAAAATTAAGTTTTACCAAGCTTCAACTTCTGAATTATTTGGAGAAGTTGAAACACCAACACAAAATGAACAATCTCCTTTAAAGCCAGAGTCTCCTTATGCCGTTGCTAAACTATACGGATATTGGATGACTAGACTATATAGAAAAGCTTATGGAATGTTCGCTTGTAATGGAATATTATTTAACCACGAAAGTCCTAGAAGAGGATATAACTTTGTTACTAGAAAAGTTACTTACGGTGCATGTAAAATTGCACACGGATTACAAGACCATTTAACTATGGGAAATATAGACTCCAAGAGAGATTGGGGATATGCTAAAGATTATATTGAATGTATGTGGCTTATGCTACAACAAGACAAACCAGATGATTACGTAATAGCTACAGGAGAACCACATTCAGTAAGAGAACTTATTGAAGAAGTTTTCAAATATCTAAGTATGGAATTAACTTGGGAAGGTACTGGTATTAATGAAGTTGGTAAACACAACGGAAAAGTATTAGTAAAAATCTCAGAAGAATTTTATAGACCTTCAGATGTTAATACATTATGTGGAGATATGAGTAAAGCAAAAAAGCAGTTAGGATGGGAACCAAAAACTAAATTTAAAGAATTGGTTAAAATAATGTTAGAACACGATTTAAAACAAATACAAAAATGAACCAAACAGAACTAAATAACTTTGCAAGAGAACATTTTGACACTTATAAAAAAAGACAAGAAGGACATATCGTACATGACCCTGGAACAACTCTAGCACATAGAACTCTTGTTGAAAAGATATGTGAATGGGCTCATATAAAAGGTTATTTGTTCTTTACAAGAGTATATTTAAAGAATGGACATATTGCGGATATATGTATACCCGAATTAAAACAACCTTTCATTGAAGTAAGAAGTTCAGAAGAAAAGAAAGAAAAGGAATACTTGGCGGAATATAGGGTACGAGTACAATTTGTAGATGTTTCAGACCCGTTTAAACTACTATAAAATGAGCTATCCAGAAACACATACGGAAGACCATTGCGACAAATGTCAAAAATGGGTAGGACAAGAAAATCTTAGACCAATTAACTTCCTTTATTTAGATAGAAATGATAAAATGCATAAAGACTTATCTCCTGAAATAAGAGAAAAAGGAAGACAGGGACAGATAAAGTTTTTTGGATATGTTAAAGATGAACCCGAAGTTGAACCGGGATTTAGACAATATTATATATGTAAAGATTGTAAAGCATAGGAGGGATAAAATGGGAACAAGTCACGATGTATTAAACGAAAGAATATGGGAGTTAGAATCTTTTTTAAAACATACAGGACAAATGGATGAAGCTAATAGCTGGATTGAAGAAGAAGATAAAAAGTGGGTGTTAGAAAATGAATGACAACGAAACACTAGATGTGGATATTGTATTTAATATTGAATTCACAAAAGAACAATTAAAAGAATTAGAAATAAGAAGGTCAGAAGATGTTAATGGAATATATGTTTACAATTATGGCAATATATTTATAAATGTTAATTCGGAAGATTTTAAAAATTTAAACGAAACAAGTATAATAGATTTATTTACTAAAGTGGCTACACATGAAACATTACACCACTCAATATATAAAATAACTGATACTTATACAAACGACCAAGAAGATAATTTTATTTTAAAAATGGCGGGGCAAAAAGAATGGACGAAATGAAAAATATACAACACATATATATGAATAAAACCACAAGACAATTAGTTGAAATATTAACTAAAAGATGTCAAGATGGTTTTTGTTTAAATAAGACAACATCATGGCCATGCGAAAGATGTCCCTTAGTAAAGAAAAGCATAAGTTTATGGGGAATAGATGTTGTATCATTAGGGGAGGAATAAGATGGTAAAAGTTACATTGGAAAAAGAAGATATAGAAAAGCTTATAAAGGCTAAATACCCTAAAGCTGAAATAGTTTCTGGGTTAGATGAGAAAGCTGAAATCGTTATCAAAATGGATGAGCTTCCCTCACTAACACCAGTTAAGCCAGTACCCCCACCAACACCAGTTAAACCTCAAGTAATATTAAGTGATGGTTCTGTTGATGCTAAAGCAAGTGGATTAACAACAGAAACAAGAGAAAGAACAGTTCCGGGCGGACAGATGGGCCGTGAGAGAGGACGTTTAAGAACATTTTAAAATGAAAGAAATGGTTCAAAAGTACATCACAATCAATGGTATAAAAGTATTATGTAATGTACCAGATAGTTTATTAGTAGAGGTGAAAGATGGGAGAAATACTGGAAGACGACCTAAGACAAGAATTACTAAATAGGGATTATTCAGAAAAACAGATTAGAGAGATTATAACAATAGTGGATGCAAATCACGCTTACGAAGAAGAAATGGGGACATGGAATGAAACATAAAATAGTAACATATCAATGTCCATATTGCAAACATACACAATGTATAGATTTTTATACCTGTCCTGCGTGTGGAACAAATGTTTTAAATGGCGGACAAACAAGAAATAAAGATTTTATTTACCATACGAACAATACAAATAATGGGTGAGAAAATGAAACTAGTATATGTAGCAGGGCCTTATACAGGCAAAACAAAGATACAAAGAAATATTAATATTGAGAAAGCAAGAGAAGTAGGACTTAAATTGTGGGAAGCAAAGTTTGCAGTAATAACACCACACCTTAATTCAATGCAGATGGATGATTATTTAGAATTAACCCAAGAAGATTATTATGAAGCGGATATGGTAATGTTAAGTAAATGCGATGCAATCTTTATGGTAGAAGGTTGGAAATACAGTGTGGGCTCAATTGGAGAACACTCATACGCAATAGAAAATAACATTCCGGTATTTACTGACATAGAAAAAATTAAAATATGGCAAATGAAGGAAAAGAATACTGAATACCAGAATTTATTAGCACGGAGGAAATTAAAAAATGGCGGAACAATTAGGTAGAAGACAAACAGCGGCTACAAGAAAGAAGATAGCTAAGGCAGTTACTGGAAAGAAGAATCCAGCATATAAAGATGGACGTAGAAGTTATAGAAAAATTGCAGGAGCAAAAAATAATGACGGAACTTTAATACATCATAAAGACGGCGATTCAAAAAACAATAAAAAAAGTAACCTTGAAAAGATACCAAAAAGTAAACGTGGCGAACATGACAAAAAACATAAAAGAAATTTAAACTTCAAAAAATCTGGAGGAACTAAAAAAATTCCAAGAGGATATAAAGCTAAAGAACTTAAAGGTCGTAGAAAAAAATAAAAACGAAAGCTTTATATAGTTAAAGTTGCATTACCTATATCATAGATATAGGAGGTGTAACTTTGAAATATATAAAGAAAAGTAATAAACGCGGAGACGGTGAACAATATAAGGAATTAACTTGTCCTATATGTAAAAACACTTTTACTAGAAGATTAACAGAATATAATTTTTGGAACAACAATGGAAAAAATAGGACATTTTATTGTTCTAAAAAATGTTGCAGTTTATCAATAACCAAATACGGTACACAACATTGTACCATATGTAACAAAGACATACCAACATCACAACATAGGGGACACAAAATGAAGTATTGTTCCAGAAAATGTTATGATATTGGGCAAACCGCCGAACGAGAAAACACCACTTGCCTAAATTGTGGGACAATATTTAAAACCCGTCATATAGAACATAGAAGATTTTGTTCCCGTGATTGCTCATTTAAATATTCTGGTGAAACTAGTATAGAGAAAAAAGTTAGAGAAGAATTAAATAAAAGAAACATATTTTATGAAACTCAAAAACCATTTAAAGGGTTTTATTTAGACTTTTTATTACCTAATAAAGTAGTTATAGAATGTGATGGAGAATATTGGCACAGTAAAGATATAGTAAAAGAAAGAGACCAACGTAAAAATGCGTTATTAAAAGAAAACGGGTACACCTTATTTCGTTTCACTGATAAAGAAATAAATAAGGATGTTAAAGAATGTATAGATAAGGTGAGAAAATGGAAGAAAAAGAATGGATGTTAAATGACCTTGCTACAATACAATTAAATTTAGATTCTCTAAAAAGGAGAATAGCTAGATGTGAATTAAAATGACTACAACACACGAACCATTTAAATTTGACATTGTTAATAAGAAAGAATGTCCTTTTTGTGGTAAAGAAATGATTGTTAAATGCATATGTGGAGCTTACGCTGTTACGGAAGAAACATATCATTTACCTGTTGATAAACAACCATATGCAACAAAGGAACGATAGAAAGCTTTATATACTAGCAAATGAATACTATGATTAAGGGTAAAATATTCTGTTGCAAGTGTTGTGGCTTCGAATATTTTTATGATAACACAATGGAAATAACTAAAGCTTTTTGTCCGCGTTGTAATTGTGTTAGTATAAAATATAAAGAAGGCGGATTAATAAATGGTGAAGCATATTCTGGAAATTATTTAAAATTTAAAAATGAAAAACGAACTATCCATTGGTGATTATGCTTTACAATTACACGAAAGTGGGTTAACTCCCGAAGAAATAAAAAGTGCTTGTTATAGCGTAACAAAACATAGAGAAAGACAACAAAAAAAGGTGAGAAAATGAAAGAATTTGAAGAACAATTTCCAAGTTTAAAAAACTTTAATTTTGTTATAGATAATAGAATACCTACAGTATGGATTATGAAATATTGTCTTGATAAACAGAAAGTAAAAGAAGCAATTGAAAAAATATGCAAGGTTGCACCAGATTACGAGTGTGATTGTAAAGAGATTTTATTAAGAGAATTAGGATTATAAATGGCTACAAAAGCACAATTAAAATACTGGAAAAGTATGAAAGGCAAAAAAGGAAATGCATCAGGAAAAAAATGGACTAAAGAATCTAAAGAAAAACTTAGTTTATCAAAGAAAAAACAACCTGTAACAACAAAACAATTAAAATATTGGAAAAGTATGAAAGGAACGCCAGCTATTAAATTTACTAAAGAAATAAGAAATAAAATATCTAATGCTCTTATGGGCGATAAAAATCCTTCATGGTGTGGAGGACATACTATACAGTATGGTAAAGAATTTACATCAGAACTTAAAAACATTATAAGAAAACGCGATAATTATATTTGTTTAATATGCGGTATAGAAGAAATAAATTGTAGAAGAAATCTATCTATACATCATATTGACTATAATAAGTATAATAATAAGTATAATAACTTAATAAGTTTATGTGATAGTTGTCATATGAAAACAAATTTTAACAGAAAACGATGGAAAAAGTTTTTCTCGGAGGACAAAATGAAAAAAGATATGGATGAAGATGAAGTTTTTTTAAAAGAAGTTAATAACTTAGATAAGATAGATGAAGATGTCGATAAAACAATAATTGACATGGCTTCTATATGGAAATATTGTTGTGATAAATTTACAGAAGACAATATTTGTTTTATGTGTAAAAAGGAATTATCAGAAGATGAAAAGATTGATATTATCAAAGTACCAAAGAAGAATGTTGACAAAGGATTATTTGTTCTTGCGGCAGTTTGCAAGACTTGTAACAAGTAAAGTTCATATGAGGTGAAATATAATGGAAGAAAAAAAGAATGACCCACAGTTTAAACCAGCTATTATAGACGTAGATAAACCAGTAACAATAAAGTTAACTTCGTCAAAACAAATCGCACAAGGCGAAAGTAAATATGGTACATGGAACTTATGGGCAATTGAAGTAGAAAACCAAACAGTAGTAGATAAAGAGAAAAACACAGACATACCAAACTATAGTGGGAAAGCAGTAATGTTTCCTTCTACAAAATTACATGAACAATTTCTAGGTATAACTGGTGGAAATAAAGAGAATTGTGAAGTAGAAATCTCAGTAACTCCTAAAAAGGGACCAAGAGGATTCTATACACAATATGACGCAAAACTTATCTCAGAGGGGGAAATCTCCTCTGAGTCTGTTGGCTATGGACATAACAAGTATATGGATGATTTTAAAAAGTTTGCTGAAAATAAAATACTGGATGAAACAGAAGAAACATTTGTTGAATTTGGAAGCAAAGAACCCTACAATCACAAAGTTGATTTTCTAAAAGATTTATGGAAGACTTATAAAACAAAAAACGGAGTATAAAATGGTAATAAGAAAAGTTACTAAAGCCGAAGTCGAAAATGGTATGCTATATATTGATAAAGTACCAGATTCTAGAACTTATTATATGGTAGAAGAATCAGATTTAAAACTATTATTAAAACCTGAATCACCAGAAATACCACGAAGATTTGAAATAAATCAAGAGTTAAGTGATTTACTTCCAGAAGAGATTGATATAAGTTTACAACCTTCTAAAACTAATAAATATTATAACTCAGGAAGAGTTGCAATATATAATGATGGTAGATTGTCTATATTATATTATTCTATGGACAAAGCACTTAAAGAGGGACTATTAGAATGAAAAGTATAACCTATTATAGAGTGTATGCTGAACGCCACCCTGATTATGGTAGGACAAATCTTGGGTGTTTTAAACATAAAAAAAATGCAGAACTAAGCAAAAAAAGAGAAATGAAAAAGTATGTCGGTAAAGGAGAACCTTATATAGATGGTTATTATGAAACGGATTGGGATATAGAAGAAAATGAAATAATATTATGGGATTTAAAATGAAAACATGTCCCATATGCGGGAATAGTTTTGAAAAAAATAGTAACAATCAAGTTAATTGTTCTATTAAATGTACGAAAAAGAAATATAGAGATTCGCACAAAGATAAATTAAACACATATAGTAAAGAATATAATAAATCTTATATACGGGATAAAGATTATTATAAAAAAAATAAAACAAAAGTGTTACAATATCTTAAAAAATATAGACAAACAAAAAAAGGTAAATTAATAACGAAAACAGCTAGTAATAAATGGTCAAATAGCGAAAAGGGAAAAGCGTATAAAAGAAGATACTTAAAAATCAATATGAGATATAGATTAGGAAAAAATCTTAGATTGCGTATATGGCACGCATTAAAAGGAAATAGTAAAAGTAATTCAACTATAAATTTACTTGGATGTACAATAGAAGAATTAAAACAACATCTACAAAAACAATTTAAACCCGATATGAATTGGGATAATTATGGAAAATGGCATATAGACCATATAAAACCATGTGCTAAATTTGATTTAACAATAAAAGAAAACCAAGAAAAATGTTTTCATTATACAAACTTACAACCCTTATGGGCAGTAGAAAATTTAAAAAAAGGTGGTAAATATTAGACATGTAATAATGAAGGGAGATTGTAGAGAACGGTTTAAAGAATTGAAAGATGAATCAGTACACTTAACAGTAACATCGCCTCCTTACTTTGTAGCTAAGGAATACAAGAGTGGTGAAAAAGATATAGGTGATATTAAAGAATATAGTGCATACCTAGAACAAATTAAATTAATTTTAAAAGAACTATATAGGACTACATGTGATGGCGGCATAGTTTGTTGGAATACTAGTCCAATTTTACAAAAAGGAAAACGAATTGGTATACCGTTTGATACTCATAAAATTTTCATAGAATTAGGATTTGAATTTTTAGAAGATATTGTATGGGTTAAACCTATGGGAGCGGCTAAACTAAGATGTGGTGGATGGTATCAAAATAAAGGAAAACCAATGACATGGCATGCAAACATTAATACAGAATATATTATGGTTTATAAAAAACCAGGTGATAGACCCGTAGGTGAATTTAATGATATTAAAAAATATTATCCAGAAATACCAAAAGACCTTTCATGTAATACGTGGACAATAAATCCTGAAACCAATAAAACATATCACGAAGCACCATTTCCATTAGAAATACCAAAAAGATTAATACTGTTATATTCATTTATAGGAGATACAGTATTAGACCCATTTGCTGGTACATTTACTACTTCAAAAGCGTCAAGAGATTTAGAAAGAAACAGTATTGGCATGGAACTAAATGAGAAATATATTAAACAAGGAAAAGAATTTATGGGATTCTATCAAAAGAATTTATTCACTGATGAAGTGTACGAGGAGATTTAAAATGGCAGCACTAAAAACATTAAAGGATTTAGACACATTTGATATGGATGGGAGACTTTCTGAAGAATTTAAAGAATTTGTAGAGTATTCCGAATTAAGGGCAGAAGCAATTAAAGAAATTAAACAACTTAGATTAAACAAAATAGGAACGTTAAAAGAAATAAAAATGTTTGAACCTATGTGGAAAGATTTACCTTCTGATGAATCAAAATACGGTTCATCGGCACTATTCGTACCTTATAAAAAACACGTATGTATGGAGCCTGTAATTACATGGATACCAATTATAGAATAATATGGGTGATAAAATGGAAGGATTAACAATTTGGTTAATGACAAAAATACAATATGATAAATTAGGTAACGCAAAAGTTTTACAATCATTTGCAAAACCTGCACAAGAATCACCAATCAAGTATGGTGCTAAAAAGAAGAAAGAAACAGGACAGGGAAAGATGCAAACTAAACATTCTAAGAAAGAAGGAACATTATTTTAAAGAGGGTATATAAAATGGAAAAAAAGCTAGATAAAAATCTTTGCCACAACGACGCACTCCAGAATTTCAATGATACGTTATTCACTGATATTCTTACACTGGAAAATTTAACAAGTAAAAAGAAAGCTATAAAAGTTGGCGATGCAAAATGTTATGGATACTTCTTAGAAAAGAATGGAGAATCGTACTTCGTTCAAGACTTTGCAGATGAAGAAAAGAGCGTATTAGATACAATGCCTATAAGAGTTATAGACAAGACCGAAACAGACTACAACAAGAATGTATTTTACTTTATTAATAACTATGAGAGTGTAAAAATACCTTGTGTACAAAAGATGGACTTTAGGCAATTAACTGATACCATCAGTAACTTCTCCCACACAAACGCCACTCACTTCAAGCTGTACAAGATTATAAGCATTGTGGGTTACGTAGATAGAATTAACTATAGGGTTATTGCTGAAAGAGGATTTGGTAAAGATTGTTGTGTAAACAATGTTAGAGATTTAGTTGGAGGCGTAGCAAACATTTATGGGGCTACTATGGCTAAACTAGAATACAGTTTAAAACATAAACAATTAATATTTAATGAGATGGGTAACTTGAAAGCAGATGATAAATATAACATGCAACAGTTCCTATTAGCTATAGGTGCCTACTTTAATAAGTATATGAAAAGGTCTAGAGCAACAGAAGATACCCAAGAAGAATACGATATTAGTAAAACTAGTTTAGGAATACTATACAATCCCCCTATGTATTATGTTGAAAAGGGACAAGAATTCTTTGATAATATGTTTACGGCCGCTGTTAATAACAGGTTTATTCCATTCTATTTAGAAGGAACTTTAAATGAAAGCTTTGATGCTCAGTTTGATGTAAACCAAGTAGTTAAAGATAATCTAGACTTATATAAAGATATTATTAGCACTATATTATATTTTAAAGGAACAGCAGTTACAAACAAATATACTATACCAGATGATATTACTTTCGATGATACAAAGAAAAGGTTTGAACGTAGTTTCTTAAAAATAGCTGATTACATTAGTGAGTATGCACAAGATGAAGAAGAATACTATGTTCTAGTATATGCTTTATACGAATCATATAAGAAGTATGATGTTGTAGTAGCAGAAGCTAACATGAAGGGTGACGAAAAATGAAAGAATTTAAAAAAGGAGAACGTATAATTATACGGGAAGGTAGTATAGATGGATTAGTAGAAGCTAAAGCAATATCTGATAAACCTAGAAAATGGAAAATGTTAGGCGAATATTATGATACAGGTATGAGTAGTACAACTTTATATAGAGTAAAATTATTAATGAATTTAATAATGAGGTGAAGAAATGAAAATAAAAGTAGAAAAAAACTTAACAACATTTAAAAAGATTATTACCTTTATAGGTAAAATAGGTTCTGAAACAAACATAGTATTCAAAGAAGAAGGGATTTCTATAATGGTTACAGGAGATGGTAATACAGCTTGTAGTATAAAGTTTAATAAAGATTTCTTTGAAGAGTATGAAGGAGAAGGTAAGTTTGGAATAATTATAACAGATTTAAATAATCTTTTAAAAAAGGCAGTAGATTCTGTAACTATTGAAGAACATGAAGATAGATTACTTATTAAAAGTGGTAGAATGAAAGCATATGCTCCTTTAATATCAGATATTGAAGGGTATGATAAGATGCCAGAAATTATCACTGAATATAAAGTAGATTTAACAATGCTTAAATTAACAGAGGCATTAGACCAATTAGCATTAATTAAACCTGATGAAGTAGAATTTGAAATAAGAGAGAAAAAACTTTATTTAAAATGTGAAAATGGTTTAAGAACTATGGAAATAGAGCTTATGGATACAGAGGATATAAAGTTAAATGTAAGTATAGGAATGGCTTATTTAACGTATTTATGTAGTAAAACATCTGACATTATTACATTACACTTAAAAGATGCAACGCCGTTATTAGCAACTTATACAAAAGATGGAGCAGAATTAGAATATTTCGTGGCTCCTAGAATAGGTAACAATAAATGATAATATCTACTTTTGTATTAATTTATAATACGGTAAGACATGATGTATATTGGGGAGACGCGTGTATTGCATGGGTTGCGATGTCATTTTGTGAAATATTTATGTATGGAATGGCTATAAAATTATTTACAATATAAACGAGGTAAAACAAATGATAAAAAACTTTAACTATAAAGGAGTAACAGTAAGAATTAAAACAAATATTTTAAAAGATGATAAACTATATTTTGGAGACAAAAGTATTATAGATGAAATAGTAAGTGCGTATTCTGAAGCAACATTTGAAAAAGGAGATATTACAGAAGAAAAACTATTAATAGGAATGTATAAATCATTAGCTACAAAAGGTATTAAACCTTATGAAATTATTAGCGGAAGTATTACAAACGTTGGACACCAAATGACTGACTTAGTAGAGCAAAGAACTCTAACAGAGGAATAAAAATGATAATGGTTTTTGGCAGTATTGTTGCCTACCTGACTCTTTTTTTCTATTTTTTTAAATTTCTTTCGGAGGTTGGTAAAAAAGAGGTTATAGGAAATTACGTAGAATCTCCAGTAAAAACAGTATCAGTTAGACCGATAGCATATAAACAGATTAACACCAGACCAGAACCAGCAGTAGTGGCAGTAGCACCACAAGTAATTGGTTCCGCTTATAACGGCGAAAAGGAGATGTGGTAAAATGGGAGCACATATGTTATTTAATATGGATTTTAAAACAGAAGAAGACAGAGTAAAGTTTGAAAAGCATTTAAGAAAAAACAACTTTAATTGTAGACCCTTAACAGATTATCACCAACGAGAACCGTGTGAAATCATTGGAGAAGTTAACTATGTAGTTTACTTTGTAGGATATATGGGTTATGCTGAACCAGAAGAGATACTGAAAAAATGTTTAAAAGAGAAAATAGGAATTACACATATGTCTTATACAGATATAAGTTGTGTAGATAAAAGTTCATATTGGGAGAAATTAAGAGGAAGATGGTAAAAACATTAAAAGGAAATATTCCATGGAATAAGGGTAAGAAAACTGGTCAAATCCCATGGAACAAAGGTAAAAAAACATCCTTAAAAACAAAACAAAAACAAAGTGATGCACATAAAGGAAAAAAACTATCTAAAGAAACAAAACAAAAAATGTCTATAAGTAGAAAAGGAAGAATATTTTCTATTAAAACAAAAGAAAAATTATCATTATCCAAATTGGGACCACTTAATCCGCAATGGAAAGGTGGTATAACACCACAATCAGAAATTATAAGAAAAAGTGATAAATATAAACAATGGCGAACAACTGTTTTTAACCGTGATAAATTTACTTGTCAAATAACCGAACTAATAATAAGCGGAGAAATGGAAGCACACCATATTAATAATTTTTCATCTTGCGAAGAAAAACGATTTGATATAGATAATGGAATAACTATACATAAAGATATACATACATTATTTCATAAAAAATATGGATATTTTAATAATAATTTAGAACAATTAAAAGAATTTAAGGAGGAATATAAAAAATGAATATGAAAGATTTAGAAGCTTTGCCGGGAGTAGGTAAAGGAACAGCGGATAAAATGAGGGAAGGAGGAATATTAAGTTTAATGAGTGTGGCTACATCAACACCAGGCCAAATGTCGGATGCTTGTGGTATGACCGCGGCATCCGCACGGAAAGTTATTAACGCGGCCCGTGATATGTGTGAATTAGGATTTGAAATGGGTAATGAAGTACAAGAGAAAGAAGAAGCTACAGGAATTATTGCAACACATTGTGAGCCAATAGATAGACTTTTAGGTGGCGGATTAGAACTAGGAACTACTATGGAAGTATTCGGAGAATTCGCATGTGGTAAAACTAATTTAAGTCACTTACTTGCTGTATCAACTCTTAAACAATATCCTGATAGTTATGTAGTTTGGATAGATACAGAAAGCACATTTAAAACAAGTAGAATAAGAGACTTCTGTAAAGGATTAGATGTAGACCCTGAACTTGTATTAAAACATATTAAAGTGGGTAAAGCATTAACAAGCGACCATCAGATTCTATTAACAGAGAACATAGAAAAAGACATCGTAGAGAAAGAACATGATGTTAAACTACTTATTCTTGACAGTTTAACTAATCATTTTAGAGCAGAGTATTTGGGTAGAGGAACATTAGCTAATAGACAACAGACACTTAATGGATATTTACATAAGATAGGCAAGTTAGCTGATATGTATACAATGGCTGTTTATATGACTAATCAAATACAAGCAGACCCAGGACAAATGTTTGGTGACCCAAACAAAGCTATTGGTGGAAATATTGTAGGACACTTTGCAACTACAAGATTATACATTAGAAAAGCGGCTAAGAATACGAGAAAGATAATTTTAATAGATTCTCCGAACTTAGCACCAGGAGATGCACACTTTGAAATTGGAGAAAATTCCTTATTAGCAGTAGAAGATAAAAAAGAAATAAAAATAGAGGAAGAAAAATGAAAATAAAATATAAGAAACTAAGCTCAGAGATTGTACACCCAACACAACCTATCCCGGGTAATTCAGGATGGGACGTTAGAGCGTCTACTAAACTTATTATAAACGCTTATAAAACAATTAGAGCTGGTACTGGTCTATCTGTAGAAGTACCAAAAGGGTATGAGATACAAGTAAGAGGACGAAGTAATATTGCAGTTGAAAAAGGTCTTACAATATCTCAAGGAATAGGTACAATAGAACAAGGATTTACAGGCGAAATTCAAGTTTTTCTGCGTAACATGGAACCTTATACAAAAGTTATTGAACCAGGTGAAATTATTGCGCAAATAGTAGTTAAAGAAGTACCAGAAATAGAATGGGTTGAAACACCAAAACTTGCTAAAGTGGAAGAGAGAAAGAAAGAGATGCCAAAAACTACAGAAACAAAAACAACAGAAGTTAAAGAGGAGAAGAGGGTATAGATGTTATACCTGGTTGAGGGTGGCTGTACTAAAACTAGTTCAGTTATCTACGAATTTCATAGGCATGAAAACGGTGAGAAAGAAATTAAAGTAGTAAAGGATTTTAAGCCTTACTTTTTTGTAGATGACCGAGCCCCTATAGAACAATGGGACGGTATAGTTAACACTGAACCAGGTTATACATCTATAGACAACACACCTGTTAAAAAAGTTACCATGCAACAATCTTTTTTAATAAAAGATATGACTAGTAAAATAAAAGAAGCAGGGTTTACTTGTTGGGAATCAGATATTCCCTATAATAATAGGTATACTATAGATAAAGCAGAATTTAAACCAGGTAAATTAAAAGTATGTCACTTTGATATTGAGACAGACCAAGAGGGAAATAAATTCCCCGATATTGAAACAGCTAACGAAGAAATAACTTGTCTCACTACTAAGATAGGAGATGTAAGTACTACTTGGTTATGTGGGAAAACAGGTTACGAAGACACTAGATACTTTGAAAAAGAAGAAGATATGTTAAATGACTTTATGAACTTTATATATAAAGAATCACCAGATGTAATAACTGCGTGGAACCTTATTGATTTTGATATTAAGTACTTAATTAATAGGTGTGTTAGATTAGGAGTAGACTATAAAAGATTAAGCCCATTAAGAGAAGTTAAAATTAATACGTTTAGAGAAAAGACTTATATTAATATTAAAGGATTAGTATGTTTCGATTTATTGCCAGCATACAAGTTATGGAGAAAGTATGGTAACTTACCATTACTTAAATCTTATTCTTTAGACCACGTTGCAGAAACAGTATTAAAAGAAAATAAAATACATCATGGAAAAACTATGGGTTACTTGTGGAGAAATGATTTAAAAACATTAATTGAATATAACAAGTGGGACGTTGAACTATTAGATATGATTGATAAGCGTTGTAAGATAATAGACTTCTTTAATGAGTTAAGAATTAAATGTTGTTGTCAATTTGATGACGTATATAGAACAACTGCTCTTATTGATGGGTTTTTAATAAAGAGATTAAATCAAAAAGTAATATTACCAACAGCAAAAAAGAATAGAACTGATAAGTTTGAAGGAGCATTCGTATTCGACCCTATACCAGGACTATATAAGAATGTAATGTGTGAAGATATTAAAGGTATGTATCCAAACATAATTAAAACCTTTAACATTAGTTATGAAACTGTTAATGGAGAAGTAAAATTACCAACAGGACAAACCTTTTCAAAGAAACTAGGAATCATTCCAATGTTTTTAGATGAATTAGCAGAAGAAAGAGCAGGTTATAAACTCAAATTAAAGAAAGCTACTACAGAAGCCGATAAAGAATTGTGGCACCAAAGACAATTTGGTACAAAGATTATTATGAATTCAATGTATGGGTATCTTGGATACGTTGGTTCTAGACTATATAAAAAACAAGTAGCAGAAGCTATTACAGGAATGGGTAAATATATAATACAGGAAATTATCAAGTGGGTAGAAATAGACACCCCATGCAAGATTATATACAGTGATACAGACAGTGTATATGTTACTTCTACTAAAAAAGATAAGATGGAAGTAATATTGCAAGGAATAGAAATTAAAGACATTATTAACCAGAAACTTATAGACTTTACAGCAAGTTTAACTAGTATAGAGAATACGCTTGAAATAGAGTTTGAAAAAGCATTAAAACAAATATTGTTTACTGAAGCTAAAAAAAGATATGCGTATGAATTATTATGGGAAGAAGGGGCAAACTTTGATGTTGATGATGAATTACATATTTCGGGGTTTGATAGTAAGCGATGTATAACAGGGAATACACAATTAATATTAAAACATAATAATATTATTAATATTACTAATGCAAGTGATTTAGAAAAATGTAACATACCACAAACTAAAATAATGACAGAAAATGGATTTAAACCTATAAAAAACCTATTTATAAATAAAATAAAAGATATATATAGATTAACACTTTCTAATGGTTCTAATATTAGTTGTTCGTCTAATCATAAATTTTTAGTAAAAGATGGAAATATTGAAAAAATTAAAGAATTAAAAAATATTAAATTAACAGATAAAATCCCTATGTCTTTTAATCAAATTAATGGACCTTTAGGAAATTATAATATTGGTAGATTTTTAGGATTGTTTTTAGCAGAAGGGTCTTTTACTCCTCATGGTATAACTTTTTCATTTAATATTAATGAAAAAGAATATATTAATTTTATTTCTAATTATTCTAAAAACGTATTAGGAATCGAACCATCAATCTCAGAATATCCAGAAAAAACTTTAACAAATGTAATGATTTATGGCGATGGAATAAAATCATATGTTAAACAATTTATAAAAGGTGATTCATGTTATACTAAACATCTTTTTAGTAAATATGTTTCTTTTTCATATGATTGTAAATTAGGTATAATACAAGGAATGATGGAAGGAGATGGTAGTTTCCAATCGGAAACTTATACAACAACATCAAAAAAACTCATAAAAGATTTAAGTAATCTTTGTGCAATGTGTAATAAACCATATTCAATTTATAAACCTATAAAACATACTACTTATAAAACAATATATAGGTTACGTATACTTAAAAATATGAATAGTAAATATAAACAACATTTTAAAACTTATAATAATGGAATGTGGTGGTTAAATATTAAAAGTATTAAAAAAAACAAAGACGCTATTAGAAAAAACGGTATAAAAATGTATGATATAGAAGTAGATTCTAATACGCATTTATTTAAAATTGCTAATGGAATAGTAACACATAATAGTGATTGTAATAGAGTTTCAGCTATAACTCAAATTAAAGTACTTGAAATGATTATGGCAGGGAAACCAGAAAATGATGTAATAGCTTATATAAGATACAACCATACAAAAATGAAGGATAGAAAATATACAGATGAAGAAATTGGATTCCCTAAAGGAATAACTAAAGAATTAGATTCTTATTATCCACCGGGTCCAATTATAAAAGGTTCTGTATATTCTAATAAACATTTTAATACTAGATTTGGTAAAGGTTCTAAACCTAAGTTTGTATGGATTAAAACAGTTAAAGAATTACCAGAAACAGTAACAATGAATATGGTTAACAAACAAGGTAATAGAATAGTTAAAGATTATAAAATAGAATCAGCAGTGTTTGATAAAAAAATCCCCGATAACTTTGTTATTGATTGGGATAAGATGAGTGATTTAACATTTAAATCTAAATTAATAAACATATTAAATGCTGTTGGATGGGACTGGCAAGACCTTAATACGATTAATTTAAAAAACTTTATGAGGTAAAATATGAACTATATCTTAAAATTTTGTGAAAACGCAGAAACAATTTCTATTAATACGAAAAACATTAAAGGGTTAAACGACTTAAATATTAAAATAGACCTAGATAATGATGAAGTACATAGAAACAGATATTCTACAACAGGGAATTGTATATTTGATTTAAACTTTGGATATATAAAAAAAGGAACTACTCTAATAGATGAAATAGGATATATGAGAACAGTAGAACTCTTTTATCCTAAAATATTTAGTTGGCGATTCAATGGTAAACATATAGAGGCCATGGGTGCTATAGAAATGAAGAAAGAATATCTTGGAATCTTTTCTAGATATAGCGGTATATATAACTTTATTAAGATGTTAAGAAACCATATATTAGATATTTTAAAATATAGAAACTACGAAACACTAACTTCTAGACAAAAGATTAATAACATGATACTGTCTACAGGCTCATTTAAAAACAGTCAAGGGCGTTACGCAGTGGATATCAACCCAACTGACGATAGTGTGAATGCTATTTTAAACAAATCAAAAAATAGAATATTAACTAATCCAGAAATTACTGTATTAGATATGAAATTCTGGGTAAAACAATTAAACCCTGACTTCCATAAAAATCATCCAGTTAGGGATAGACAAGAAAAATATACTTTAACAGATGAATCTTATAGTAAATACCCCCCTTGTATTAAAAAAATAGGATTAGAAAAGATTAAAGGAAACTATGCAAGATTCCTATTATCAACTTTCTTATTGGGTACGCACTATGAAAGAGATGCAAAGCACCAATTAGATACTATGCTTAGTGATGAAGAACGAGAGCATATGAAAAAAGGAAATTGTAATCAACAATGGAGAGCCATTACAGCAAAGAAATATGCACAACCTAGTTGTAAAACAATGGTTGAAACTGGATTTTGTGATAAAGACTGTGGACGAGCGGCTCCAAGAATATTAGACGAAAAAGAGGAGGCGCAAAAATGAATCTAGCATTAATAGTAGTAATAGTATTAAGTTCTCCTATTTGGGGAGCAATTTTACTTGGTATATTTATATGCTTATCAATATATGTATCGTTGTTTATAGAAATATGCATTACTTTAATTTTCGGTACTATAGGAATATTTACAAGAAAACCAAAAAAGAAAACAAAAGAGATTGTTTAAAAAACGATGGAGATGAGTGTAAAATGAAATACATAAACGTAAAAGAAAAAGTTAAGGAAGAAGATTTATTATTAATTGGAATGGGCGATGTACACTATGGAGCAAAAGATTGTGACATAGAAAAATTTGAAGCACAAATTGAATGGATTAAATCAAAGAAGAACGCAAGAGTAATTCTTATGGGAGACCTTCTTGATATTGGATTAAAGGATTCAATTGGAGCAGGAACATTCGATAACGACTTTACACCAGAAGACCAAATTGATTATATGATTGATAAATTAACTCCTATCAAAGATAAGATTTGGTGCTTATTAAATGGTAATCACGGAGAAAGAATAAGACAAAGAACAAGTATTGATACGGATAAACTTATGGCTAAAGCTTTAGGCGTACCATATGTTATGGGTGGAACATTTATTAGAGCAAAAGTAAATCAACAAAGCTATGTAATATTTGCAACACATGGAACATCTGGTTCAGCAACTCCATCAGGAAAACTTAACGCTGTTATGAAACTTGGTTCATATATTGATGCAGATGTTATTATGATGGGACACGTACACGAACTAATGAGCCATACAACTGAATACTTTAGAACAGATATTAAAGATAAGATGGTTAGAAAATCAAAAAGAAACTATGTTGTTACAGGACACTTCTTAAAATATGGTGGATATGCTGAAAACAAATGTATGGCACCAGGAAAAGCAGGAGTGGCAAAGATACAACTAAACACAAAAAAGCATGATGTACACGTGAACTTATAAAATGGATTTAAAAGCTATTAGATGCCCCCTGTGTGGAGAAACAGGGGGAATTAGAAGGCCTAAGTGCCATTGTTGCTTTTTTGTTTGCGATAAGTGTAATAATAAAGTTAGGGGCATTTAAGAACGAAAGCTTTAAATAGTAGAAGTGACATTAGTAATATATACAGAAAGTTAATTTCTAGGGGTAATATAAATGGATGTAAAAAAAATAGTGGAGGCATATCTATCTAAGGGTGATTGGAGAATAAAAGAGAATGCTAACACAGGATATAGTTTTAGTGGGTTATCTTTAAGAACTTCTGAAGATGCTTTTGAGGAATATGTTTTATATGAGATTTTAAATCCCGAAATGAGGGAAGCACATCAAAATTGTTATATTAAAATACACGACGTGGGATACCTTACACCTTACTGTATGGGACACGATTTAAGAAAAATATTAAACGAAGGGCTTAATGGCGTGGCAGGAAAGATTAATACGAGCCCCCCAAAACACATGAATTCTGCTATTAACATAATGGTTAACTTTTTAGGCATATGTCAAATGGAAAGTGCAGGGGCACAAGCTTATAGTAACTTTAATACGTTACTGGCGCCTTTTATTAAAGCAGATGGTCTAGACTATAAAGCTACTAAACAACACATTCAAAACTTTATATACCATTTAAATATACCAAATAGATGGGGAGCACAGTGTCCTTTCTCAAACATTACAATGGATATAGATTGTCCTACTATGTTTAAAAAAGACACTCCTCTTGTTGGCGGAGAAAAAGTAAACTTCACTTATGGAGATTGTAAAAAAGAAATGGATATGATTAACAAAGCTTTCTTTGAAGTTATGATGGGAGGAGATGCAAGTGGAGCACCATTTACATTTCCAATAGTAACAATCAACTTAACTAAAGACTTTGATTGGGAAAGCGATATTTCAAAATTAATATTTCAAGCAACGGCTAAATATGGGTTACCATACTTTCAAAACTTTATCAATAGCGATTTAAATCCTGAGGATGTATATTCTATGTGTTGTCGTTTACAATTAGATAAGAGAGAGTTAAGGAAACATACAGGTGGGTTGTTTGGAGCAGGGGCCGCAACAGGGTCTTTGAGAGTAATTACTCTAAACTTACCAAAAATTGCTTACGAAGCAAAAGGTAATATGGGTAAATTCTATGAATTGTTAAACAAGTATGGAAAAATTGCAAAAGAAACGCATGAACTATATAGAACATTTCTAAATACGCAATTAGAAAAAGGCCTATATCCATACTTAAAAAGATATTTAGGAACATTCAATAATCACTTTAGTACTATAGGTATTATTGGTGGGAATGAAGTGTGTTTAAATCTATTAGACAAAAGTATCGTTACAAAAGACGGTAAAGAGCTTATGATTAACACCCTTAAATATCTAAGAGAAATGATAGCTGATTTCCAAGAAGAAACTGGTAATCTGTATAATTTAGAAGCAACGCCTGCGGAAAGTACAGCGTATAAATTAGCATTATTTGATAAAATTCAATATCCAGATATTAAAACATCTGGAACTGAAGATGCTCCTTACTATACAAATAGTACATTATATCCAGCAGAAAAGCAATATGACGTTATACAAGCTATTGAACACCAAGACGATTTACAATGTCTATATAACTCTGGCACTGTATTACATTTCTATCTTGGAGAAGAAATTAAAAATTGGAAAACGTGTATGAAATTGGTTAAACGAATAGCGACAAATTCAAAACTTCCATTTTTCAGTATTACAACAACATATAGCGTATGTCCTGTTTGTAAGTACATTAGTGGAGCACATGAATTTTGCCCTCATAACCATTCAGAAGAGGAATTAGAAAAGTTCGGAATAAAAAAACAATTACCGATGGAGGGTACAAAAAAATGACACAAAACTTAAAAATACCATGTGAAACATACAGTAGAGTAACTGGTTATATTAGACCTGTTAGTTCCTGGAACCCAGGGAAACAACAAGAAAATAAAGAAAGAAATTTTATTAAAATAGAAAATCAAGCATAAAATGGTACAAATTGCAGGAAAAATTAAATGTTCAACAACTAACGGAGAAGGGATAAGATATACTCTTTTCTTCTCCGGTTGTCCTTTTAATTGCGAAGGGTGTCATTCAGTTCATACACAAGATTATAGTTACGGTAATAAAGAAAAGATAGAAGACATTTTCTACAATATTATTAAAAATAAAAACTATATTGATGGTGTAACAATAAGTGGTGGAGAAGCATTAGAACAAGCCCCACAATTATTAAAACTATTAAAATTATTAAAAGTATATGATATTGATATATGGTTATGGACAGGGCGTACAATGGATGTACTACAAAAAGACTATAAAGATATATTAGACCACATTGATACTATTATTGATGGTGTATATGAAATAAATAACCCAACAAAAAAAGTATATAGGGGTTCAGATAACCAAAACATGTGGAAAAAAGAAAACAATATATGGAACAAAATTGATTAATACTTATGGAACTTAACAGTTCTTTTAAGACAAAAGTAACTAAAACTGAGGTGATAAACAATGCCAGATAGAGACGGAACAGGGCCAACTGGTGAAGGACCATTAACAGGTAGAGGTCGAGGCCAGTGTAGAACAGGTTTTAGAAGAGGTAGAGGTCGAGGCTTAGGAGCACGAAGGCTTCCAATACTTTCTAAAGCAGAAGAAATTAGTATGTTAGTAGAAGAAATAGAGTTAATCGAAGAAAGATTAAAAGACATAAGAGGTGATTTAGATGCCTAAAGGAGTACCAAAGAGAGATGGAAGCGGAAAAGGAAGACGTGCAAACAAGGGCCGTGGTGGCTGTGCCAATACACGTTCAACAGGAAGAGGTAGGAAGTAATTTCCTACTTTTTTTCTAATAATATAAAAAATGGGTGAAATAATATGAAAATAGTATATGGGACAGAAGGATGTAGTAAATGTATGAAAGTAAAGAAAGACTTAGAGGAAGCAGGAGAAGACTTTAAATACTTTGATGCTAGTGAAATGAGTACGGAAGAAATGCAGTTAGTGGTAGACAAAGCTGGAACATTAAGTTTACCAATAGTTCTTGAAGAATGAGGTGTGGGAAATGAACGAAAATATAGTATTACTTATAATAGGATTAAATATTTTGATGGCTTGTGCTATAACATATCTTTGTGTTAAAACCTATTATATGGAGAAATTTCTTGATGGAGTACCAAGTAAATCAGAAATCATTAACGAAATAATCCAAACTAAAATACAATTACCAATGGGGCCTGATGGACAGCCAGTATTACCAGGAACAGCACCAACAGCACCACAAGAGCGTAATCCATTAGTAGGTTAAAATGCCAGATTGGATAAACGTACCAGATAATATTGAAGAATATCAAGGTTTTGTATATTATATATATAACTTGGTAGAGGATAAGTATTATATTGGTAAAAAGACTTTTTGGAGTAAAAGAACCCTTCCACCTCTTAAAGGTAGAACCAAAGAAGAGAAAGCAAGAAGGGCTAAATTAAAAGGTCAAAAAAGACATATCGTATTTGAAAGTGATTGGAAAGACTACTGGGGGAGTTCTAACAATCTTTTAGATGATATAGAACGTTTAGGCGTAAATAGCTTTAAACGAGAAATACTTAAATGTTATAAAAATAAATGGGACTGCGCCTACTATGAATTAATAGAGCAGATAGAGCAAAAAGTCCTATTTGATGACAAAAGTTATAACGAAATAGTTAATATTAGGTTGAGAAAGAGAAAAGGTAAAAAAAATGAAAACTAGCTTAGATAGAATTTTGGGACCACCGTCGAGAGTGGTAGATAGTAAAAAACAAACTATGAGTAAAGAGTTAATGAACGTATTATTACAATACGTTGAATAAGTATTGTGGCCTATTTAGCATATAAAACCAAAAGATTTATATACTAGAACAGACATTTATACTATTAACTACGTCTCTAAAAGCACTATAGAGACAAAAGACACGGTTTTGGAGGTTAAAAACTATGAAATTTAAAAAAATAGTGGCACTAGGATTCGGTGTAATTTTGCTTGGAGCAACACTTGGATTAGCTGGATGTCAAACAACACCAATTATTAATGGCAAAGAAGTAAAGACAACAGAAGATATACAAGCATTAATGGACACTGCAAAAACAGCAGGATACAGTGAAGGAGAAGCTTCAGTAGATATTACATCTGATAACGCAGGTGCAGTAGAAACAGTAGAAGCAGACAAAGCTGTATTAGCAGAACAGGCGGCTAGAGATGCAATAGTTATTGCTGACTATAAGGCAGAAGTAGAATCCTTACAAGCAACACAAGTTACAGAAAGTACAAGTGGTGTAGTAGGAGAATACGAACAAGACGATATAGGCTTAAACGCGGCAATCGCTTCATTCACACTTGATGATTCCGATTTAGCATTCTTACAGGACCAAGATATTGAGTTCGATGGGAATGACTATGATATACACGAAAATATTATATTTAGTGGGGATTTAAAGGTTAGAACGAGTGTTTATGATGAAGACTTTGATGAAAATGTATATTTAACATTAGAATCAGCAAACGCAATTGAATATAGATATGTATTTGATGATGTTTTAAATGTATCAGATGTAACAGATGATGATACACTTGAAATCAGTTTGCTTGGACAAGACATTGAAATCGTAGATATTGACGCAACATCTTTCACAATAATTGAAGGAGAAAGCGACATTATGGAACAAGGTCAGACAAAAGTATTCACTATTGATGAGAAAGAAGTAACTGTAGAAGTATCATATATTGGTAGCGATTCAGTTAAATTCGTTATTAATGGCGATGCAACAGATACTTTAGAAGATGGTGAAATTGGAAGTGCTGATGACTACGAAGTTTGGGTAGACGAAATTCTAGATGAAGAAGCTGGAGAAGTTGACGCAGACAAAGTTGAGTTCAGAATAGCAGAAGATGTTGAAACTACATTTGATGCTGGCGATGAAGTTGTATTAGATGACGAAAGATGGGAATACGATATTAGTGTAACAACTGATACTCTAAACTATATTAGTGTTATCTATGTAGAAGACAGCGATTCATTCAATGATGAATACCAACCAATAACATTAGAAGAATCATATGCTTTACCAAGCGATTTCGCAACAGTAAGCTTTGGATTAACTGATGTAGATTACTTTACATACAATTTTGAATTTACAGAACATAACAATGTACCTGTAATGAGAATTGATAGCAGTGATGAAGAAGGTATTGTAATTGGAACAGAAGAAGTAGACAAAGTTTACTTCAATGGAACAAGCGTTGAATACGAAGACAGTAATGGAGACGACCAAACAGTAGATTTAAGCGATGTACACTTATTAAACGACGAAACTGATGTTGTTATGTCTTATGATGGACAGAACTTCACAATAGATACGGACATCGTTTTAATAACTGATGGAACTCTAAGTTTCTTGGGAGCAGGAGACGACACTGATGCAGTATCAGCAGATATTAAATATCTAACAGTTGGATATGGTACTCAAGATGAAGCACTTGTAACAAGCAAAGGATTCATAATTGAATCACCTGAAGACAATGGCGACAGCGATGAGTTTATATTACAAATACCAAGCGAAACTGTAGAAGGAACAATTAAAGTAAACTAATTGGCCAATTGGCCTTTTTTTTATTTTTTTTAATGAGGAAAACAAAAAATGACTGAAGAAACGAATAACACATTAACGCCACCTGTAAACGAGGGCGATATATTAAAAGAGCAAGAAGTAATCAACAACGGAAAGAAAAATGATGGCGTAGTTAAGTATGAAGACTATATTATCTTTGTTAATGATTGTACAAAAGGAGATATTGTTTCTTTTCAAATAGAGAAGGTTCTTAAGAATTTTGGTATAGGTAAAAAACTAGAAGATACTGAAGAAGAATCCAAAGAAAAAAACGAGGAAGGAGAATAAAAATGGTAAAATATGATTATAAAAAAACATTAAAGAAAGTATTAACTGTAGGAATTCCAGTAATTTTAGCAGGAATTGCGGCTCAATATGGAGATAGTCAAGCTTATTTAGCACTTGCACCAGTTATAGCAGTTGTAACAAACGTATTGAAACATAAATTTGGTTTAGATTTAAAAGTTGTATAAATGGGTTAAAAACCCTATTTTTTTTCTTTTAAAGTGCTCATTCTAAGCATATAGGTGCTCCCTAAGCGACGTTCTACTACTGAGGCACCCTATTATACCTTTTTAGAATTAACGCACTTAAAAAAGGTATTTTAATCGTTTCTAATTACAATGTTGATAAGAATGTATATACTAATGCTGGCAATATGAATCCAACTATCCATTTCATATAATATACTGCTGATGTGTTTTTACCTATTTTATTTTCTCCTTCTAACAGTTTTTCAACCACAAATTGGTTAACTTTCTTCTGTTCTTTCATAAATTCTACTAATATCTCCTTTTCAGAAAATCCGTGACCTCCGCCACCGTTTGTTATCTCTTCATACTTGTCACTGTGTGTTATCATTCTCTTACCTCTATCTTAAATAGCTTTTTACTTTCTTTCTCATAATCATCTTCACTAGCACTTGTTTCAAAGCTGTGCCACGCAAATTTCGTATTGAAACTGAACCATACGTTTTTTATTCCCATTCTATCGTTTAAATCATTAGTATGAGGTAAATCCATAAGTTTAGTAGCTTTAATCATATGTATAGGTGTTGTAGAATTACAATGTATCCATGTTTCCATGT
>Ga0307928_10000677_pt1 | contig 25719 bp, 38 predicted proteins | sample AceLakmetagen232_FD_201815 | JGI IMG/M metagenome (GOLD analysis project Ga0307928, IMG submission 201815) | Saline water microbial communities from Ace Lake, Antarctica - #232 | ecosystem: Environmental > Aquatic > Non-marine Saline and Alkaline > Saline | place: Antarctica: Ace Lake... | reverse complement strand
AGTCATGAATACAGATATTGGCATCTGGAGAAGAAGGTAAGTCCATCCCCAAATCTACAGAACCTGCAGTAGCAACATAATTGCCACTTACATCAGTAGTGATAGTAGCAATATGCATTCCGGGGTTGTCGCCTCCCCACTGACTTATCCTGTCCTCGAAATCAGCGTAATAGATAAGGCAATAATCTGTACCGGGAACTAATCCTGTTGCTGCAAATCTATAATCAAAGGCTGACCCAGACGAATTGAACTCTAATGTTCCTTGAATAACATCCGATGATTTGACGCTCCAGTCGCTATAGTCCTTATTCTCCAGCACTACACTGGAATCATAACTAGCTGCATTAGCAGTCGATGGCATCAAAGTAAATGACATCATCAATACTAACGCTATAATTGCAATAAAAATTCTTTTCATGTGATCTCCTTCATAAATTAGTTTTTTTTAGTTTGATATACTCATAAAACATCAATATATGACTTTGCTATAGACAACACCTCCCTTAATCTCCTATGTGAATATATTTATTCTGGTTTTCCTTGTTCATCTTCCTCACCCAATTTTTTCAATATGAGGTCTAATTTACTATTAAATTGGCTTATCTTTATATCAGAATCGCTATCCAAATACTTCCTCTTACTTATACCTACTATCACATGTATAACATATGATGCATACGACACAATAATAAAAACAATTATCCAAAATATGACTACTGGAATGGTTATGTTCATATCACAAACCTATCACATGGTTCATTGAATTTATCTACCCTAATCATATTAACAGCACCTCCTATTGCTCATACATAATTATCGGCTTCCAACTGTGCCGACAGCATTGCCGCCCCTATATTAGCTGGATTTGGATGGCATATACTGCATACCCAAGTTCCATCATCCCTACGCCACCACATTTCACTGCCACACGAATGGCATGGATTATCAGGTTTTCCGATGTCTTCTTCACTCACATGCTTATTATACTACCTTTATATACTTGCATGCAAGGTTATAATATGTTATAATCACTGCACAGGAGGATAAAATGCCAGAAAATCAAGATTATAGTTATGGATTACCATCAGCCAATATGACTCTAAGTATCAAGCTGGATCAACTGCCCAAATGCCCTAAGTGCGAGAATGGAGTATTGTTACCTATGGCAGATGAAACTAGGGCAGGCAATGTGATGATAAAAGGGTGGGTATGCTCTAGTTGCTACCATAATAGAATGCTGGACAAAGGCAAGTTAACAACGCAGGCTATTATGATTACCCCCGATGAATAGCAAGAGCAATCAGCCATATACCATATGCAATACCGGCTATTACTACCCATATAGCTATAACGACAGCTAATGATATCCAAAAATCACGATTGTATTTCATTCCATCTGATCAAATGCAAATACTATAGCAGCTATCATCAATCCCATTACTGCCATCCATATTAACCATTGCAAACCATAGGCATGGGCTAGTACGAATAACGGAATACATGGCATTGCTATAAATAATGCAAACCTAAAGGTCATGCTTCCTGTTCTGGTTCTTCCGCCTTCTTAGCCTTTCGCTTGCGTGGCCTCAACCACAGAACATAAAAAGCCACCACCAAAACTATTATTATTAATATAAAATCCAATGTCCCCAAACTACCCAATGATCTTAAAACAACATCTACCATATCATCTTGTTCTACTGCCCTTGGATATAATGCAAATCCTGCAACAAGAAGTACCACAACCGACACTACCCATCCTATCCGTTCCTTTGACATTTTAACCTCCTAATGTTAATCTCCATATTAACCTCCTAATCTATTACATGTATGACAACCAATACCAAACACTATAGACAATACTGTAGCAATAGCCACTAGTGCCATTATAGCAAGCGTCACAAGACAACTAGCTATTATTTCATGCTTGGTCTTGCTTAGATTCCTGTACCGACTTATTAGATTTAATCTCAATATCTTCCTCATCATCGTCTTCGTTGACCCCACTAAATACATCCGGCATCAAACGCTTCAATGTATCTATTCCCCGCCTGTCAGTCTTTAGTCTAGCTACATTCTGCAGTGTGTTCGACTCGAACTTGAGACGTATCGGCCATAAATCACGAGCCTTCAATTCGTACTCACGCACTACTACGATAGGCTCAAACCCTTCTTGCACCTTCCAATATTTCACATTGTCACCACGCCCCACCAAATACATGTCCTGATTAGTACGCAGTAATGATTCCAGTAATGCCATCTGCTCACAATTTGATTTCAGTATTTTTACCATGTCCCTCCATTTCCCTTAAGTTATTTATAATATGATATCCAGCAAGCTAATCGCTTACATAATGGTCGTTTACACGTAGTATACCAACTTTCCTTACATACCTTACATTGCACATAATGTATAGGAGTCCCCCTCTTCTTGTTCTTGTCAACCAACTTATAGACTGGCATTGAATCTACTAATACGCCTTTGGCTTTATCTACCCGCCCATCACCCCGTTGTTCTCTTAGCTTCTTTTGCCATTTAGCTGGATGCACTTTCCACCATCCATGATAAAAGTATGCTGCCCATATCCACAAAGCATAAATCTTAGTCTTGCTCATTCATTTTATCCCTTAATTTATCTTTCATTTTCTTTAACTTGCCTACCCGCCATAATGAGATCAGATAGGCAATGAATACTCCGCTTATAATACATAATAATATCCGTCCTACTGATTGAATCATTACCCCTAATTGATGGTCTGGATTAAACGGATTTAAGGGATTATCCCAAGACTCTGGGTAATGTACATAATCAGCATATTCTATTGGTATCTCAGCCACAGGGAATATAACACCTTCGCTTGGATCTCGCCCCGTAATTTCCACAGGAATATATGATAAATAATCATACTCGCATCCTGTCTCTGACTGGACATCGGGATCGACTAATATATATGGTTGATGTTTTTCCACTGCCATCTGCACTAGAGGACCAGCAACAAACATCCCGAATAGAAATACCCCGAATACCACCCCTATTGTAATCCAATATCTCTTTCTACCCATCATATCTTCTATTCCTTAACATCTATCTTTCTACTCCGAAGCAATTTGGGCAACTTGCTATTTAGCCATTCTTTAACACCATCATCCAATTGCTTCTCACTAACGCTACGAGGGATGATACAGTCACCTAGCCTAGCTATCCCCCAAAGTACGCCCACGATAATCAAATCCAACACAACAACTAGCCCCATATGTGCACCAAGGGGGCTATCACCCACAAGCCAAATATATGTTTGTGACGGAATCATTTTATCCACATATTCCATATAGACAGGAGTAACCACTAATACTAGAACCGTCACCATAATACCAGCAGCCCCTACAGCCATACTCACCACTAACCTTGCCAATCCCTTCCATAACCTCCCACTACTATACCATCGCCTGAACAATGTCAATTCCACAAGTACATACATCGCTGCCAGAATAAGGCAGAATAACCCATATATCTCTACAATGGTCATTCCTGTTCCCTCCTGTTACTCTTCCTGAGATTCTTACGCTTGTCAATTCGTTCTCTATGTTTTTTATGTTGTTCTCCCCATATATCTATATCGTCAGGAGCATTTTCCTCAATATCAGCATCTTTAGCCTTCGCATAGAAGGGAACGAACATAACAGCAATGCCAACAAAGATAAACAGTGCAGCTAATGGTCTTTGATAATAGAATAACTCTGCGTCTGCCCTAGATAGACAAAAGAACCCAAAAAGTAACCAACTTATGCCACCGAGAAGCCCAAACCAAAGTATCCCTTTCCATACAAAAGCTAATATAGTGAAGATTACAGCTAGGGGAATGAGTATAAGGAGAAATGTAATATCGCTTAGCAACATAAAGTCACCTCCTGATGTCGTTTTATTACTTTTGGTATCCAGTTGATAACTACACTGAACTTCTTCCTCCTTATATTCGCCCTAAAACATTTAGTCCAGTAGCTACGGTCTTTATTAACTTTAATATTACAAGAACCACAGAGAGTTAGTAGATTACTGGGGTCACAGTTCTCTTTGATATAATCTATATGATGGACAGTTAGTTTACGGACACATTCTGTTTGTGGCACACCGCAAAGTTGGCAAGTATAGTTATCTCTATGCCTGATGCTATCCTTCAAGGCTCGATTAAAGGCAGGAGTATAAGGCTCAAAAGATTTACCACCACGCCAGCTCGGATTACCTTCTCCCTTATATGCAATCCTTAGCCTATCTGCCGTTGCCGCAATATATGAATGTGTTATCGCTGTCCGACCTCGTAACTTCTCTGCCATCGCTGCTTTGCCAGCGTCATTCTCCTTTGTACGCCCTCGTAATTTGTCACCTATCTTACTTGCCGCTACCGCTATATGCGAATGTGTTATCGCTGTCCGACCTCGTAACTTCTCTGCCATCGCTGCCACTCTAGCATTATTCTCTTTGGTTCTTCCCCTTAACTTTTCAGCCGTCGCCGCTACACTAAGATTATTCTCCTTTGTTCTGCCACGCATCTTCTCTGCCTGAGCTGCTACACTAAAGTTATTTTCCTTTGTTTGCCCTCGCTTCTTCTCAGCTTGTGCTGCTACCCCAGCATGTGTCTCCTTTGTTCGCCCTCTCATTCTCTCAGCACGTGCCGCTACAACAGAATTGTTTGCCACAGTTCTACCCCGCAACTTCCTAGCCATCGCCACCATTCCAGCATCATTCTCCTTCGTTCGCCCTCTCATTTTATCGGCTTGTGCTGCTATACTAGGATTGTTTTCTTTAGTCTGCCCCAATCTCTTCTCAGACATCCTTTGAAGATAACCATAAGTCTCTTTAGTTCTTCCTCTCATTTTCTCAGCACGCATTGCTACACTAATGTTGTTTTCCTTAGTCCTCCCACGTAGCTTCTCGGCCATTGAAGCCATGCCAGAGTTATTAACCTTTGTTCGCCCCCTCATCTTCTTGGCCTGAGTCGCCACCCCAGAATCATTTTCCTTTGTCCTACCTCGCAAAGCATGTCCTAATATAAATCGAGGATAGCCATGATTCCTATACCTTGGCTTGAATAGTACCCGCTGCCCACACCCACAACCACAATACACAACCTGCCCTTCAGCATCAGGGTAGCGATAAACTCTTTTACTTATCATATGATCCAATTCATCCCGTGGTATGTAGTATTTTCTCACCATAACTAATCCTTAATACAAAACATGGACCGCACCTGTTGAGTCTCGATATACTAACTTACCTTGAGTTGTGCTATAGTAAATACTATCATTTTGTGCATTGGCATCAGCTATATGCGGTGGTTTTATAGTACCATCACCCCTAATAAGCATTCCGGTGTCTCCCGTTGGATATAATTTAAAATAATTTTCATTGGGCACTGTGCCTACGCTATTCTGTGTCCGCACTACCTTTATATAATATCCATTAGTTATAGCAGCCCCAGCAGGCACAACTGCATTTGTTAAAGCCCAATCTGAAGGTGGTTCAAATGCTATTATACCTGAGTTTTGCCATCCATTTAATGTATTAGTTCCCATGAGTGCTGACCAAGTGCCAACGCCCGTTGAGTAATAGTAATCCTCTTTTATATCCCTATTAGAGCCATTAATAAGAATACAGTCAACTTCATTGAATTTGGCTGTGTCTCCTATCAGTATATAATCGTTATCTGCATCAAATATATCAAGGTCACTCGCAGATGATTCCAGAAATGCTGTGCCAGCAGGTGCTATACCGGTTACTCTATCTGTGGGCACATCAGCAGCAGTAACTTCATAGCCGAGGTCTGGATCTTCAGCAGTAGCACCAGACACTTCTAACGCTATGTCAAAAGCAGTACCTACATGGATAGCGGTTTTTTCTCCAGCATATACATCTGTGGTAAATAGTTGTAATAAATCAAAATATGACGAGGTACTATTGGATGATGCACCCGATTCATCTAGTGCTATTTTAACTACTCCTAATTCGTCACCAGCAGTAACATTGCCTGTATAATAATCAATGTCTATTGCCTGAGCTCCAATGAACCCATGTGCGTCAACCCCAATATCAAGAACATCGGCATCATCTTCTCCTGCGTCACCAGTTATACATACTATGCATTCCCCTGTGTGGTTATCAGAATGTATTAAGAAGTCACCTTCGCTTTTAGTATCTACATGCACATGCCCACCAGCCCCTGCGATAAAGATAGGATGACCGAATACAGCAAATTCAGAGTTAGCTATGTCAACCTGCCAATTGAATGGATGCAACACTACATTTGATGCGTCTATAAACTCCTCTATATCCGCAGTAGCCCCATGATGAGTACCTGCCATGATTAGCAGCATATCCCCTTCATTATCAATACTAAATACAGGGGTTGTTGCAGTCCAGAGATTATCCTGTACACCTCCAACTATGTCAAAACTCCCTGTAGCTGTAAATAAAGGGTCATATGCATTATGCCCAGATGACCATATCCCAAACCCTTCATGCTGTGTTCTAAATATACTATATCCTTCGACTCTTAGTGACTCGGATACAAATGCCATTCCTGATCTTAAAGGAAATGGTGGTACATTTGTGCCTACTTGTAGCTTATCAATAGTAGCATAATCCGTTACGTCTAAATCGTCACCTACGTCTAAGTCGTAACCTACATACAAGTCCCCCATGATATCACATCTAGTTGTAGTCTCAGTAACACAATATTCTGTGCCAGTACCACCATCAACTAGATTAGTGCCAATATTATCCTTCAGTGAATTACCACAAAGTATATTCTCGTAAGCATTGGCAGCTCCCACTATCTCTATGCCATCATCACCATTGCCATAACATGAATTGCCCGTTATCGTGTTGTCATTTGAGAAGGTAGTAGCATCCCCAAATACATGTATGCCGTCACCAGCAACCTGCTGCCCGCACACATTGCTGTCTATAGTGCAATGGCTTGCTCTATATAGACGAATGCCATGTAACCCATTATCATAACAGGCATTCCCTGTAATAGCAGTATTATTCGCTGATATGTATAACCCTGAATACGTGTTCGTTGCACCACTATCATTCCCAATAGCAGAGTTGCCATCAACTACACTATAGTCACCACCAAGCAATTCTAACCCATATGTGACATTACGCAGAAGTATATTATTAATATAGTTATTCTCAAATGATGCTAATGTATAAATCCCTGCCCTTGTATTCAGTGCACATGTATTGCCCTCTACAAAATTATTGTCTGCACTTTTTAGATGTAAACCGTATTCGGTATTGCTATTACATATACAAGATAGCACGTTGTTATTATCAGATGTATCCAGTATTAGCCCATCTTTACCATTGTCATAAAAGATGCTATGCCCTATGTTATTATAATCAGAACTTCCTTGTAGCCTGATACCAAAATATTCATTGTCCGTTGCTTCGCAATTGAGTACCCTAGAATAATCTACATTTGAAAAGAATATTCCATTTTGCCGTGACACACTACCATCGCTGCCTACAGTCCTATCACCGCTCAGATATAGATTCTCTAATAATAAGCGACTTCTCCCATTTGCATATATTACATTCGGTCTAACCCCACCAACCCCACACCCAACCCCTATTGTGATCTTCATGTCTCTTACGTGAACACCATCATCATTAATTACTATAGCATTAGATACAGCGTTGCCATTTGCTGTAATCTCAGTAGACATTCCCTGCCCTTGCAAGGTTGAATTGCCAGACATTACAATATTAGCTGCGGTAGCATAATCCCCTTCCAATAAGACTATTCTGCCTCCAACTAAGGGTAATGCAGCAATAGCCGCATTTATCTGTACATCATCTGCTGTGCCATCGCATTGGTAATCAGCCCTACTTGCATCAAGCGAATTGCTTGCAGCCACAACTAATGTAGCACAAACCACACTTGTAACATTTCCTGTGAAGTTACCACTAATATCTCCGCAAAAGCAATGTTCGGCATAGATATTGTCCCAAAACACATCCGCTGACCCTATATCATACGTGACATTTGCACATGGAATTAGATCACCATAACAACCAATCTCTACTCTGTCGTCAACCATCTGACAAGTACAACTAGCAGATAGCAACATCGAAGTAGCAATCAGTAACGTAAGTACTATAATCAGTATTCGTTTCATAGTCTCGCTTTAGTATACAATAAATAAATAACTAATCCAATAGCAATAACATTAGCACTGAGCATAATATATAAGCCTATCACGATTATTCTCCTCCCATACCAACAGGCTTGAGGCAACCTGCTCGCATTAGCCCATCTTTACTATCAATAATGTACTGCACTTTTGCATGTGATAAATGTACCCTATCCGATATCTCTCCTGTACTGCTTGGTCCGTTCTCTTGTATACAAGCCAATACTTGAAATCTTGCATCCGTTTCATCTAACGATGATATCTTCTGCTTCCCTAACGGGGTTAACCCATATGACACAGACTTGTGGTGACTCCCGGGAGTTGCAGTACCCCTATCAAAAGTTATTCTCAAAGGGCGTGGCTGTTGCACCTCTTTATTCTTTTCCTCTTCTTTATTGCCAAATAATGCTCCAAATACATCTGCCATTTTAACCTCGCTTTATCGGTAATACTGTACTACCTATAATATTAGTAGTCCCCCATAGGAACGCCCAATTACTAGGTGTTAATTCATGCCCCGTCCATCTATTGGCACGTCGTTGCCATATATTATAACGGCATATATGACCATTGAAAAAACAACTCACCTCATGCGTCCTGCGTTTGAATGCCATGCGTTTATCAATATCATCTTTGTCAGGAGACACTAAAATAAATAGGATATGAAAATGCCGGTATTTGCGTATCAGCCTCCCAACATTTACTGCAAAGTTACCTCTCCGTGCCCTCTCTAACTTATCATAAGCCTCATCTATACCTATAACTGTATTGTATAATTTTATCTGATTCAAAGCATTTTGGAACTCTTGCTCGCTAACCTCGCCCATCTCTTTGGCTTTTTCCATTTTTGCTATCTCTTTGAATTTTTCAAGTTCCTCGCAGAATGTATCATCATCAATACTCCGATAATGACCAAATCCTTCTTTTGGTGGTATATCAAATGTACAGCCTTTGCCAAATAGTTGTTGCAAGGTATACCCCATATAATACATCCATAATGATTTACCCGACCCTTCAGCTCCAGAATTTACTACAACACCCTCAGTCAAACCATGAGTCAATATCCAATAGCGTTTCCACATATTAATATCAAGGAAGTCATAATCCCGAAGTGGCATCCCCAAACATAGCCTCTCCCAGCTCCTATGCGTGGAAAAATCATCGGGAGACAATATGATATCCTTACCCCCCGGTACTGCTAATAGCCTCTGATCATTATCAACAGCTATAGTCATTTTCCCCTCATCGACCAATATACGATAGCACTCAAACCCCAGAATAGTGGCTGATCCGCAACACCCAAAAAAAAGACCACTACTACACAAGAGACCATTACTACAGCAGGTACAAAAACTACTATAAATGACCATTCATTCAATGTTGGACTCCACCTAAGCCTACGCTCTCCATCTGCTTTAATTGTAATTCAATTTTTTCTGCTAGTGTAGCAAATTCAGCCCTCAGTAAATCTTCTTCAGTTCTTAACCCATTAGACTTCTTATCAATAGCAACTAAGGCCACCGCCATCTCCTCATAATCATTACGAGGAGATCCTAATCTACTAGGCTTCCCCCAACACAACAGAAGTCCAATCCACACAACAATAAAGACAAAACAAGATAGAATCAATAAGAACAACCATAAAGACATAATTAACTCCTATTCCCTCAATGCCAATTCAGCACTTTTTTCTTCGCTTTGCGTTTCTAGTATACTCTGCATCTCAACACGCCATAGCCCATCAAGTGCAAGTAGATTACGTGCTAGAGTCTTCCTGAATATCGCTGATAACAGACGGTCAGGTCCCGTAGGATTTAAAATCCGCTCCTGTACCTCTAAAAGCGTTAGCATCAACACCTGACGCCTTGAAAGTCGTGTCCGTGCCATGAGCTCATCATTGTCTTTTGGTACAATCCCCAGAAAGCGAATAGCATCGGATTTTGGCATTCGCTCATCTTCATAGCCTCCGCCTCTGACCTCTTCATTTTGTGCCATTTATAACTCCTTTTTTATGGAAATCTGGATGCCATGAATGCATAGCCCATATAAGCAAAATAACAAGCTAGCCCCGACAATCCTGCTGCTACCATTGATATATAAAATATATATGGAACATTTTTAATAAACTTGGTTATGTTAACAATATCCTCAAAAAATGGCTTGAGTGATTCTGCCATTCCTTTTTGCCACCGCTCATTAGCGGCAGTCTCTATCAGATACGCTGTTTTACGTGCTTGCCCTTCGCTCTCTATCCAAAGGGCAGGATCAGTAGAGACTTTTGGCACGGGGTTGTTCTCTATCCATACACTTCTTCTCACCCGTACATGTGTCAACCTAGACAGGATCCCCCCCCCCTGTGGATACCATGAGTCATATGCACAATCAGGAGTTATAAAATACATCCCTATCTCATGACCATGCGGAGCTTCAACAATTCCTTTGTCTTCTTTGCACAACGCCCCGTATGATTGCCCACTACGAGAAAAGAACTCGCCAAAGATTTTACCTTCGACGTCCTTAGAGTTTTTAGCCCGTTTTACCATTAAATAAATGATAAACCCGAAGCCAATTATCATCAAATACGGTAACGCAGCCATGCTGCCAGCAATTGATATCATGTTATCTCCCTAGAAAGAATACCCTTTAACAAACATTAGGTATAATGAATAAATTACCCACAAAGCAATACCTGCTAATATGACTGATATGATTTTGTGCTTCTTGAAGAATCCCACTTCCTCTTCGTCCTCATCTTCTACACTAGTCTGTACACTATTCTTTGCTATGGGATTTGGTATTTCTGCTTCTATAATCGGAATCTTGAACATCGTCGCTTTCGCCGGTGCTTTAGAGTTCCACAAATCTGCTATGCCCAAGACCTCTTTTGCTCGCTGTAATTCTATGGAACAATCTCTATGAACCTCTAAAATATGTCTGGCTCTATGTTCTAAGGTTGGAAACCAAACTTCCTCTACGCTCTGCTGCATATGACTACTTACTGCACCGCAAAGATGACAACGCCGCATATCACCATATTCATATGTATACCGGGCGTGTTCAGTGTCAGGTGGCTCAACTGGCTGTGTGTAAGGCACTTCTGGATTTTCAGGGTCAATGATAATACTATCTTTCTTCTTTACTGTCATTTTATTCTAATCCTCTATATTTATTTCCCCCGCAGTAGCTGACCGCTACATTCAAAACACAAGTTAAAGTCCTCGTTCTTCTTTTATCTCATCAATTCTTGATTTCTTATTTGAGTCTTTCGGCATTATGCCTCTTATAGGGCGAAGACTCATTGCCATATTCCCAGTAAGCCCTGCCTGCTCAGATTTCCAAGCCGCCTTTGCGACTGCCATATTGCTAGTACGATACATTTTGATGCTGAAATCAGAGTCCCAATCGTTGATACTAAACGCCTTTTCGTAAGCCTTTGCCTCACTTTGGTGTCCCCCATCACAAACGGGCTTACCATCTATATAACCAAATATCCACCAGTGCGGTTGTCCATGCATACAACACATTATAACATATTGTAGTAGTGTTATGTCAAGTAAAAAGAAGATTATCTATTTTAGAAGATATCTATGGGAATAAAAAGAAGGGGGTTAGAAATCTCGATTGGCGTCGTTCCTCTAAACCCCTTCGGAAAGTGAGGTAAGCTTATGACTTACCAACTATGGTAGCCGACTTAAAATCATACAGCCTACTTATACTAGGCTCGTGAGTTCAAAACCCACCGTCTTCACTCCAATGTCTTTATGCGGTAGAATGCCTATTGGGATTGAGTCACCATGTTTAACCAAAGACTCCAAATATGCTTGAGCTGCGTACTTGGCATTTTGTACAGCCTCTTCTACTGTTTCCCCACAAGTATGTAATCCCTTCAATGCAGGACAGTAAGCATGATAGCTATCTTCATCAGGTTCTATAATAATCTCAATTACCATTAGACATCTATATAACAGATTATGGAAGATTTGTCAAATTATGGATAATTTAACGATTCAAGAACACAGAGCCGATTCGTGAACTAATCTCCACGAGTTCTCTATTCTTGGTTTACATTGTATAATCTCAGTCCTACCATCAGGGAAAACACGTTCAACCTCACCCTCATAATCCTCTGCCCAGTACCATTCAAGCCCGCTTTTTTCAAGCCGTTTTTCTAGCGACATTTCCTTACGGTGGGCATCAACATATGTGGCAAACATTTGTTGGACCTTCTTTTTCGCCTCGTTCCTATTTGAACCATAGACCGATAGACCCAGTTCACTGATACGAGCAGCGTGTTTATCCCCTTTTTCATTCATGTAGAATGTCATTGGTAACAATACTACAACCTTCTTTTCCTTGTCCATTTTTCCTGCTCCCTTTCTCCAGTATGTTAATTATATAATGACTAATCAATTTTAGCCAATAAAAAAGTCTCCACATCCATCTTGTTCTGTTTAACTCTCTCTAGGCTAGGAGTAGATTTTGTAAGAAACATCGCCTTAAACTGCTTCGCTGCCTTACCCTTAATAACTGGATTATCTTTAAGTGGTTTTGCCATTGTTATCCTCCTATCTAGTTACCTCAGGCACACTAGATACTATCGAACTATTTTATTGGCTCGGTATAGCTCTAGGTCTTTCTTATTCCTCTCAGCCTTCACAGGGTCAAGTTTAGTATTCAAGAGGAATCTCCTCTCAAACTCTCTAGCAACCTTACCATGAAGAATCAGATCAGGCATAAGTGGTTTTGCCATTGTTATTCTCCTATCTTGAGTTACTTTTGATAGCCTTAGTTCGAGCATTCTTAGTGTATCTCGACTCCAAGACCTACCAATATCTTCTCTAAGTTTTCCCGCTCTGGCAAACCCTCCAAATTGACACCTTTGCTCACTGAACTTAGGTCAATCCCCACGACTCTGCCGGGGTTTAGGGTGCGGTCAATAAGACGGTTATCATCAAGCTCCTCAGTGTAACCTATCGGCTCATCAAGTAATTGAATATAAACGGCATCTGCTCTTGGGTCAGTATCTACTTTTAACATTTCTTTTCTCCTCTTCTTTTATCTCCCATTCTTTGCCAGCCCACACCTTGTTGTATTTCTCCTGCATTACAAACGCAAGCCAGCGTTGTTCCATCGTTCCATCAGAGCTACCTTCATCTCTATTCCATAACCAAAAGTGAGTCAATATATTGTAATATACATTTAAACTTTCTCTATGTATCTCAGTGGGTAAAGATTGTCTATATATCTCCTGCAACTGATCTTGCACATTTTTAGTCCTATCAAAGCCCTCAAAAGCTAATGGTTCACTTCTTATTGCTTTATCTAGCATTAATTTTGATTTTATCTCTCTTTTCATTTTATCTTATTGCCCTCGCTTTAATAACTCTAGGGTATGGTTGTGTTCTTTAATATAATGAGGACGTTCTTCTCCAGCACCCCCAACTTTCGATGCGTGACTTTATTTTGGTTTATCAATGTAGTAGAAATTGAAGTCATTGTAGCGACATCTTTAGTCATTGTAGCGACATTGGTCTGCATCAGCCTCATGCCTTGATTTATTTCATTGTGTTGCTTGTCATTTTGTTTAATCAAAGTATCAACATCACCAGTTAGATGACTGAAATCATTTCCAAGAAACTTCTTCCATTCTACGTAGAATACATGGAAATCTTTTGCCAACTTCTCAATGGTTTTGTCCTTCTGTCCCTTGTCCATATTTTTCTCCCCTTTCTCCAATATGTTAATTAAATAACTATTACAAATTATGGATGATTTGTCAAGTTACTTAGGGTAAATTAGACTCAACAATAGAGGCAGCAAGTTCTCTATTGCAGCACGATGTGGCAAACCTTCTGTGATTACACCCTCACTTACACAAAGTAGCTCAACGCCTCTAGGTTCACCATCAACACCATAGTCAACTCGACGTTCATTATCTAAGTCTTTACCATGTGAATATGGAACATTACGGAAATGAATATAAATTGCATCTGCTTCTCTATCGTAATCAACTTTCACAGTGATCTCTATGACCCAAACTACCCCTATAAAATACCACCTCACAGGGGTGTGCAAAAAACGATGGTAGAAATCCAGTAGCTATTGAAATACTCTCCAGTACATCTTCCGAAGAGGGGTATGAGTCAGATTCAAAATGAGCTATCGCAGATTGCGTTACCCCAACATTTACAGCGAGTTCTTTTCGTGTATACCCACTTAATTTTCTAGCCTGTTCAATTCTTTTACCGAATATCATAATGAAAGTTTGTTAAATGAAAAAGTCAGGCTCTCACCTGACCTTCGCACGCTAGCCCATTCGAGCCATCCTTAACTAAAGTATACCAAAAACATTTGCATTTGTCAAGTTAAATGAATGGTGTCTTAGAGCAAGGTACATCTATGACGCTTTGGGAAATTCCGATAATACTCATAATCCTATGGATTTCTCTACTCCTAACTGCACAAAAGACCTCACCCTAAAACTACTAATATTATAGCAACTAACATAGTTCCCGTCAAGGTAAAAGTCGATGGATTGAAGTAACTAGAGGTAGTCCTTGTAATATAGTCCGCTTCTACAATAGATTGACCGCCATTGTGCAAAAAACTCTTTAGGATAGTCTAATATATTCGATAGCTTTCCCAACTCTTCTTCTTGTGTACTGCACAAACCCGTCTCTAACTTGAATAACTTAGCAGGAGATACAGTTAATCGTTTAGCTAACTCTTTTCGTGTCATACCACGAGATTCCCTAGCTAGAGTTATCATTTTGGGATTGACATCTAAGTTCTTATGCTTTTCCGATGAACTTATAAACATTAGTCCCGCAAGTTGGGCAAGTGCCAGCCCATGCCTTCATTGCAACCTTACTACGTCCCCTCTTCATTACTTTTACTGTTGCATCCGGTACACTGACCTTCTTTCTGCACTTTACACAATACATTGTTTCATTTGGCATAATTCACCTCTTATTTCTTTCCTAACATACTTTTTGATGATACAGCCCTGATATAACTACCCCTAACATGGAAGGAAGTTGGGAATCGCTCAATCTTTAGTTCATATATCGTCTTGTCCCCTCTCGTCTTATGAGACAGAACAAATGCTTCACGCCCCTTAAATAAGCCCTGAGTGACTTTGACCAACTGCCCCTTATGATACACTATTCCTTATCCCTCTCTTGATCATCCCTTATTTCTTTCTTTAGTATACTACTCTTGCAAAAAACCCTTGTATCATTGCCTAGGTCAGCAGCCTTTAGAGGATATACGGTCTTTGTGTTTTTACCCCTCATGATACACCCTTATCCTTTCCTGCCAGTACCATTACCACGTCCACCACCTCTACCATATCCTGCTCCACCTTTTGAGCATCCACCAGTATTACGGTTTGCTCTTCTACCCTGTCCACTACCATCTCTCTTTCTTCCAAATGCCATGATAGTTACCTCCTATTACTTTTTATCTTCTTATACAAGATTATAACATAGTATAATTAGATTTGTCAATAGCCCTTCCCTATTTGTACAAGTCAGGTCTTTTCTTCTTGTGTCTGCTTTTCGCAGCTCTCAATCTTGGCATAATCAGTCTGCAGTTGTCACAATATTTACGCTGGCTTCCTACAGGCACGTTGAACCTATGTCCGCATCGTTTGCAAAGTCGTATCATATTGTCACCATCCCCGTTTCTTAACAGATAATACCTTCTTCCCCCATCTCTTCTTTGCATAAGCTCTAGCATGTTCAATATCCACTGCAGGATAAGAATAAATGCCTAGACCACCTCCCAGATTAATCAGATAAGTCTTTTTATCTGCCATGATATTACCTCCGTTTCCTTATTATCTCATGCTTGATACTATAGGGCAACGCCGTGTAGATGAGGACACTTTTGTTCTGCCTCGTTTGTATCCACTAACACGTACCGGCGGAATACATTTTATTACACTCGCTTCCTTTACTATATCAACACTAGCTAATTTAGGATAATCAGCCAATACTTTAGCAGGAACTGACTTACCTTTCTTAATAGCTTTGCGTACTACATCAATATGGTCAGCTTGCTTGTTCACGCCAGTCCCTTCACCATCTGGGATGCGATAGCATAACTTCTCGATTTTTCCTACTGCCCTACGAAACTTAGCTCTGCTCTGGAGACTTTCTCCAAGTCCTAGCCCCTCTGTTGCTTCCTTGCTCTTATTCACAGCTTTAGTAATTGCCCTATCCCACTCTACTTTAGTCATATTCCAAGGTTGTTTAGCCATGATTACTTCCTTCGTTTTTTAATATAGATTAACCACCTCTTACCATACGGCACAATTCTAGCATGATAGCCCTGTAAACGCAAGTCCTTTGCATTGTTCTCGGCTTCTCTCTTTGTGCTATATGACCTTGCACTATAAACACTGTAATTCTTGCCATCGAATTGACGTGTTATGGCAAACGGCTTGTCACGTGGCATCTTCAACGGTGCTATCAACCCAAATGTTAATCCCATAAGTCACATCCTCCCTTGTTTTAATGTCAATACCTAACTTACTAGCGGGTATACCCTTAGCCTTGAATCCATGCTTAGTTAGACTAACCTTATACCCTCACAAACCACCTCCTATCTATTATAACACATTATCGTATTCCCCCGACAGTAGGTATACTAGATGACTTCTTTGGCATTCCTACGGGACGCCTTGCTGTTGTCGCTTGTTTTACATCGGGAACATATTTCATAGTAGGCTGTTGCCCCGCTTTGCCTTTCTCAAAAGTTATGTCCATAATACCCAAGTCCCATAAAATCTTCTCTGGTAATATTGGTCCTTTTATTCGCACCAAACTTTTGAAGGCTGACTTTGGACCATCATGAATCCTCACACCCGGGAATGGTTTACTACTATGCAATACATGCTCTGAAGTATATGGTGGTGGTATTAGATGATATGCCCACCCTTGTTTCCATGCTATAGATGCAGCCCTTTGCTCCTTTGTAAGATTCTCAAAGGATTTTACCTTGGGCTTAGGGACTATAGGAGGCGGCCTTTTAGGTGGCATTACAGGTGGGATCTCAGGTGGGACTTCAGGCGGTACTATAAGCGGAACCCTAGGCGGTCTTTCAGGCGGAACCCTAGGCGGTCTTTCAGGCGGAACCCTAGGCGGTCTTTCAGGCGGAACCCTAGGCGGCCTTTCAGTGACAGCCCTTTCCACCCGTGGCTCTTCAGGTCTTACACGAGGTTCACTAGGACGTCTAAACTCACTAGGTCTATGCGGACGAGTTGTCACAATAGGACGAGCCCTTTCTACCTCTGATATTCTAGGACGGCTATATACTACATCTTCAGGAATATAAGACCTAGCCGTGGGGGGCGATTCTTTCCTATGCGGGCTTATTCGACCCTCATACGGCACTGCATTCTTTTCCTCATAAGGTCTAACTTGACCACTGCGAACCTCATCATACATTTCATTATAGCGTTCCCTTATCTTATCAATAGGTTCAAATCGTGCTTCACCCTCTCTGTACTGACCCAAAGCAGCTCTTGTTAGTTTACTAAGATTGCTAACATATCGCTCCCTATAAAAGCGTGAATTCTCGTGGTAATAATCATCCCCCGCACTATCAAGTGTTTTTTGATACTGCTTCATCTGCAAGTCTGTAGCGGTTCTTATCTCTTCAGTTAATGTTTTTAGTTCAGTATCAGTAAATTTTTGGCCGGGTTTCTTGCTGCCAATAATCTTTTGAGCCTTCGTAGACAATACCCCTTGCTCTTTAAGTTGATTTACAGCACTCGCTATCTGCCCCTCTGTAAGATTCTTGCCCCTTAACTCATTGAAATAATTAACGGCTTTACGTCTGCCTTTGACTAATTCCAGTAAAGTGCCTATTTCAGACTCAGCCGTAGCCCATTCCTTAAGCCCCATTGGTTTGCCCTTCAATAGTCTATCTCTCGCACCTTTTAACCAATCCATTTCCATTTGCTCAAACTGTTTCAGCTCAGTTTCAGTCAATGCCTTATCCTTGGCTACTCTATCAGCAAACCCTTTGTCCCTTACCTTTGCTACATGATTACTGCCGGGCTCTGCCTTAACATCTAGCTTTGACAGATCCCAACCCATTTTGTACCTATTATTTACTGCCTTTGCTATATCATATGCAGATGGTGAAACTTCCATCTTACTGTGCCCGTCCCAAATATCCACGTGCTCAATCTCAGGTTTCATATAATAGTCTTTTGGCATTCGCTTCACGCCCTCAAGATTATATCTATAAGTATCAATCGTCTGCCCCGGCTTCATCTTCATTACATAAACATGACTACCCGGCAGGGAATATTCATTTCGTTTGCCACCATATTTACCAAGATATTCCAAGTCGCCAGTCAATCCCAATTCTTCTTTGAACGACTGCCTCGCACTAGATTCATAAGTCTTACCATAGGTCTTTGATATGCCTTTGGGCTGATTAAACTCCACACCCATACCACCACGTTGAGCACCCTCATAAATATAATGAACTCCACCACCTGCCACAGTTGGTACTGTCTCGTGAAATCTAGCTCTGGTAAATACAAACTTACCATTGGGGGTGATAGCTGCCGTGCCAACAGTCGTCCTCATCTCTCCACCATCTGGATGTGGAATTGGAACTCTTAATTTTGTAAGTTTGCCTTGATGCTTTCCTGTTATAGTGGTTTCAGGCTTTCTATTACTCCATTCCTTAATACCTGTGTCAATTTTCGATAAATTAGGATCTTTACCAAACATAGTTTTCCATGCTCGCCGCCGCCCATTCCAGCCATACAAAAAATCTAGCATTGCTTCTTTAGAAGCTAATGTTCGCATCTTTGAATGTTCTATTGGTGTAATACCCTTCCAGTTTACACCTGAGCCTCTAATAGTATAATATCTGATAGGATATGACCCAACAAAGGCATTGCCCGATATACCTTTCCCTGCAGGGCCGGGGATAGGATCAAGCACCACATCAGTAAATGGTTGCTCAGGTTCTATCATCTTGCCGCCCAAAACTTTATGTGCTTTAGGTTTAAATCCCTCTGGTACAATAACTGCTATCATGCCGGGATGTTTCATAGGATGCCCCGCATAACTCTCAACCAATGTTCGTTCAGCAAGGTGTGGCGAAGTATAAAAATGCTCACCCTTTGGTACTACTATCGGTTCTCCTATCTTAATTTTTTCGCCTTTTAACCCTGATTTAATATCAGGAGACCCATGGAACAGCGTATTCCCAATTGTTTGTTGCCAAGGTACATTTCGCACCCTTACACCCACACCACCACCAACACTAACTTCTACTGAGGGCTTGCCAGATGATATAAGTTCTTTGACAACTTTATTACTAACATCAAACATCTCTTGTTGCGTCGGTAATCCTTTACCCTTAATACGAAAAGTCTCCCATTCCAAAGCCATTGCACGGTTAGGGACATACTTTTCCTTGAGCTTTGCTAAATTTGCCCCAAATAGTTTCCTTGTAGCCTTTGGGCTAAGAACCATAAGTCCGAATACACGTCCTGCCGTCAATGCAGGGCGTGCCTTATACGCTGCTGGGATAACCTGCGTGGCAAACAACGCCATCTGTGCTGCCATCTGCTTTGCCATATCATCGGCTGTTCCACTCGGCACTTTATCTACTACTTCCGCTGCTATCATTGGTAACATAGCCGTATAACCAACACCTTCTACTAATCCAGCCGCTGCTCCACCTAAAAATTGTACGGGCTTTGCTATTATAGGGGTTTCTACTTTCTCTGCTATCCAATCAGAACCTTTGTTTGCCAATCCCTGCAACTGCTCCAACTTCTCACCCATCATTCCCATCCATTCCTTATTTGAAAGTCCGGCGGGAGTTGTGTATGACAATAATACATGTCCTTGCTGTGCCTCATTTAAGTTATCAAAATCTTCTTTATATCCAGCCTTTCTAGCCCAAACATTCTGTGCCGGTTTCGGTAAATTACTAAGCACTTCCCATTTCCTATCTAAATCGGATGCTTTCAATGCTTCACCAACAGTCGATCCAGTCCTAATCACAGGAGCAGCAGCAAAAGTTAGTTGAGCAAGATGTACTCCTGCGTTCACTGCAAACTTTGATATAGGATTACGATAAAGCAATGCGGGAGTCAATGCCTTTGCTCCCAAGCCAGCGGCTGTCCATATTTTGCTAGCCACAGGTGTAGCTACAAATGCACCTGTGGTAATTGCATCTTGCTTCCATTGTTCTGTATATGCCTTACGCTCAGGATCATCTTCAGATCGAAGGCGAAGGTCATTAACCCATATAGGGTCTTCAAGTGGTGCAAAAGTTCCAACAATCGGTGAAACTATCCCCTTCCCAATTTCCGCCGCATGCCCATATATCTTTTTCCCAATTTCGCTTTTTGGCGGGACTTGCCAAACCGAGTTAAGTACTATTTCTTTATCTTCTTTTGGTAATTTATCCCATGTAGTATTTACCCTATCAATTACTGCTTTGTCATAATAATCCTCCACAGCATAATTGGCATATTGACTAGGATCAATAATAGCTGGCAACTTTTTAACTAATCCTACCAAGCTATCCTTTATACCGTTCAGTTTCAATTTATGTTCAGCAGATGTATATTCAACTTTGTGTCCTAAGCGTTCCATTGCCTGTTCTTTATCAGGACTTGACAAACCATCAAATCGCTTTGAGGCATAACCATACCACTCATTATGTGACATTTGGCTTACAGGCTTTACCTTTGATATAGTAATCTTACCCTCAACTTCTTTAGATGGTACAAGGCCATCTGTCATCTTTCTGTCTGCTCTGATTGATACCTCATCAAGCCACATATTCATTTTCTCCCAAGCATTCTTTGGCTTAATGATCTTATCTTTAGTAGCTTCATCAATCATCTCTGGAGTATAGATAGCACTTACGGCCGCTTCTACCTGCGGATTATGTGTTCTAAGTGCACTTACTATATCATGACCAACTACCTTATTTGTCTTTGCATCTTTATATGTAAAATCTTCCAGTTTATAATTAAATCCTGAAAGTGTATCTTCTGCTTGCACAATTTTTAATGATTTCGTAATTGCTGCAGCTCCAAAAATAGCTTCTAAGTGTACTCCTAGTGGTTTATCTTCCCTTGCGTCCCTCACAGCACTTAAAATATTATACTCTCCAGTCTTAACATCCTTGTAAGGCTTAACCTCTATAACAGCCTCTGCAACTTCCTTGGCATCCTTTACAGTATCACCTCCAAATACATCAACTAATAGGGGCGTTGACACTCCTGCAATCACAGCATCAACTAAATTATAATCACCTTCAGGTGATTTATATGCTCCAAGTGCTTTATCAATCCCCTTTTGACGCCCAACTTCCTGAAAGAGCGTCTGGTGTTTTGGAGATAACTGCGAAAATGATTTAGTTAGCATATATTCATCGTTAGGTAGCATAGTATAAACTTCAGCCAACCCCTTATCGCTAGCTTCAACCCGCTCAGTAGATGTCAACTTATCCCAATCCACCTTTGGTAGCAATTCCCCTGTCTTCAATTCTATTAGTTTACCTGTTGGTTCATTCGGCTTTAGTGGAGACACACCAACGTCTGCAGGTGGCTCTTCTTTGAATTCAGGCCACTTCTCAACATCAGTCCCGTATTTTTCTATCTTCGCAACTTCTGTATCAAATCTCTTTTTGTCCGCAACTTGTAATTGACCTATTGAATTCCGAAGTGCAGTTTTAGCTTCAGCTTCGGTAGCAGGACGTCTTACCCCATTGGGTAATGTAATGGTGTAGCTTATATACCCCATCCCTTTGAGATCCCTCGCCAGTGTTTCAGGGGTTTTACCCCATGTACCATGAAATACCGATGCTGGACCTTGATATATAGCCTCTACAGAACCACCGCTTATTGTACCCATCCCACCACCACCTTTCTGACTTGGGACTTTTACAATACCGCTTTTCAATTGTGCCAATTCAGCATTGTATCTTGACTTATCAGCACCACTCAATCCACTAACGCTTTGGGTTAAATACGTAGCTGCTTCAGAGGCTGAGACAGGTACGAGATCTAGTTTATAACTTATATAACCACCACCGTAAAACTTCTGTCTGGCCAATGTCTCAGGGCTGCTACCCCATGTGCCACCTAAGGAAGTGGGCGGGCCAATATATTCAGGGGTGATAACTCTTACTTGTGATGCTCTAGAACTAACATAACCTGCAGCAGGCGGTATATGTTCCTTCTGCCATGTTGGGCTATTTATCATACTATTAAAGGCTGATACACCTTTGGTATTTAACTCATCTTTTAAATATGATGGCAATCGGCCATACTCAGACTTATTTACCCATTCACCTGTCGATAGCTTTACGTTCTCTTGTTTAAATCGTGCTAATTCAGCCACCGCACCTGCATTTTTCTTCGCCCATTCAGCCAATTCAGCTTCATATTCTTTCTTCTGACGAGCATATTCTTCTTGGCGACGCTTATACTCAGGCAGTTGTTCCTCATATTGCTTTCTCAATTCCTCATAATGTTTCCTCTCTGCCTCGGATTGAACGCTTGCTGCTTGCTGCCTTGCTGCATATTGCCTCAAACTCTCTTGATATGCCTCTACTTCCGCTTCGTACGCCTTTACTGCCGCCTCATAATCAGATTTAGCCTTTTCGTATTTTGCAATATTCTCATTTTCCCATTTAGCAACTTCTGCTTTCGCTGCAACAACCTTTGATTCCAATTCCTCTGATGATTTGGTGTATTCTTCGTCTAACTTTTTTAGAACAGGTGTAACTTTACCTTCAATCTCTTTGCGTTGTTCAACCGCTTGTTTCTCGGCTTCTTTGATTCGCTTCTTAGATTCCTCTTCAACCTTTGTCTTGTATGCACGCCCATAGCCCGGCAAGTCAGCTTTCCTACTTTCCTTTGCCATTTCGGAACTAATTGTCTGTTTAGTTTTACCTAGTTGGCTTTCCAGCTTCCCAAAAGGTCTGCGAATATCTGTCTCTGTTTGGGAACGCCAAGATTTCAATGCACCCCTTGCCTCAGTTGCCTGCTTCCCAATAGTTGCACGTGTAGTAGTTGCGGATTTACGCACCTCCGACATTGATTCAGCAAGTTTTTTTAAATAGTCTCCAGCCATAGCTCACACTCCTGCTATTCCTTCCTGCCACCCCATCCCTTCCCTAATACATATAGGATTATAACCACCAAAAATACTACAATTATAGGTACATAAAACTGCGTCATAGCACTCTCAAATGGTGTTAAACCTATCCCTGCAGTTTCATTAGCTGATAAAATATTTCCCGTAGTATTCCATGCTTCAGGATTAGAAGCATTGAATGTCTGATCAAGTACGCCCCCTTCCTCTGTCCATAACAACACAACACTATTCAATATCGGCACTACAATAAATAGTGCTATCAATGCCCAAAATATAAACCAAATCCTAGCTCCCATTTATACTCCACCCCCTCTCAAAATCCTAAATATTAATACCATCAACTCAAAAACAATAGCCACCATGATCGGCCAATATATCACCGCCCATATTATATAAAAAGAATTTGGCGTCTGTTCTCCACTAACTGGATCGACATCATATAGCCACGCCCAATCCATAGTTACAGCAGAATATATAGCCTCAACTACCGATTTTGGATTAGACCCAAATGCTACACTTCCACCCGTATCGGGATCTTTAGCTTCTGTCAATTGCTGCCCTGTCATCGACTGTATCTGCATAACCTGACTGGCATTTAATGCGTCAGCACCCTCTATGACATTGCCAATTGTCGTCAATAGCACAAAGGTAAAAATTATACCTATTAACCATCGTGGTGAACTCATATCAATAACCCTAGCCTATTATAACATATTACCTACGTTCCCCTACAAATATTCCTACCAGAGCAAATACAACATATGGAATCAAGTGCCACATCGGAATTAATCTCATAAAGGATCCCATTACCATTGCCACACCAACCATAATTATACTCAATAACAGATTATTGTTACCCACTCCCGAATAGAAGAATACTCCTACAGCAACACAAATTGTCAGTGCTAACATATACCACATAGTTGAATAAGGAACACTAAATTGATCGGCTGCAAAGTTTACTATTGAGTAGAATGGCATATTTACCATATTCGTATAATCAGGAGCAGTAAACCATTGTGACGGTGTCTCTGGGATAGACAGATCATCGCTGCCCGCCACTTCTGCAAGTGTAGTTATTATTAATGTAGCATTGCCAGACGAATATGCCCCACCCGATTCACCCCATGCCATATAATAATATGTAGTGCCTGAAGTTAATTCCTCATGCATTACAGACGTTTCACTATCAAAATATACAAGCGTTCCATCTGCTGTACTTGTAGGATATGACCCTATCTTAGACCTGATTAGTGTATTAGTACTGCCTGTACCTTTTACCCATGCTAATGACACAGTCGTTGGAGTGGATATCCCCTCTAAATCAGTCGGTTCACTAATACCCGATTCGGTTGTAAAACTCAATTCACCACCACAAGTACAAGCATAATCGTTACGAGCCTGCGAACAATAATAGTAGGTTGTCCCTGCTAATAATGATGTTATATCTAAATATGGAGTTGCACCCGTTGCGTAAACATCTTCTACCCATGCGGTAGTTGTATTGTAAGACGTACAATTGCTTGAGCCTGTCGAACATGCAGCATCAGCAGTACAATTCCCAGTGGTTATGCCATAACAAAATCGTACATCACATAATTGATTTCCATCATCTATGATTTTTGAATTGAGTCGAGCAGTAGTAGCACCAACATATGTTGCCGCTTGAGATTCAATGTCTGGATTACACATTGTGGCAAGGCTCTGTTCATCCCCATAAGCCCATCCCTGACTATTATGTGCATAGGCTCGGTAATAATACGTTGTACAACATGATAGATTAGCAGTATAGCTAAAAGCTATCTCCCCAAAATCGGTATTAAATTCTGTCCAGTTGTCTGAATAAGTTGCTGGTGGTATTTCATTCCCCGGTAGAGTTGCATTGGATGTCGTTCCATATGCAAAACCTCTAGCGTCTATATCAGCACCACCCCCATCGTCTGTAACCTCGCCATTGAGTGTTGCCCAGCAATGAGTAGAATTAGCGGATACACTGCTAGCTGCATCTGACGATACTGTAGGGGCATTGGGGGGAGCATACGTAACCACCATATACATATAGGTAATACGTATATCATCTGAGTTGGCTTGAAATCCAAAGCTTGCAGCGTTCAGATCTGCCTCTACCCATGCTGATCCCGTTTTCGGGTTAGTAGCATATGTTGCTGTGTGTGTAGTATAGCTAGTTGTTAAGCTAGTCCCACTTTGGCTGCCAGGAGCATACAAAGTAGTATCAATACGTACTTTCCCCACTATACTTCCAGCCCCAGTTACAGCCATTCTTTTTGCTTTTGTATAAACAACCACCTGAGTAATTGCTGTATGGCTTGTCACAAAGTCTTCCATCGGCCATACTACTTGGGC
>Ga0307928_10000676_pt1 | contig 25744 bp, 26 predicted proteins | sample AceLakmetagen232_FD_201815 | JGI IMG/M metagenome (GOLD analysis project Ga0307928, IMG submission 201815) | Saline water microbial communities from Ace Lake, Antarctica - #232 | ecosystem: Environmental > Aquatic > Non-marine Saline and Alkaline > Saline | place: Antarctica: Ace Lake... | reverse complement strand
ATTGTTCGGCCCAAGACCTACATGACCACTAAGTGGAGCATATTCCTTAACAAAGAATACAAGATCCTGACTTCCAAAAGAAACTGCTATCTCCTTTACATCTCCAGGATATTTATCAAAGATAGAAGGATCATACTCACAGATCGTTACATATTCTTTTGGTCCTCTAGCTGGCTCCTCTGACGGTCGCCAGAGAAATGAATGTATTGGAGCTGGTTCTCCATTGAAGTATACGATACCTTTAAATTCTTGCTTCTCCATTAATCCTCCTTAAATATTTCAATCTAAAATCCACTAAAAATACTCTAACATTTTAGCATTTTCTTGTCAATACATATCTTTTTAAACTATTTTTAACTGTAACAATCTAACGATAATCAAAAGCCATAAAGGTATATAGCTCTTGGATAGGTTCGCCGGAAACATTAACTTGCTGTTGAACACCAGTAAGCTTTGCATGTCTAATCTTACGAACAGTATGGTTAGCTAGTTGGTTATCAAAATCGCCATAAACAATAAAGATATCAAAGGCAGGTAACTTGTCTACTCTACCAAAATCTTTATCATCTGCTGATGCCCAGATCTTAGTTTCAAAAGCTTCTGCTAAACTTTCGAACTGAAGGTCGTTCTCTAACCCCATTAGCATTCCCATTGCTATATCACTCTCTAAAGTATTTTCTTTATTATAATCAAAGGAAGCGGCGGAGCCTTTAGTATTCTTCATCTTCTCTATAGTTTCTCTGCTTATCTTACCGTCATTGAATTTACTTAGTTCAGTTAAAGCATTATTAATATATTCTTCCCTAGATATAGGGTCAAGAGAATCAAAAGATTTATTACAATTCTTTATAGTATGTAAATATTTAGTATAAAAAGATTTATTATAATTCTTTATAGTATGTAAATATTTAGTATAAGCCTTTTGCAGCTCCTTCTCTTTCTCAGCATTATAAGGCGCGACACTTTGTATCTTTTTCTTTTGTTCCATAAATCTCTGTAGAATTACATATAGGTAAGCTGACTCTTTAAAGTTAATACCAAAGGAACCTTGTACAAAAGAATTGCCGTTCAAGAGCGCGGAAGGAATATCTTTATTATATGGAAAAACAGGTATCTTAGGAGTAGTAGCACTAAAGGTTATAAAACTGATATCGTCAACAAAGACATCTCCAAAATAAACTGAAACTACACTACCATTAAAATAATCTGTTTCATAATAATACTTTTTTGCATCTGAAGTAACTGGAGGAGGATTATTATCTCTCCGCGCTGGGTTTCTTTCTTCATCAGTAGTAGTTTTACCGGGCGTTACAGGAGTATGCGCTGGATCATATATACGTCCTCCTCCAGTTCGAGGAGGACCAGTATCTAAACCATCTACAGGAGGTAAAGGGATCTCGTAATCAATACTAGCACTCTCGCTTCTATTTGTAAAATCACCCATTAATAAAATATATCCCTTGATCTAGTTATAAGCTTCTGCGCTATAGGACCATACATTAAATCATTAAAGGTATAACCTTTTTGAGTAGTAATCTTAGACTCCTCACCTGTTCTTATTATAGTTCCGTTTCCCATATCAACAGTCCCAAACTCTATTGGTATAATAGGACTCTTATCTCTTGCTACAAACTGATACTGTTTCTCTGTATATATATCATCCACTGAGATAACATGACCTTCTGAAACTAACTCTATTCCATAAAGTGTCATATAAGCTTCATAGCCGCCCTCTGTCAATCCTCTTAAAAGGATTTCAAATGGAGGTAACTGATCTGGGTTAGCATAGTTAATAGCATTAGACGCTGTTTTACTAACATCTAAATCTTTCTTACGCATTGTCCACATTAGATCTAAAAGAGGATCTTTATTAAAGACAGTAAAGATAAGAGAACCAGCTATTGTTCTAGGACCACTAACAAACTGTTTAGGTCCAATCCTAGCTAAAGTTCTAACAGGACTTTTCTCTCTATAAGAAGAATATGTAAGTGTATGTATATTTCCTAATTCAAAGAGGGTATCTTCGCCGCTATGTTGAATATCATGTCGCCATGGAGAGATGCTAACATAAGCTTTGATATCAGTACCACTAAAAGACTTAAGAGTATAAAGCCCTCTGTCATATCGTGTATCATTGCTGGTTGCTTCAATTACTGCGGACATTTAAAATCTCCTCCCGGTGTAACAGAGACAACTCCACTACACCGGGGAGGAAGGAGGACCGGAAACAGTTATTATGGAGAAACACCTCTAATTACATCGCTAGATATCGGAGTCCATGGATAGATACCTGTAGCTAAATATGTCGTTTGAATCTCAGTTGTAGTATCGTCAATGCTTGTACCTGAAGCTTCATTCATCAAATGAACACCATAGATGTGCATCTTAGCTTTTGAACCAACTTCATTAACTGCCGCCAACATAATAGTAAACGGAGGAAGCTGATCTACATACTGAGGATATCTCAAAGTAACTTCATCAAGAACATCATTAGGATCATTAACTGTTCTTACTAATCCTTCAGCAGAAGACATTCCTGTTTCTACATTAAAGTTTGCCGCAGGGGCATTCCCTGTACTCTTACCATAGCCGCCATTAGCGTCTACGGGGTTAGGGACATCATTCCATTTATAATGACCCCACTCTTCTTTTGTACCATTTGCGGCAAGTCTTAAAAGACCATTAATATCAAAGGTGATAGCGATGATTGCACCAGCAATACCACGCTTACCCTTTGCTACCGCTCTCATATTCTCACTACCCATCGTATAGATAGGCGCGATTTCTCTTTGACATGAATACGAAATAGCCTGTAAGTTCCCAACCACCTGGTTATGGAACACGGCTTTAACATCACATCCAGAGAAAGTGGAATATTCTTTATAAGTCGTTGTACCCATTTTAATCTCCTTTTATCTTATAAACCGTTATCACGGACGAGTCCGAGGTTTATATTTAATTTACGGAAGAGGAATGCAGGTACAATCTGAAAATCAAGATCATACTCACCCAATATAGTAAAAGAAGCGGTTCGGTTAACAGCAATAATACCAGAATTGATATACTCCGCCGTAATCTTATCACCAATCATCTCTTCAAGTTGACCCTTTAAAGCAGATCTCTGTATTGTCGAAGACGGCAATCCAATAAACGGAGAAGCAACAGTCCTAGCTGAATTAACAAAGTCTATTGCTATACGAACCGTAGAAGTTAAGGCATAGTCTGAAGTTGACAAAGCTGCTGAAGGAGCATCCTTTGCTATCAGACCAAGCAATCTATCATAAGTCGTAGGAGTATAGCTACATCCAGCAAGATCATCCATTTGCTCAATACGAAGCTTATACCAGTCTACAACACCATTACTTAAACGAATATTATAAGTACCATGATTTGCAGCTATTCTTGATGTTGCACCACCGTACATAGCCGCTGCATTCGCAATATAAGAAGTCGTAGAATAAGTATTGGAGAAAGTATGCCAACCAGGAGTAATGTCTATATACTTCCCGATATCTATATTATGTTCTCCAGCGTCAGTTACAACAGTGCCATCCAAGAAGCCACTTGAAGTTGCGAAGAAACCAGGGTCTCTTGCGGTCGTTCCTGCGGTGAACTTATTACCCAATAGACCGGTACCATTAACTGTAATGACATCCGTATTGACATCCTTCGTAGGAGCAGTTCCAACCCAACGATATACACCACCAGGCGAAGAACTATCAGGAGCATTCGCTCCTATAATACCACGACAGGAATTAAAGTTCTTAGTTGCATAATAACAGAAACCTGCTAATTGATGAGCAAAGTTTACTTCATGGTGGTCATCAGGCTTTGCAGCAAGAGAGCTCCAAGTATAAACGTACTCACCATCTACGATTGTTATTTTACACCAACCTAAGAAATCTTCACTAGTACCAGCTAAGGTTGCATCATCAGCAATATTTTCATCATCTAAGAAAGCTCCCATCGGAACTACTATATCGAGGTCCACATCTACCAATGCTCTATAGGCTTCGTTTAGGAATTCATAGAGCGCTCTTAAAGTAAGTGTTGAACCATCTGTACCAGCAGTATAAACAATGCCTGTAACGCCACCTGAGACGGTCTCGTCAAGTAATGACATCTTAATACCAACAGTAGAGGTACCAAAAGAAGATCCGGTAACACCGTCAACATCACCTTCGACATAAAGCTCGCCATTATCAACGGCAAGACCTGTGGGATTGTTATCATAGATTAAGGTTCCGTTCGAATCCCATGCTCTCAATCTACCAGCAGTATCATCCCAAGAGAGATAATAATCATCACCAATAGTATTGTCTTTTAAAGCAGTTGTAACGGTTACACCCTTATCTGCTGTCTTTAACGAGTTACCGATATTCGCAACACTTGCAGCGGTTGCTCCAATACGATAACCATACAAGTTTTTTGCACCTGCGTTTCTTGCTTCTGTAATCCCCTGAGAAAGAGATCCAGTACCAAAATAAATAGCTCCCTCTTCCAACTTACCGATAGGAGTTATATACTCCGATCTACCTGAAGTTCCAGTTCCAATAACTAAAACAGCAGGACCTAAATTTGGTGATGTAACACCTAAATTTCCATCCAGTAAGTTTGCTTCTACACGAGGAAGGTTATTTATGTTCATGCTTATAGCCATAATTATTCTCCTTGAGCAATTTCTAAATTAATATTCAATCTTTCAATTGTCTTTTGTCTAACAGTATAAACTGTGTAAGTTCGAATCCATATATCTAAAGGATAGCCTAACAATATCTGTGGCTTCTCTCTCTTTCGTATGTCTCCTTGTCCATTATACCACATATCTACAATTCCGCTACCCTTAAAATAGAAGGTATAGCGAACTAGTAAGCTTTCTAACCATCTTGCTAATCGCTGGGCTTCAAGAACATTAGTGCTCCATCCAATGACTGTAAGCCAATTATCAAAAGGATGTATTAGAATTGTATCCATATATCCAGGAACATCAGTAGAGGCTATTAGATCTTCTTGAATAGGTCTTATTGCTCTAGGTGCTGTAGAATTAGGAGGACCTTTAGCCATCAAACCAGGTAATCTTTTATAATGATTCCAAGTTACAGTATTAGATTTATTATAACCCCTAGAGGTAAAATCTTCAGAAGAGAGATCTAACATTCCACCGTATTCAGAAGTATAAAGAACCTTCTTATCTAGTCCGTCCTCTTCTTCTGCCGTCTCTATAATATTACGGAGGATTTCTGACCACCCAGCTACATCTACATATCTCTTCCCAGCATAATCTATTCCAGGAACAGCAGCATCAAGATTTAGAATAGGATAACCTACGACTTGGCTAGTAAGGATTTCGCCGCTCATGTTGACTCCGGGGTTATCTCTATCATTGAAGAGAGATTCTTATTAGTAATACATCTCCAGAATTCTATTCTACCTGTATCAGCACGGAGAGGTTCTGTCATACTAATATCATAACGTTCTTTAATCCTAACAGGATTTTCTATTACACCATCCTTATCAAAAATGGGCAATAGAATAATGTCATATCTTGTTGGCATTAACCAATGTTCAAAAAAGAATACAGAGGTTGTATCTTGTAGTAAACCTACTTCTAATGTTTTCTCTCTATCTAAGATACTAAAAAGATTAGTTCTATAAGTTGTAACTAAATAATCATCAAACATATATCTTTCTGAATCAGACCATTGATTAGGATATACAGTATCAGCTACTTGAGTCTCTGGATTAATAGCAGGAGAGAGGACTAGGTCTTGTTCACTAGAAGGATAAACAACCCCTTCTTTTCTCCGCATTCTTCTAAAGACTACAGTTTGGCCCTTACGGATATCTATAGAAGAACCATAGAGAATACCATGCAGCATATCTCTCATGCTGATTTCAGTAACATTATTTATTGTGTTATAAAAGTTCGACATCTCACTTATCCACTGCGTTAGTAGGATCAGATGTCTTATAAGCTCGTCTAAAGATTATTTCCGTAAAGTTCCCAACGGGTAATGTTCCAGGAGCGACTGTAGGATCCCATCTCCTACCAAACCTTGGTCTATTAATATCATTCTCTCCCTTAACAGCATATTCAGGGAAGAGATCTTCGTAGCCACCATTCTTAATTTGTTGCTCTAATGTCTCGACGCAATCCTTAGCTTTGTTAGCTAAGTCAGCAACTGTTAGTGTAGCCTTACCAAGTGTAACCTGCATATCTGCCAATAGTTTTTGGTGAGAGCGCGAAGGATCCTTCATAGGAACTACTATACCTAATAGAGTATATATAACTCCACAAACAACATATTCAAGAACAAGCCAACGATAAAATGTATCAGTTATTTCTTCAGAAAGAAAGTTTAGTCTGTCGGCTCTATAAGAATAATTATAAATAATTCTAGCAATTTCATTATCTGTAATATCGGTAATGTAAGGACCTATCTCAATACGAATTCTTTCTACAGTAGAATAATAAGGCTCAAGCTCTGTCATAAACTCGACAGTAGTTGGTGACATGCTATCGCCAGTTGCAGAGAGCAAACCGGAAATAGATATAGTAACATCTTGATTCTGATCTAGTGCCACTAAAAAACGCTCCCTGGTCTTGCTGTAACTGCTGCATCCAACTCGCTAGATTCGACCATCATATCTACTCTAAAGACAGAAACAGTAGTAGTAGCTCCTGCCATTACAGGTTTATCCGGTATATCATTTAAGGTTAGAATACCTTGTATCAAATTATCAGCGCAGCTAGTAATAGCAGCTTGGATATTAAACGATCTCCCTGACCAATTACCAGAAGGAGTCGTAATATGAAAGATGACCTGAATATTATCAGTATCAGTACCAAAGTTAGTACCAGCTATCTCAAAAGCAGTAGCTTCTGTAATCTGAAAAGAAGCCGGAGTTACCGCTGTAGGAGCAGGAGGATTACTAAAAACCCACTCACTAATACTAACTAATATATTGGCTACATTATAGCTCCATGTTCGTTGGAGAATTGCGCCATCTATAAGCTCTTCGTGAACATCTGTAAAAGTAATAACTGTATCAGCGACATCAAAGGTTTCAATTACATTGTGACTGTACAGAGTTTCGTCGATCTTGGGATTATATACTTTCATTATTTATCCTGTGATTCTAATTATTAAATTACTACCCGACGCTGAAGCTGTGATAACTTGAGGATATTTTGTCTTATCTCTTATACCCAAACTTTGTATCGGCTTTGCCATAACACTTATATTATCTAACGAAACGGTCGTTGGGTCAATCTCTTTATTGAAGGTCATAATAAATGTTCGAGTATCAGGATCTACATCAACAGCCGAATCAGAAGGATTTGCTGAAAGTAATTCGAAAGCTGATGTCGTTTGAGATCCAGAAAGTTGAGCTTCAGTTAATGTAACTCCTATTAGTGATCTCGATTTATCAGTCTCAGGAGGAGCAACCAAAGAGCCGCTTCCTGTAGCAAAGGTCCACATATAAAGTTCATCAAGACCTATACCAGGTTTTAACCAAGCACTAAAAGCATCATCTGTTTTATAGTCGCCTTCAGCGAAAAGAATTGTTATATTATCTTCTATAGCAATTTCATTGTCTAAAGTAATAGGTTCCGAACCAAAGGAAGGATCAGAGGCGTACCAGTATCTAAATGTAGCTACTCTTAAAGCTCCGGGGGTAACAATCTCAATCCAAAGAGTATCTTCCTGAGAGCCTTCATAAGGCCCCTTCAAAGCAATATAACCTGTGCCTAGATTGTCATGGCCATACTGTCCAGTAACAATAGGACCAATTGTTCTAGTTAAAATGTCCTTGCTTAACATAACCGAATGTAAAGTATTCGGTTCCATAGGTTCAGAAGGATCGAACCTTACAGTCTTTAAATCCTCACTAAAACTAAAGTTACCATTAAGGATACCTTTAAATTCGGGTGAAGATAAAATATCATCGTTTAAATCTGCACTTCTTGTAAGATAATGAAAATCAGAGCCACTAGCGACCAAGTTCTTAGCTGTAGTAGCTACAAGAAAGTGGCCGTTAGTGACCGAATCAATGTCAACCGCTTCGGTAAATTCAGCAGAAATAGTTTGTAGTAAAGCTATACCCTTGTCATCATCTTCGGGAATTACTTTAGTTACTGTAAAAGCCATAACACCTTACTTTTTTTCTACTCTAAACCTTAAAAGTTCAAGACCCTGAACAATCTTTTGTCGTTCTATTAAAAGAGCTTCAGGACAATTCTCAATTTGGGTAGATTTAGTAAGACCACTTTTAAGTATTACATCTACCTGAAAATTCCTTTGAGATTTATTTCTAATAAAATAATCTTTTGCAGCTTTATCAAGATCTTTAAATTGGCCTCTTTCTACAAGCTGAGAAATTCTTTTCTTAAACATAGGAAGCCCTCTCTCTATTTCTACATCGATAGAATCAAAATTAAGCTTCTGGTCTTCTTTTGGTTTGGTCAAAATAATCTGACCAAGCTGGATAGCTTTATAAAGAATCTGTTTATTACTATCACTCAGTTCTTTAACTTTAATAATAACGGGCCCAGATGTTTCCTGACTTAACTTCAAAATCGAATCTGTGTTAGGATCTGAGCCTTCAAGAGAGAAGAAAAAAGTATCAATTCCAAGATAAAGGTCAAGCTGACCTTTCTTCTTAGAATACTTTAATAACTCTTCTTGATAATCAATAGCCTCTTCGATTGGTTTCTTTTCTTCTGTCATTTTCCTTACCTCTTTCCTTTTTCCTTTAAAAACTACAACTAAAATGGCTAGGGGGAGATCCCCCTAGCCAAGTATTTATTTCTTGTTTTAGGTAACAACCGGAACGGATGTACTAATCTCGCTTAAACTACCACTCACGGGAATAGTAGCCTGAGCAGGAAGTACGATCTGATTAGGTTCAACCTTAATATTTCTGATATGAGAGATACCAAAACCTTCGTTTTTAATTCCAAAACTATAACGCTCTTTCAGTCTAATTTTGAACATATCTCTTAAAGGTTCTTCAATTCGCACAGCACCGAGTTCTTCATCAAGGAAGTAGTAACCCAGTTGTTCCCTATCGGCCAGAACAATACTCGTAACATTACGGGTCTCGTCATAAGGCATAAAGGGACTTACTATAATATCAATAGGGCCACCACCAAAATAACTAGGAATTATCGGAGTAGCAGTTCTATTTATAGCAGTTGCTTTGGGATCACTTGCGGTACCATTAGGAGCTGCCATAGGTCGGACAGTTCTTCCTGCTGAAATACCTTTTCCACCCAACGCTGTTGCAACTGGATCTTGAGCTACAGCATTGCCATTCCAACGCTGGAAGAATACACCGCCACCGCTGTTAAGAGCAAACTGCCTAAAGTTAGGATCCTGAATGAAGATTAACCAGCAAAGAGGATGCATAATTAAAAGGTTAGGGTTGAAACCATTTTCCATAATAGAGATTGAAGCATGAAGCAAATCTTCCATTATGAAGGAGCCATTACCAGCACCAGTGAATCCACGCCCATGAGTATTACCCCATTGCGAAGCTGAGGGAATCATATTATCATAAGCGACAAAGCCAGTAGTCATAAGCATTCTTACTGCTTTCTGTTCCTTATAACGCCTTAACGCTTTAACAACTTCTGTAGTATAATGTTCAACAATACCAAAACCAGCTTTACCATAGCGCATTGTTTCCTCATCAAATTTGATTGAGGCACCAGTTTTACCTACCGAACTTATAGCCACACCACCCGCAGTGAAGAGGTTCACTTCACGGAATTCTTCCTGAGGACCAACGTCCCATTCTCCCTGCAAAGAACCCATAACGGGCATCGTAATATGCTGTCCAGATTCGTAGGGCATATGATCCATAAGTCCGGTAATAACCAGATTGGGTTCGATAGGACCAATAACTGCTTCGTTAATCACCTTTGGAACGAATTCAGGAGCCCTTGATAAATTAAGAGCGTCCTGTAGTTTCCACCGGTCCTCGTGCATATCAATGCCACGATTAGTCCACATAAATTCAAAATCTTTATACTCAGTTATATTTTTTCTCATTTTAAGTTACTCCTTTTAGAAACGAATGAGGTTGACAACTACAAGGCCAACCGTAGTGTTTGCATAAGTCATTTCCGCAGGGAGACCTTCCGTAGCGGTACCAGGCATTCTATCTAAATCATTAAATGCAGGTAAACCAGAGATCGAAGTACTATAACGAGTTTTAACAAACTCAGTATAATTCTTCGGCCAATATGTATCTACCCTTACAGCCTGACCCACAACATCAAAGAAACTTGCTGTAGAAGTATTAGCCTTAGCAAGGTTAGAGTCGATGTCATAAGTAACAAACTCACCAGGATGGATATCTGCAAGAGCATCTATAAAGACTGCCATACCTTCAAAAGTAGGATCATAGGAAGTACAAATCGCATACTGGCATACATAGTCACAAAGAATTGCAACATGTTCCTGAGGCGAACTATTATACAATCTATTATTAGAAGCTACTTGTACAGGATTAGCAGAACCCAAACCCGGAGGGGTAAGATTATTCGAACTATTCCTATAATAGTTATACGGCGCAATACCAACCGGATGCTGGACGTTATTATCTCTTGTCCCCACAGGTCTTGTTGATTTACCTGTTGCACCAGTAATAGCACTCGTAAGAGAAAACATAGAAGCTACGACCTTTTCACCAGAAGTAGCAAGATCTCCGTTTGAGTTCCTTACCTGTTGCGCAACATCAATTGCAGTGTACGCATGTGTAGCGGCTGTCACATTGCCAGCGGCACGAACAGCAGCCATATCAATTCTATAACCAGCCGGAATAATAAAACCATCTTCAGCAAAAGTAACTACTTTACCAGTGCTATTAGTAATATAGCATTTGGCTTCTTCTTCTTTACGAAGTAAAGGAAGATAGGGAGCTACATGAGCAGAAATATTTGGGGTTATACCTTCTGACCAACCGACATCGGGAGTCATATAATCGACTCCCTGCCAATTCTTAAAAGTTGCAGTATTAATCATTATTTTGACTCCTTAATTTCAGGTTCGACATTATATTTCTCAGAAACATAACCGCGAAGTTTCATATCACGAAGATATTCATCCGCCATTTCTTTACCATAATGTTTATATCTTGTTTTGTATTCGTTATCAATAAATTCTTTTCTTTCTTCTTCGCCATCTTCAGGCTCAACAGTTCTAGTAATAGGATTAGTTACTGGCTCTTCTTTAGCAGCTTCTTCTTTCCCCTTTTTAGCGGGAACAAAGTCTTTAAGAAAGCCCTTATTCTCCGTAACCCTTGCTTTGATTGTTTTGATATCCTGTGAATCCATCTCTTTTTTGAGAGCTTCTTCATCATAATTGTCCTTGTCAACCAAAGCTTTGACAAACAAAAGTTCATTAGAAATAGAGTCTTTAATCTCCTTCTCTCTTGAACTAATCTTTTCTGTAAGCTCTTTGATTTTATCCTTTTGAAGACCAATAGTAATGTCCTTTTTGTCAGTGGGCTTTGCGTCATCTTTGGGTTTCTCATCGCACTCTGGACAAAAGTTATCAACCTTATCTTTGATTAACTCAAAGGTATAGTCTACTTTACATTCCTCGTCTTCACTAAGTTCTTCCAAAAGTTTCCCAATGGCATCCTTATGGTCTTTATCAACCATAGGAATCATACGATTAGGAGCTGCAAAATCTTCGTCCTTTAAACCTTCGAGTTTCTCAGAATCAAGCCATTTGTCTTCCGACAAACAACTCTTAATTACTTCATAACTCTGAAGACTATCAGAAAGAAGAAGTGCAAACTTTTCAGGGGCCTTAATGTCTTTCATGTCTTTAACAGTGACCTTAATTGCCATCTTTTTTGCCTTTCTTAAAATATAATTTCTAATTTTTTTTCTGTCTCCCGTTCCTTTATAATCTTTCAGTAACTGAAGATTAGTCAGAATAAGAACTTCACATTCTTTAGCTGAAAGTTTATCATCAAAACTCTCAAGAGACTTATAAATTTTATCAAAACTATCGTCTTCTTCCTCTTCATTAATACTATCTTTTTCTTGGTTTCCCTCCTCTGTCTTAGTATCTGCACAAGCACAATCTCCCAAAGAACAAAATAAACTAATGTCTGGGACATGTATTGTGGAATCCTTAATTACCATTTCTGAATCATTCATTTCGACCGAAGTTTGAACAGCATGATCGAATGAAGGAAAGTTTACATAACTTAATTCGCCATATTTATAATCACCAAAAGCAATTCTAAAACAAGTTCTCTCTTCCCCAGTATCTTCATCTTCATAAGTAGCGCCCCATTTATGGTCACAGTATCCGTCTTTAACATAATTTTGTCCACAAATAGAACAAAAGGCTCTTGAAGCTACAAAACTAGAGGAAACGGTAAGATATCTCTCGTCTAAAATTTTAGGAATAGCAGTTAGATCCGTAACTTTATAAGTTAACCCTACCTTACAAAACCCCTTAAAATCTGAATGGTTGTGCTGATAATTAACGGCCTTATGAGCTGCTTCAGTAAATTCTTTTATCTTTTTGGTTTTAAGAATAATCTTAGCAACGTCTTCTAATCCTTTAGGTACTTCTATATCAAGAAATTTAGCTTTATAGATTCTACCGATAGGATCTTCCCAACTAGCATGATTTATAAGAACTGGACTTTTATTAGGTTTAATCCAAGTAGAAAGACCGCCTTTCATAGAAAGGCCAGAATAAAAACTCATATTACCATTTAGATAACCACCGAATGTGGCATCTGCATCTACTACAACGGAACTAGGATTCTTCTGTTTAATCGCATCTTTATAAACACTGTACAGATGATCAACAGATTGGCTACTTATAGTTACTGTTGATTCAAATTTATTTTTATTCGGCATTAATTTCTATCTCCAGTTGCAAGCTTAACAACGTTAAGACTATTCTAAAGGGTTTTTTCTTCTATGTCAAGGACTTAGAAGTCATCGCTAACTTTTCTTCCCGCTCGGTCCTTGTTTAGTTTTATGTTGGTTAGTAGGAGTGGTCTGGTTTTGGGCAGAATTGCCAGCAGCTACTTGAGTTTTTACAGCAAACTTCTGACTAATCTCTGCTGCTAAATAAGGATATGTTCTTGCCATCTCTTGGTCTGTTATAGGATCTCTACCTAGATCCTTTCTTGCCTCATCAATTGTTAACAAACCGCCATGCCAAAGTAAAATCGTTTCATTCTCTTTTGCTATTCGAGTAGGAATATCTATTTCGTTAAAGACAAACGAAACTCTTTTCTTAGGATGGAAAGGGTCTTGAAATGGGCTTTCTAATAGAAGCTCATCAATAACCTCTTTATTCATAACCAGTTCGAATTCTATTTGATATAATTTAATTCTATCAATAACAATATTATTTAAAGTCTCGCTTGTTGATTTATTTGAAGAATCTGCTTCTCCAAAGTCTACGGGACTTAAACCTAATCCAGTTATAATTCTCTGTTTAAAATGCTTTAATATATAACCTGCATCTAAAGCGGTACTCTTAATAGAGTGTACTTCTACTTCATATCTATCTGAAGTTACAAGAGAAGCTTCAGGTGGCATACTTTCTATTTCAGATCTGAGTCTCTTAACTTCATTTAAACCATCTTTATCTGTAACGGCAGGTCTACCTTCTGTTCCTACTTTAAAATGAATAATAGGAAAAAGATGTTGGTGAACTAAAAGCTCAAGGTTCTCTTCCATATTTCTTAAAGCTCTAATATCATCTTTAAGAGGATTTATTTCCGGCGTTCCCATCAAAAGACCAGTTTTGGTATTGAAAGTAAAAACTACAACATTGTGTAGCTTAAACTTCTTATCAGGCTCGCCAGAAATTCTTTGGATCCAACCAATATGTTTTCCAGTTTGTTGACTAATTTCAGGAATTATAGTTTCAGGTGGTGCAATGAAAAGAGCAGCCACAGGATTGTAAGACTTAGTTCCTACAGTCCTGACCTTACCAGAATTTATTCCGTCCTTCCTTACTTTAATAAGGAATGCTGAATGGAATTTAATAAGGTCTCTAATTATTAAGTTAACCAATTGTTTGGTTGATTCCCATCGGCCCTGTGCTTTATCTAATTCTCTAAAGCGAGTATTAATATAATCTAATACATCGTTATCTCTACCTGAGAACTTCCATCCCTCTTTTACAGCTAAGGACCATTTTCTTAGAATAGCTTGCATGAAATAGGACTCAACATCTTCTATCCTATTTATTTCTTTTAGATCGTATACAGTTTCTGAACCAAAGATATTCCAACGGGCACTACTTAAAAGTCTATTATAATAAGATACAGGATTAGTTCTAGCTATATCAATCCCAGAGCTTCGTTTAGCATCTGATTCTTTATTATCAACTACCACAGGTTTTGGAACAGACTGTGATAAGGATATTATTGGTATATCTTTAAGAAAGCTCATCGTCCATCTCTTTCTACTTCTTCAACCCAAGTTAAAAGTTTGTTTCTATCGGCTTCTTTTACACCAGAGAAGCAACCAGTAACATCTATATTAACACGTTTGAATAAATCTTGCGAGACTTCCCCTTTATTTTCATCATCTTCCGATGTTACAGTAGGTATATCTGTTTCTCTAAAAGTAATAATCCTATTTAAAAATGGAGGTCTTACTGTATCTATTTTTAAATTATTAACAGGAGTAAAAGATAAATCGTCACCTTCGTAAAAAACTTCTATGTTAGCCATATTTGTAGAGACTTCTCGAATCTTGTCTTCTGGTTCGGGACATAACTCATTATCTTTTAAGACTCTTATTATCTGAATCACTAATCCTATTAGTCTTGCAAGACGAAGTAAATGTAAGGATAAGTTATTATCACCTAAGGATAAGTTATTATCACCTCCGGTTACTTCGAGTATTTCTTTTAAACTAAGTTCTATTTGTTTAATTATAGTAAGGAGATAGCGCCAACCTAACGAAAGATAGAAGGTTAATAGAGAGAGGTAATCTTCCATAGTGTCTAGCATAGAAAAGCCAAACATTGAATCACCCTTCTTACCACCTACATTCTCCCACTTGTCTTTTGCTGCTTGATTTAAATCGCCCCAATCACTTCCTATTCTCTCTGTAAGAGACTGTTTCTGTCTTGCTTTAGCATTAGCTTTTATAGTATCCGCATTCTGTTGTGAACCTAGATAATAATCTACATCTTCTGTACCAGACATAGTATTCGTTCTCTCTGAACGGAATGTCTTATAAGTCGCTGCTTTGGCTGCGCCAGTTTCACTTCTAATTGATTGTAGAAATCCTATCGTCTCATCTTGGTATATAGGTATCTTAGTCATTTGATACATTAAAGCATCTATAATACATTCTATAGGAGCAAATAAAGTATTAAGCATTTTCCTAATAAGATTATCTAAAGCAGAAAGGAAAGGCTGAAGTAGCTGGCCGATTATGTCCCACATAACACCTGAGATAGAAAGCTTTAAAGAGTCTAATGCCATTGCTTTTAATGAAGCAAGTATCGCAAGAATAGCAGCAAAATCAGGAAGACATCTAAATATCATCAAGTGTCTAATGATATCACATATACCATCCATAAAATCTGTATTAGAGAAAAGACCTGCAATATCATCTAACCAATTTAATCTATCAGTTAGATCAGCTTCAAGCATATTCCATAGATCGTCTCCTCTTAAAAGAGACCCTAGATCACTAAATCTATCCATACAAGGAATACAGTCTCCTACCCAATCCTTCATCTGTTCCCATGTTTCGTCCCAATCGGGATCTTCTAATCCAGCAATGATATCAGATACTGCTCTTGATACATCTTTATCAGTAGCACCTGCTCTGCCTTCATATTCTTTTTGTCTCTCAATATTTTTCTTTATTTGATCAGGGCCTTTAAGTTCTTGGCGGTCAGACCACTCTTCAAAATTCTTTTTATAATCCCAAGAGTCTTTTCTATGAGAGTCATTTGCAATATCATTATACCAATCAGGAGCTTTGGAGTCGCCATCTTCTTTTAGCCGATGGGCTTCTTTAGTCTGTTTGGTTTCGGTCAGAGCTTTAGTAAAGGCTTCTCCTGCATCCGCTCCTACAACTATCTTTGCAATAGAAGGACTTGTAAGTCCCATTATTGCACTTACTGAAGAAGAGCTATCACCTCTCGCAAGCTCTAATAAAAACTCTTGATACGCCTCTATTAAAGTATTAGCATAGTTAATTTGCTGATGAAGATCTTGGCTCATAAAAGTCCCTCAAGAATAGACATACCTGCACCATCCACATTAAAAGGTTGGTCAGCTATCGAACTTATTGCTACTCCCAAGGGAAGCGGTTTTCTTGCGGTAAACGGAGGTGGCGCTCCATCTATAAAAGCTATCCCTATAGCATCTCTAGGTGTTGTAGCGATAGGCTTAAGCGGAGTAGCTGTAGCTGCAAAGACATTCGCCTGTGGAAGAGTATTAGGTCCTGCAACAGGATGTACATGTAACCCATAATTAACGACTAAAGCATTAAAAGATGTCATAAGAGAATTTATCTGTCCTTGCCAAAGAGCCATCTCTGCTTCAATCTCTTTAACGAAGGTGTCATGGTCTAGCTTATTTCTAAAGTCTTGTATCATAAAAGGATAAAGTCTCATATAGAGCTTTTCCATTTGTTCAAGCTGAACCTCAACATCTGTTCTATTTGGCCTAGGTATCATGTGACTTTAGAAAGCTCCTTAACTAATCCTGCTCTATAGGATTGTAAAGTGATATACATATCGTAATTAATTAGTCCTTTATGATTTTTGAATGTAGCATTTAATGCTTCCCACTCTGGTATTTGTGAAGGAGTTATCCTGAACTCTAAAGCTTTCCCTCTTAAGTTATCTGCTAACAAAGAGATTAAGTTAGCGCCATATTGTTTGATTGCGGTATAACCTTCTTTTATCTCTGAAAGGCTTGTAAATATAGTATCAGGAAGTTTATCCTTTTCCTCTTCTACGGTCATTGCATTAAGAGTGGTATCCCCACTATACTTTTTAGGAAGGTTTGGCTTTTGTGAACCAGATAATATATCTCTATCTGTATTTGTAAGCTTGCGAGACTTTCTTGGATATCTTATTACAAGATGAGCACTAATTCTCTTAGACATTTTACTACCAGGTTTTATAGTTTTCAGTTGCTGATAACTCAAAATAAATAGATGTTATATCTGTAACATTACTTCTTGGAGGAACTGTCCATTTAACCCAAAAAGGATAATAATTATTGTCCGCGCCTATAGCTGTTCCACTAGCATTTTTAGAAACTAGTTCAGGAAAATACCATCTCTTAGGTGAAGCAGAAAGATAATCAGAAGTAGATATAAGAGAGTTACCTGAAGCTACAGTATCCCATTCAGTAGAAGTCGGTTCTGAATCTCCAGAGAGCAGTCTTAGTTCCAGCCCTAAAAGATTACCAGATTGAACAGATATTTCTGGCATTGGTTTTAAGTTTACATTAATATAGAAATAGTCTTCATCTATATTTCTTAAATAATATTTCTTTATTATAGACCCACCCGCCGAACCATCTATATTTGCAAAGATAGGATTAGTCATATCTGCATTTTCAGATATCTGGGTATACGCTCCGTTTTCAAACTTGTAAACATTTAAATAATTTTCAGCCATCACTTCTCCTAAATATTTGTTCTATGTGGTCGAGATCCATGCCTCGATTTTACCACTCTTTTGCCAGTAATGCTAGTTCTACCCGATCTAGGTATAGTAGGACTTTTGGCTGATAGAGCATCCTGCTTTTTATTTTCCATAAATGTGCCGTCTTCTGTCTTCTTCTTCTCTTCTTCCTCACTTGTAAAGTTACCTAGATGTGGTAGTTTTACAAACGAAACACCTATATTATCTTCTGCTACTCTACCTAGATAAGATGATTCCATTGTTAAAGCAAGTAAGGCTAACATTAAAGCATCTAATCTATGGTCTTGTACATTAGTACTTTTAACTGTGTAAGTCGGAACACCATTAGGAGATATATTCTTAATAACATATTCTTCTAATTGCTTAACTAATTTCTCGTCATATTCAGATATTTCTATTCTAAATTGTTCAAAAAATCTTACCGCGTTTTCAACCATGAAAGGTTTCATTGGGCGTTTTTTATCTTCACCAGTAAAAGGGTCCTTTGTTTCTATTTGACTACCAAAGTTTATACCTTTAGCGATTTCTAGTATTCTTACATCTGCTTCTTGAGCAGTCTTCTCGTTCTGTAAATCAAAAGAAAAGGCATGTAAATATTCTATTGCAGTTGATCCGCCGCCACCATCATCAATATATATTTTACTAGGATTATATATCCTATTCATTTCTATTATCTTTTCGTTAGCTTTCACCTGACTAAAGGCTTCCTTCTCTATATGAAAAGCATCTACAACCCTTACCTTAGTTGCTGACTTCTCTTGTTTAACACCTATCATTACTATCTCAACACCGGCTTCAGGATTCCAATCTACTCCCATGAGATACACCCATCCAGGTTCGGGGCCACCGAATTCCATTGGATTTTCAGCATCTCCAGCATAGTATCTATACTTAGCTCTAGCAGCGTCTACATAACCTATCTGAAAGACACCAGCTTCCTGAGAACCGTACTTTGCTAGAACCTCATGTGTATAAGCTAATTTTGTTGGATATTGTTTCTTAATCCTACGTTCCATAGACTCATCCCAAACGGGACTTACCATGCTTGGAAACCAAAAAGATTTTGTTTCTGGAGACATATCTTGGTCATAAAAATAATCTCTCCGACCACATGGAGTAGAGGTTAGGGTTTGCGGAACATCCTTCTGATCCATTAAAAGAGCTAAAGCAACAGACATAGTAGCTTCATTAATAAAGTCTGCTTCATCACCTATTAGATCTTGACAAGCTTTACTACGAATAGCTGTATTCTCTTTCTCACCCTGTCCTGAAGGAAATCCTCTAATAACAGAACCGTTATCTAGTTTTATAACAGGATAAGGCTGTCCCTTATCAGTAACTACAGAAGCTTTAAGATGAGGTTCATTATATATAAAATCTTTAATCTGAGAGAACATAGTTTCTAAATGAGAAACCATAGGTGTTACAAGTAGAACTTCTAATCTTTCCCTTGTAAACATCTTCCATAGTGTCTTAGCAGCGGTGCCGTAAGTTTTACCTGTGCGTCTTCCTAAACGACATACTGTCTCAAGAGAGGTACATTCCATTAATAGGAATTGGTATTCATCCGCACCATCTTCTAAATCATACTTTTTAATATTAGCTTTAGTTGCGGATCTTGTATAAAAAGGTTCTTTGCCACCTTGAGCATGTAAGTTATTCTTAGCCCAAATAGTAGGACTATATAAACTGGTAACATATTCTCTTTTCTCTTCAGAATACGAAGCCCAGATATCTTCTCCTACAATAAAATGTTCTACATACTTATAAAAGTCTTTTGGTATACCGGTACACTTAATACAAAACTTGCCGGTTTTGTGTACTACTTTCCCATCTTCAATTACATCCTTTTTAAGAGTATTCTCCTCAATACATTTCTTGCAATAGGGATGTAAATAGTCTGGATATTTTTTTAGGTCTACTGTCACTTAAAGAATCCACCTATACTTGCATCTGTAAAATTAGGAGCACTGTATTTTCTTCTACTTATATTCTGTACATTCATTGAAGGCATCATACCTCCGCCACCAGCCATAGACATAACTGTGGACTGTCGAGGTATAGCTCCTTTTCTACCATGCACACTTTTAGATGCTCCAGGTGAAGCACCCATACTAGAAAAATAATCACTGATAGATTGCACAGGCTTATTAGTACTAGGACTATTAAGAGTTCTACCAATTGGGCCAAAAGCTTTTTTAGCACGAGTTCTAGCTACACTCAAATCTTTTCTTATAGCGTCAGGTTTCATAAATTTATTTGCATAACCTCTTCTACCAAATTTATACAAAGCAGAACCACCAAGAAGCATTCCTGCTGTCCCTAGAGTTCCACTTATATCACCAGAATCAGTAAAGGGGTTTGCATAAGATAAGGCCATGCTTCCAGCAAGTAATCCACCTGTTCTTGCTCCACCTACAAAACCTCTATTTGCATATCCAGCTCCTGAAAAGTAATTCAACGCACTTTTTCCAAATCCCTTTGCTCCACCGGGTCCTACAAATTCTGCACCCAGTCTTCTCAAAGGAGAATAGTTTCCACCGGGACGAGTTGCTTTTCCAAGAACATCTCCCCAGAAAGAGCCAGACCTTGCCAAAGACGAAGTCTTGGGTCCAATTCTTCCCCATAACTTCGCTACTGCTCCTATTCCCATTAGACTTCCTGCCACACCTATTGCTAAACTTGCACCTGACCAAGCGTTGTTACTTGGAGGAGTATTTATTTGCGATTGAAACATCTCTTTTTATCCTTTAAAATCTTCGTTAATCTATCGACATATTTAAGTTCTTTACCTGTTACTTTAATATGACATTTTTTACATAGTGTAATACCATTACTTATTACTAATACCAATTTGGGATATTTTGCCTTAGGAAAGATATGATGTGCTTCTAAATATCCGCCTTTTTTACCACACATCTGACATGTAAATAAATCTCTCTCAAATACCTTAGCTCTCCATTTCTTATAAACAGCACTATTATAAACTACTTTCCTTACTTTTCTTCTTAATACAGGAGTAGTCCTTACCTTTATCTTTCTTCTTTTCTTTTTCTTTCTCATCGGTGATAAGTTATGGCCTCCATACCAAGAGAAGATCTTGCATTTAATTGACTTTGATATATAGCTCCCATTGCTCTTTGTCTTGAAGTAGCTGCTCTAGGAGTATCTATATATGTTGGCATAGTTCTTTGGTATCTAAGTTTCTTTCCTCGCTCTGCCAACTCCCATGGTAACATTGCTACACTTTCAGTCATCTCTGATCCCATAAAAGCACCTGCAAGATAGCCTACTGCTGTACCAATACCAGGAAGTATAGCTGAACCTATCGCTGCTCCTGCCATACCTCCAGCTACCCAACCGGGAGCATACATTGACATAGAAGTAAATTCACGAGCAAAACCTTCCGGCTTCAACATGTCTCTATAATCAGTAGCCATTGCTGCAAATAATGTAGAGACACCAAGTTCCATACCTAAGTAAGAAGGCTTGAAACTTCTTGCTGTTGTTTCTAATCCAGCATTGATATGTTCTAAAGGATTTCTACTTAGAAACCTTGTTACTTTACCTGTAGGCCAAAAGACTCTCTCCAAAGCACCGTGAGCTTCACGAGTCATTTTATTAGTGCCGTAGAAAGCTCCCGCTAGATCTCTCCGCGTCCCCATATACATTTTAGATAATTCAACTGCACCCTTACCTGCATAATAACCAGGTATGAGACCATAACCCGTTAAAGAAGCGGCATGACCTACACCTTTCCAAAGAGCTTTACCACTAACCCAAGCACCTAAGAAAGGTAGCTGCGCTGCCTCTCTAGCACCAGCTTTTAAAACATCACCGATTTCTCTGCCTGATTCCCTAACAAATCCCATATCTAATATGCCCTGTTATTTATCTGTCCATGTCTTACGACATTCTCTTTTTGCATCAATAGCTGCATCCTTGTATTAGTGCTATATTGCACTCTCTGTATTCTATCATGTAAGGTTCCGCTTCGTACAGCATTATATTCTTTTCTCTTTTCTTTATAGGCATTTAGAGCGGTATCATTTGAAGTAAGGATAAAGTCATTAAACTTATCAAATCCTTGTTTCATCTTATTATATAAAGGAGAGGTATATTGTGTTACTGGCATATTACTATCGTGTATCATATGTCTAACAACAGCAGCTTTAGATACCATTTCTTCATACTCTTGACCAGTATCCCGCCAAGAATAAGTTAAATGCTTAGAAGGATCAGTTGCGCTTACATACTCTACAGCAGCGTATGGCTGACCTAAAACATGTGCATAGAACCCTACCTGTTGCCTATGCTCTCTAAAGGGTTCACCCTGATACATAGCCTGTTGAAATCTTTTATCAGATAAGGTTTTGACATCAGACGCTACACCTGATTTATATAGAATATCAACATGGCCAGTGATACCAGTTTTCTCATCATAGATTGGAGTTTCTACATCTGCTGCAACTCCAGCAGCTAAAGCTCTTTTCTGAATAACTCTATGTAGAGCTGTTCCTGTTTCCATAGAAGCTAAGGCTAACTTATTGGTTATTGTTTTACCTGTAGTATATGATTGGTATACTTCCGGTATTGAATGAGATAGAGTAGAGGCTCGCATAATCTTATAAGATCTTGATATAGGCGCATACTCACTTGAAATATCATTTGCAACATCTGAATCCGTATCCTTTCCCATTAGCAAACCTAATATTAATGCCCCACCAGCTAATATACCACCACCAACTAGTAGTCTTTTAGGTGTAAGTAATTCTCCAATATAATTTTTCTTTCGAAGTTTGTTTACATTATCTATTATTGAATCACCTTCTGCTGTAAAATAAGATTTCTGATGTTCAACTTCATTTCTAAAAGCTTTTCTTGCTTCGTCATTTGCAGTAACTGCATTACCAACGATATAACTATTGTCAATCTGCTTAACATTTTCTCTTATTTTTGGAAAGACATCTTTCTTTAGATCTTCTAAAATATTCTTATAATCTAATCCATGAAGTCGGCCAAAGTTTCTCTCTCTTCTATTATTAAGGAACTCGGCTACATCTTCAATTGCTTCAAGGTTCTTCCGTTCTGACACATAAATACTTCTCATACCAAGCTTTTTACCAGTACCAGCTTCGTAAAAAGGAACCTGTCTCTCTTTTGGATTCATCTTTGCAATCCAAGTTCCTTCAGTAGCTAATTGAGAATGAGCATCTAATAACTGAGTTTTAGCTGTATTTTGTCTTAAATAATTACTCGCCTTATCTACGTTCTCGAAATACTTAGCAACTTCTGTAGGTAATTCATCTCCTTTAGACATTGCCTCACCAACGTTTAAGTAGAACTCTGCCATCACAGATTCTAATCTAACATCACCAATAGCAGTATGAGGTTCTGGTATTCCCATCATTAATCTTGAAAATGTATTTACTTTTAGAGTTCCACTAAGATCTCCTGTAGCTTGCATATAACCTTTTTGTTGAGCCATAGCATGAACAGAACGAGTTAAAGACATTAGATCTATTACTCTAGTAAATTCTCTAGTACGAGGTAATTCTTTTTCAAACCCTTTAGTAAAAACGTCAGACCATGCACCCAAAATTTCTTCTGTACCTGTAGCTACAAACGCCTTAGAGACCAATTGGTCTATCTCAGGGGCGGCGGTAAACAACCTCTTAGCTCCTCTTCCTTTAACTTGATAAGGATTATATACGCGATTTTTTAACATAAAGTTTTCGAAATCTCGTGTATCTCCAAACTGTTCTAAGAAAGAAGACTCAAATTGTAAGTTCTGTACCCATAGATCTCTTTTATTTAATAAAGAATAGATCTGATTTATAGCACCCTTACTCTCTACTCCTTGACCTACCTTCTTAAGATAAAGCTGTCGAGCTAATGCATCAGCATCTTTCCTTCCTTCAAATCTTCCTATTAAAGACTTCTTGACCCAGGGGTTTACAGATTCCCACGGTGTAACCTCTCCTGCCGCTGTAACGGGTTTGATATACATACCCCTAGTTCCTATAGGGGATGGGACTGAAACCTCACCACCGGGCTTGTAATAAGCCACAGCAGCTTCATGCATTGCATCTAATGTAGGACTTAATCCAGTAGTTTCAATATCTAAGAAAGCAGCTCTTCTTAAACCCTTAGAACCTAAGCTAGTTCTATCGACTCCTAGTTTTTTATAGACAGGAGCGAGCTTCTGTTCATAAGCTTCTGAAAAAGAAGTCATAGCTACACCTTTTTATTAGCTTCTAATGCACTCTTAATTTCAGCCATAAGCCCTGCTGCTGTTTGATTCTTACCTGTATCTTTAAGAACAGACATCTTAGCTTTTCTAGTAGCTAGTAAATCAGATTGGATCTTGGAGCGGCGAGCAGCAAGTTTGAGTTTTAATTCTATAGCAGGGGAGATAACTTTACGATAGATAGCTTCTCCGTCTTCTGTAATAGTAGCGATTTCATCTTCTATCAGTTCTGCTTGTTTAAGATTAGACGAAAGATAATAGTTTAATCTTTCACTAAAGACATCAAGTTCGGCAAGCTCTACACATAAAGATAGTTCCATTTTATTCTGAGGAGCGACATTCAATTCATCTGCATAATGAGCCGTTCTAACAATTAAGGTTCTTTTTTCTAATGGACAAGGTTGATCTAAAGGAAGCTTTCTACTAGCATCCTCAGCTCCTTCTTTCTCTGCCTTCTTCCAAATTGCTATAAAAGGACAGGTTGCCGCGAAAGGACAATCTGGACCTTTACAAATAACAGGGATATGACGTAAGATACCAGCATCCTGTTCTTCTGTTATCCTAGATATAAGTTTAATCTCAGTTTCAGTTAGAGAAACATTATCGTAACCTTCTAGATAAGGTACTAACTGATTAAACCAGCTTGAACTATTTTTCTCAGAATAGTTTGTAAGCGCTGAACTTATTGTGAGTTTTTCCGGTGTATCCATTTTAATCCTTCAACAAGTAATCCTGAATAATTTTAAGTCTTCCCTCCATTGTACCTTGATTGATGGAAAGATCATAAAGTTTTATATTTATATTCTCAAGATTCTTATTTACATTATCAATATTTTCGTTTGTATTCTCTATCTTTTGACACTCTAGTTCTATCTTAACAGTTAAATCATTAAGACATTCTTCATTTTTCTCTATCTTTGTATTAATGTTACTTATTTGTTGATTAATTTGTGCTGATACAGGACGGCTATTTACCATCTCGAAGATACCCCAGAGAGATGCTATTACAAACGCGCCGAAAAATATTATTCCTGTTATTCTCTTAAAATTTATATCAAACTTAGTAGACATTATTTACCCCAAACATCAGATCGTTTATGAAGGTAGTCAGAATCTTCACCGTTGCATAGTAAAATTCCGTGCTTCGCTTCGTGAGTGAAAAGTTTACAATCAAATACATCTCCAGCAAATCTTATTTTTTTTGAAGCATGATTCAGAGATCCATTTGCTTCTATAATACAATTAGGTTTTCCGTCTTTACAAACACCATTAACCTTAAAAGAAGTATCTTCCATTATATAAAGATATTGATTTAAACATTTTACATATTTACTAAAAGTATAATTATGAAATGATCGATTTTTAATATCTTTGTGCCAAGATTCTTCTACACAATAATCAATATCCTTTCTGTCAAAATTATTTGTATTATCAACAACTTTTAAACCATAAGTTTTTGTAGTTTTTGCTCTAACTGAATCTTCAGAAAGAACTACACCTGTAATTGCTCCACCAATTCCTAGTAAAGCGCAGATAAGTATGATAATACCAACAGTAACGGAACCTCTATCCATCTACTTGCCCTCTATTGGCTTCGCTTCATACTTCGTAAGTTCAGCTTTGAGCTGTTCAATTTTTGTTTCTGCAAATTCAATAATCTCATATTGATGTTCTAGCTGTCCTCTGCATTTAGCAATATACTCAGCTTTATCAACCGTTTCTATTAGCTCGATTTTACTATCCCCAATTGCTTTTGAGGTAACTTCTTTCGATATAACTTTCTCCATTTCAACTCCTATAATCTGTG
>Ga0307928_10000674_pt1 | contig 25778 bp, 36 predicted proteins | sample AceLakmetagen232_FD_201815 | JGI IMG/M metagenome (GOLD analysis project Ga0307928, IMG submission 201815) | Saline water microbial communities from Ace Lake, Antarctica - #232 | ecosystem: Environmental > Aquatic > Non-marine Saline and Alkaline > Saline | place: Antarctica: Ace Lake... | reverse complement strand
CCAGTCACCACCGTTCCTCCCCAACACCTTTTCCCTCCTCACACCCCAGTCACCACCGTTCCTCCCCAACACCTTTTCCCTCCTCACACCCCAGTCACCACCGTTCCTCCCCAACACCTTTTCCCTCATCTTTAATCTCAAATCTATACTTAAAGCACAAACCAAAACCTCTAATACATATTTCCTCCGACACGGAGGGGGTTTTAGAACAGTCGGTCCCCCCTCCCACCCACAACCTAAAAACATCCCTATTGAGTATAACCCACAACAGGGTGAGCTCTCCGCTCAGGGTGAGCCGCTCCTGAAGTCGCTTTCCCTCACCCGAGCTCCGAGCTCAGAGGCGTGTTATGAAATGGGAGTGGGTGTTGGGCAGGACGGAACAGAACAGGAACAGCCAAACAAAGCGATACAGCATAGCGCTACAGCGCAACAAAGCCACGTCACTAACAAAGCCACGTCACTAACAAAGCCACGTCACTAACAAAGCCACGTCACTAACAAAGCTGCATCACCACCAATGCTGCATCACCACCAATGCTGCATCACCACCAATGCTGCATCACCACCAATGCTGCAGCAATCGTAGCTATCGTTTTTATATACTTCAGCCTTTATCTCAACAATCATGGCAGAAGAAAAAGATGACCCTGACTACAAAAGAGCGAAGCATGACAAACCCTACTTCATGCGGATTTTTCTAAACTTCATCCTAAGAGACGATCAGATGAATGTTCTCTCAGCCATCAGAGACGGAGCCAAAAGAATCCTGATCTGCAAAGGCAGAAGATGGGGTGGAACAAAGCTCTGCTCTGCAATCGCTTTGACTATGGCCAGCCAAATACCAGGCCTGAAGGTAGGCATCTTCAGCCCAGGCTGGGATGAAACTGAAGTTTTTATGGATGCTATAAACAATCATCTGCTCAAATCAAAGATTCAGGCATCCTTAGAAACTGACGACAAAATGTGCAAGAAATTCTCCAACGGCAGCATAATCCTCGGCAGAGTGTTGAGCAAATCTGCTCAAGGCAAAAGGGGCCGTGGATATGATCTGGTAATCTTTACAGAAGCTGCCTTTATAGCAGGAGACGAAATGCACGTTGTGAGGCTCGCAAAGCTCGACTCACCCCATGCAATCGAAATTCTGGAAAGCTCTCCAAACGGGCTCAATCATTTCTGGCAGGCTTATAATGATCCTGATTTTGTCAGCTTCAAATTCCCTACAGAAATGAATCCTTTGGTATCTAAAAAAGAGCTCAAAAAAGAGCGGGATAAAATGACCAAGCTGCAAGCATCCCAAGAGTTAGACGCAGAGTTTATTGATGATTCAACAGCTCCATTCCCACAATCGCTAATTGATGAAGCAACAGAATCTTCCACCCTGAACAAATACTGGACTCAATGTGAGGACAAAACAGGAGTCTATGTAGCAGGCCTGGATCTAGGAAGAAAGCGTGACCGCTCTGTTATGTATATCTGGAAAGTCGAGAAAAAAGGATCTCTCCAGGGCGTTCACTGCAAAGAGTTCCAGTATAACCCGGAAGACCCGAGATTCTGGTCTAAGATAATCAACCATGCTGAGTATCTCAGCAAGGACTTCAAGATCCAGAAACTCCTGGTTGACTGCACAGGCCTGGGTGATAAAGTAGTAATAGACATGAAAAACCAGTTCGCAGAAAACAAAATAAACACCAGGATAGAAGGCTTTAATTTTACCTATGCAAGCAAGAACAAATGGGAAGGACTTATTAATCAGTTCTCCCTAAAGTTCGAGAGATATCAGATACACTTCCCATTCCACCTAAACTTCATCAAGCAGCTCAAATCCATCAGGTTCAACACAGAAAAGGCTCTCTACGAGAGCATTGGAAAATCTCCAGATATTGTGATGGCAGCGGCATTAGGAGCTTTGGCTGCTCCAACCCATTCAAATTTTTTCTATTCTAAAGCGAACCAATCAACAGAAGCAAAAAGTGAGAGCTCAGTCGCTCTCTCTTATCCTTAACAAAGGCTTTTAAATATACCTGATACTTTACAGGATTATTATGCAACGAGCAAAACCTAAGAAATTCTCATTATTCTCAAGAGCTATCGCAAAATTAGCTGAAGCTAAAGAAAAAAAAATTGCTATCACTTCCTTTTCTTTAGCTGCCCGTGACAGAACAGAGATAGCTTTTACCGACACAACCTACTTTCAAAAGCCAGAAGGCAAGAAGGAATTAGAGATCCTTTACAGGAATTCCTGGGCTTGCTTCAAGGCTATCAACGTGAGAGCAAACCTTCTCTCAGCCAGAGGCCTTAAGATTGTTACTAAAGATGACAAAGCAAAAAAGGTTGTCAGCGAACTAATCATGCGGATGCACACAACCAGCCCAATGCTTGCTCTGCAAAACACATTCAGAGAGCGCTCAATCAACACAGATGTCTTTGGAAATGGTTATGATGAGCTGCTCTACATGCCAGCAGGAACTAAGGATAAACCAATTCCAGTCTCTCAAGCGACAGACCTATTGGGCTTCACTGCTATGCACCCCATGAATACAGATTTTATCCGCAAAGATATGAGCGACTATATCGAGGTGGATAACACAGGCACTCCAGTTGGCTATAACTATCAAACTGATCCTTCTGGAAATACTACAACAGGAATTAAGCTAGAGCTAGACAGAGTCGGCCATCTAAAATACAATGTTATCGGTGATGAGCTCTTAGGAATTTCTACACTAGAGCCAGTTTACAAAACAGCTGAAAGACTGCTAAAGATTGAGGAAGGAATTACCCAGGGAATCATGACGCATGGTAACCCTCTTCATGATGTTATAGTTGGGGATGAATCTCACCCTCCAGACAAAAAGATGATTGACAATACAGCAGCGGAAGTTGCAGGCCTCAATATGAAAAGTGAGTATGTCCACCCGCCATGGATAAGGGTAGGACAGATTGAATCATTCTCATTAGGCAAAGCTGCAAGTTATATGCAGCCATACATCACAGCAATAGCAGCTGGAACAGGAGTGCCGGAATTTATTCTCTTAGGAAGGGGAGAAGGCACAAACAAAGCTACAGCTCAGGCTATGGTCAACTTTATACATCAGACTATAGAGCCCCTGCAACAAAAGCAGGCCATGTATTTTGAAGATAAAATTCTTGCTCCTCTGATGAGGCTGCACAAAATAGAGGAAGTCCCAAAAGTAGAATGGAATGAGATCCTTCCAAAGAATCCAAACGACTATTCTCAGATTGTGAAAGTCCTCTCCGACGCTATGATAGATGGTAAGCACGTCGTCACAAGAGAAGAAGTGAGAGAAATTGCCGGACTTACTTCTGAAACTTCATTCAAAACAGGCAATAACACTCTCTCAAAAAAAGAAAGCAAATAAAGGAGGTCTAACCATGAAAACATTATCGCAGCTAAGTGTAGAGCCAGGCAAAGGAAAAGGCTACGGTTTCCCTGCAAGAAAAGCAGGCGGCACAGATAAATGCGTCTGCACCAAATGCAACACAACGATAGCACATAATAGAGGCAGTCCATGCAATCAAACCAAATGCCCTAAATGCGGAAGCCCCATGCAAGGAGCTTAATAGGAGATGCTCAACAAATTAAAAAAGCTTCTTAGATTCAAGATGCCTGACAAAGAACTCATCAAAAGCAAAGAAAAATTCAACCAGCCTTTTCAGGCCGGGAAAATAGATGAACCATCAGGAATGGCTACGCAGTTAAGAATTGCCAGGTCACTGGCAAGGATTGAATCTGTCGTTAACTCTCTCGCAGAGCTCAAGAGTGAACTTATAGCGGCTTCAGAGAATCCTGGCTCTGAAGGTGCTATGATCAAATTCAAGGATGAATTTTCTATAAAGGTTCAAGTTGTTAAAGCACTTCCTGTCAAAAATAGCCCTGGAACGTTCTCTTATATTATTGCCCTTAAAAACGGCAAAGACCTGGCTCCTGCAGGCAAGACTTTTAATTCTAAAATCCAAGCCTCTGAAGGTGGGGCTCTGAAAGTAGTTTTTGTCGAAATCTCCAAAAACATTGACCAAAAAACAAAGAGAGTCCACTACAATATGTTTGCTCCTCGCGTCGTCGGTAAAGCAAGCTCAGCTGATAGCACAGCTACAGCTGACGCTCTCGTGCAAAAATCAGGTGGCCAGGTTGGTATCAGGCCATTACCTTCAAAATTTAAAGATTTACTTAATGAAGATTCTTACATCAAATCATTCCACGCAGCTGCTGAAAGCTGGGATAGGTCAGAAGCAGAATTTGCAGAAGCATTCTTCCCTTCTGAATCAAAAGCTATCGCTCAAATGCAGCAAACTCAACATCCAGTTTTAGATCTCCCAAAGGAGAAAAAGCCCTACCCTTTTGTCATACAGGAACACATCATAGGCAAATCTTCCCACCTTGATTTTAGATTGGCCGTTAATGACCACCTCATAGGTTTCACTCTTGACGACTCAGGCAAATTAGGAGATCCTCTAAGGTTCTCTAATGATGCTGAAAAATCTTCAGCAAATAAGGTTTTAGTCCAGACTAAAGTAAGGCAGCCAAAAGCATGGCTTAAAACAGCAGGAGACGTTCCACCAGGAGAAGCGGGAGCTACCAAAAATCTCCCAGCAAGATTCAAGATAATTGATAAAGGCATGTATGAGCTGGGGGCTCAGAAATCCAACTTCATAGAAGTCTGGCTCAAAGGCAAAAAATATGACGGCAGGTTTGTTTTTAGAAAGCTGCCAAGGCCTTCTGATTCTGAAAATGCAGGCAAAAAACCTTTGGTCTGGTTTACATGGAAGCCTATTTCTCAACGCCCTTATGTATTATCTAACATAGCAATTAATGAAGGTTTTGTTCCGCCAAAGGGCAGGTCAGCTCTTCCAAAAGAATGGGAAGCTAAGATCCCTACAGCTTTGAAATGGTGGGAGAAAAATTGGACAGGAGCCAAAGCTATTGAAGCAATCACAGAGATTCGCAAGATTCTCCTTAAGAGAAATATTCTTTCCTTAGAGAAACTAAACTTCACAATCAAACGCCATTGGTGGCAAGGCCAGAACATAAAAGACTCACCTGTCCAGCACTGGACATTAAACTTCTCTAACGGCATCAGGTTTGTTTTAGATGGCAATCCCCTCACGCAAAAGAAGGGGATTAATGGTGTGAAGAAAACCATAACAGATAAGGAGTTCTCCTTTGTGGGCAAGATACCATCCGGCCAAAAAGATAACCCCGATAAAAAAATTCCTCTAACTGTGGAGCTTATTGACAATGGCAAAGTCAATCTGATTGAATCTACTGATAATTTTATGTCTATGAAATTCGACGGCAGCAAATTCAGAGGATTCTGGATAGCCAAGAAGAATACAGGCTGGGTTTTGGAAAGTTCTCAGGAAGGTGCAAAGCCAAAGAAGCTGAAGAATACTGAACTCACACTCAATCAAAAAAATATAATAAGCGTTCAGACACAATGGAGCAGACGTTCTCTCTCAGAAATAGCAGATCTTGCTGGTTGCTCCAAATCAGCTGTTCAATACCAACAGCGGAGGATGGGACTTAGATGAAATTTTTAAAGAAAATATTTAAAGCATGGCTTAATTTTCCAGGATGGATTACTGCTCTCCTTTGCTTATAATGGATTACTATCATTTTACTATCAAAATGAAATTGAAACTAAAAACTCACGGCCACAACCAGGGGATTGTATTTCGTTGTTTTCTATTTACAATTATAATTCACTGGCATAAACCTGCACAATGGAAACGTCACCAAAAATCTTAATAGGTATCATCACATATGATTCAGATTGGTACTGCCTGAAGCAGTTCGCTGAATCAATCGCTCAGTTAGATACAGCTGGGCTTCACACCCATATCCTTATTGTTGATAATTCTGACAAAGATACCTATACGAAACACTTAGCAAAGTTCTTCCCTAACTCTACTATAATCTACTACAAACCCCCTGATGATAAGAAAGGCTTTGATAGATTCAGGCACTGCGAATTAGAATGCCGCAAACAAGTAAAAGATTATGCAATTAAACACAGTTTTGATTACCTTTTCTTTATTGATTCTGATGTTATCTGCGACTCAGACGTTCTCCAAAAACTATATTCCAGAAAGAAAGATATTGTTTGTGGATTATTTAGATTCGTAGCCCCTCCAGCTGGAAGGCCAGTCTGGTTCAGGAAAAAACTCCCTATAGAAATTTCCAAAGAAACAGGCGTTTGGCACATAACATTCATTCATAATGAAGAATTAAAAAAGTGCGGCTCAAATCTCTTAGAGATTGACGCCTGCGGTTTTGGAGCAATCTTAATTTCTCAAGAGATTCTTAAAAAAGTCAAATTTCAACATTCAAAAAATAAGCATTATGGTGTAGATATTCATTTCTGCTTTGATGCTAAGCTGCTGGGCTATAGAATCTTTGGAGATCCAACAGCTAAATGTAATCATCTATACAAACAATGCGCCAGGAGGAGAGAATCAAATGCGCAGGCTTTCTAATATCCTAGACAACAATCCATTCTTCAGAAGGGATGAAGCTAACTACCTCGCTCAGATGATACACTATCTGCCACCACACCCTAAAGTTTTAGAGATAGGAACATTCAAAGGCCTTTCCTCTATCCTTATGGCCAAACAACGGCAAGATGTCTCAATCACCACTATAGATCCACACGTGGGAATACCCTCTTGCCATGCTCTTTCTTCAAGCTTTTCTGAAGCTCTTTTTAATTTTTCCAAGTTTGGGGTTGCTAACCAAATCACTCACGCTCCTGTATCTTCACGAGATTATAAGACAAACAACAAATTCAATCTCTTATTCATAGATGGAGACCACACCTATGACGGCGTTTCTTCTGATTTCTTCAGGTTCAAAGACAATGTCTTACCTGGTGGCTTTATTGTTTTCCACGACTACGGCTTCCAATCAGGTGTTACCAGATTCTGTAATGACCTTAATCTTCCCCATAAAGTGCACATATCCTTCTTTATTCTTAAAAATGACATACTCCCAAAGTAAATCCGACTAAAGTCGGGGGTTTCTTTATGGAACTCCCAAGATGTTACCTTACAGTAGTGTAAGGAAACCGAAAGGTTTATATAGTAGTGTACCTTACATATTTGTAAGGTGAAGCAAAGACTTTACCAACGAGGTAAACAAAATGGAAGAAAACAAAAAAACAAAAGGTGAGTTGTTGAACAGATTTGGTGACAAAATAAAGAAACAGGAAAACTTAAAATTTGATTATGATTTAGGAGAAGTTATGTTATGTAAAGATGGGATACCTAGATTGATTACAGGTTTTGGAATTTATGATAATCAATACTGGACAGAATCTTATTATCCAGATGGTATTCATTTAGGAGCAGGAAACCATATAAGCGATAGAGAGATTGTTGCACAATCTAAAGACATAAAACAAATAAGGATTATTCTAAAAGCTTACATAAAGATTATTGAAGATAACTGTAAAGAGTTTTTTTTAGATATACCTAAAGCAATAAAACAAACAGAAGTCCACTTAAGCTTTTATAAAAATCTATTGGAGAAATATGGTGGTGGTTCTAATCAGTGTTATTATTGTAAAAAGGAATATCCTGAATCAGATATGGGTATCTGGAAAGGGGAAAGGATATGTACAAATTGTGAAAGAAAAAAGAGGAATGATTAAAATGGCAAAGAAAAAGAAATTAATGGAATGTCATAGGTGTGAAAAAAAAGTCCCTTTTGAAGATATAATGTTGTTAGGTTGTAAACAATGTGGTGGAAGTAATGGTTCAAGCAGTTATGGATTATTAGAAGCTAAGTATGCAAGAAAAACAAAAAGACTTAATGGGGTTATTCAGTAAAATGCAAAATTCAAAAATATTCACAAAAGCAGAACTCAAAGAAATAGAGAGAAGAAGGAAAGGAAACAAGGCAGACAAGACAGGAATCTTCTCTGCAAGAGTTAAGCCTAAGATTATAGAACTACTTGAATGGTTTAACAAAAGAAAAGAGTTAAAGAAACTTATTGAGGTAAAGGATGGCAAAAAATAATTATCCCCACTTCAACCCAAAGAAGCATAAGATAGAGAGCAAGATAGCTACAGTTAAGACAGGACACCACTGTAAGTTTAACATCAACTATCATTTTATTTGGATACCTAAATATAGAAAACATCTTTTGAAAGGGAAGGTTGTTGAAGTTCTAAAAACTATTATTGATGGTATCTGTTACGATATGAGGTTAGACAACTTAGCCTTAGAAATAATGCCAGACCACCTTCATTTATTCGTAGGTGCAAGACCAACGCATAACCCTGCGAACATAGTTAAGAGATTGAAAGGAAACACAAGCATACAGTTAAGGCGTGTATTTCCAGACATTAGATATTTAGGTTACGAGAAGCATTACGGAAAAGGATTTGATAATCTATGGGCTAGAGGTTATTACTGCGGTTCAGCAGGTCACGTTTCACAAGAACAGGTTAAGAGATATATTCAGGAGCAAGACGGAAAAGATGTTTTTGAATACGATATTTATAACTGTCCTGAGAAGTTGAAAGGGCAACTAAAGATAGGTGATTTCGGTGGCTGAAATATCACACAAACCAGAGGTTAATTTACCATCCCTCTTGCAAAACAACACACAGGAGGACGGGCTTCCTCACACGACTAAAGTCATGTGTATCCGCCCTACGATTTTATGAATGACGTCCTTATAGCTATGGGAACATGCAATAAGTTCTCCTACGCTGAAAAGGCAGTAATATCTGCCATTCTTAACCAGTCTTACCAGCAGTTTGATTTTCTTATAGTTGATAATTCAGCTGATTCTCTTTATTCCAGCCAGCTAAAGATAAAATATCCACGTGCTTCAGTCACCCATCTTAACAGGCCTGCTATATTCCGAGATGCTTTAGGCCAAGTCAGAAATTCTATTAATGCTTACGCATTATCACATTCTTACAATTACCTGTTTTTGGTTGATGCTGATATGGTAATAGAACCAGACACTCTCCAAAAACTTCTATCTCATAAAGTCGATTTTGTTACAGCCGTCATTGGTTATATGCACGACCAATTCAACCGAACTACTGTTTATATCGAAGATAAAACAAGGCCCGGTAAATTACCTGGACAGCCAGCACTCAAAGCCATAAAGTATGATGAACTTGATGATCTTCCTAAGCTCAAAGAGATTGCTTCCTGCGGTCTTTCATGCTGCCTGTTAAAGACAAACATCCTAATAGGGATGGGCTTCTACATATCCCACAAAGAGATGGCTTTCCTGGAAGATAGAGTTTTTTGCAGAGACATTAAACAAAAGGGAGTCAGGATTTTTTTAGATCCTTCTATCAGGCCAACCCATCTACACATCATTATGCAGGAAAGGAACATCAGGCTCAATCGGTAGTTAACTATTTATATTTATTGCACTTTTTCTTTTGCATGGCTATATCTCTAACAGAGCAATTTAAGCTGCCTTTAGTGCAGGAACTAATCACTGAAAACACAAAACTGAGAGATACAGAAACTCTTGGAACTAAGATTCCAGATTCTAAGATTAACAGCCTCAAAGTGCCTTACATCATCAAGAACAAACTCCTAATGAAAGAAGGACTATTTAATGGAGTCAATTATTCTAAGAATGAAATTGTCAGAAAATATTCTGAAGCTGATGGAGCCCAACTATTCCTTGACCATAAAGATACTGCGGGAGAAGGAGCTCTTAATTGGGTTGGCAGTGTTGCTAAACCACAGTGGACTACAGGAGAATTAGGCGAAGGCATGTATGGAGATTTAATTATTATTGATAAACCATCAGCTCAAAAATTAGCTGCAGGAGCTAAATGGGGCATTTCCCCGACGATAGACTTTGAAAAAAATCTGGATGGCAAAAATATCCACGCCACCGACTTACTATGGAAATCATTTTCTTTTGTTATTAATCCCGCAATTCGGGATACTATGTTAAATTCTAAAAAGGAGGTTGGCCACATGGCTGAAAAAGAAAAAAAACTACAATACAAATATCCAAAAGAAGGAGACCAAAAGCTTTCAAAAGAGCTTGAAGTTTCAGAAGACGCACACGCACTGTTGGAAGAAAAGGACACTGAACTATCTGAACTTAGAAAATTCAAACAAGAGTTTGAAGAAGCTAAGAAAAAGGAAATTGTTGCCACATTAGCAGCAAATGAATTCCTTATCGGCAGACTCGAACATGATGAGATCTCTGACAGAGAAAAATCTCTGATGGAGAAAGAGCTATCAGTCCTGTCTGAAATTGCTGAAGTTATCGGTGATCATGCAGAGCTTCAAAGCTATAGCCAATTCGTCAAAGACTTCCTAAAAAAGAACAAAGGGAAGTCAATCAAAGATGCAGCTGCAGCATGGAAGAAGCAGAAGCCAAAAGAGACTGGAAAGATGGAAACTCCAAAAGCTACTGAGCAACCTAAAGCTACAGCAGAACTTGCTGAAGCTTCACTCACAAAACCTTCTGACACACAACCAAATAGGGGATCTTCTGAACTTTCAGAAGGAATCTTACAGGTTGACAAAGACCTTTACAATCAATTAGTTAGTGATGTACCAGGAGGTGTACTCTTAAAATGAGAAGTATATCAGAACTTTCAAGGGGGCAAGGCATATTGTCCACAGACCCAAACACGACAAAAGTAGCAACAACAGGATTTACTTCAATGAGGCCTACTCAATGGGCAAAAGAAGTTATCAGATTCGGAGAAGCTTTGAGACTTCTCGACCAAATAGTAATGGTCAGAAAAGAGATGGTTGGAACTAAAGACACTGTCTTAACAATTCCTACACAGGAATCTCATCAAAGCGTTACTACAGCTCCAATAGACACAACATATCCAGAAGGTACTGTTAGAAACTTTACTATTCTGGCTAACACAGGGACAGTCTCAGCTACAATCGTAAATACCGACTTCCTAAAAGGAGCTATTGGTATAAGCAAAGAACTATTCATGACCTGCGCAGTTGATCTTCTATCAGAAGCAAGATACACTATCGCCCAGGATTTAGCTGATGATGTTGACTTAGCTCTTGCATCAGCGCTACAGAGCACAAGCGTCACTAATCAGCTATGGGGTGGAGATGCAACACAGGTTCAAGACCTTTCAGCTGGAGATGTCTTAACAACAGACCTTATCGCAGACGCAATAAGGCAGGTGGAGTTGAATAACTTTGTCCCTAAATGGATAGTTATTTCACCATACCAAAAATCAACACTGCTTAAAGACTCCCAATTCGTCAATGCCTCAGAATACGGCAGCAATGAAGTTGTATTGAAGGGAGAAATTGGCACGTATCTTGGCCTTAAAGTTATAGTGACAACCAACGCTAACCTTATTTACACAACAGGCGACACAGAAATAAACGAAAATGCTTCACCAGGATATGCCGCAAATACCTTGATAGTAGCAGGAACAACGAGAGGAGGGCAAAAAGCCTCTGTCTTATTAGCTTGGAAAGAGATGGCGCACATAGATATGGAGTACCAAAAGGATGAGGCAAGGCACGTTATCTATTATGATCAGGCATTTACTACGGCCCTGATACATCTGGAGGCAATATCCCTGATTAAAGTAACTACAATTTAAACTGTTTTTCTTTTCCTTCCTTTAGGAAGAGGAGCAGTCATACTCGTAAAACATGACACGCACAAACAGAGTCCTCAGCGGACACAATAAAGCAGGCTTTCACTCAGGTAGATTGCACGCTCATAATATCATAGCTGGCAAAGTTGACGTTACACTTGGAACTGGTGATGGCACAGCCACAGTAACTTTTGCCCGACCTATGCCAAATGCAAATTATAGAGTTCTACTTTGCCCCCAGGAAGCTACAACTAATGACGACCTTGTTCTATCCACCACGACCAAAACACCGCAGTCTTTTGTTATCAATGTTTATTCTACAGGCCATACATCACCTATCACCATAGGCTATCTGGTTTTAGGATCTAGAGGAAACCAGGTTGATTCTCATGGCAGATTTGGTTTTCATTCAGGCAACGCTCACTTCAGAAATTTACAGTGGGGTAAAGCTGTTGTCACTGTTGGAGCCGGTTCTGGAACTGCTCTAACTATTACACTACCAAAACCTATGAAACATAAACCATTAATCTTCCTATCATTTGATGATGATACTGCAGTCACTGCAGGCTTTGCATATATGGCAACTGGAGGAGATGCTACAAATGGATCATTTATCATAGACGTAGCCAGTGTAGCAGGCCCAACATCAACTGTAGATATAACATGGGTTGCTTTTGATCCAGGATTTACATACAGCACAACAGACGCTGCTTCCAATACAGGTAATCAGGGAGTGGGTGGAAATAGACAGTCAAAGTTTGGAATACACTCAGGAGATTTCAGAGCAAAGAATTTCATAGGCGGCATAATGGCTGATGAGGCAGATGGAAATGGTGACGGTGAAGATACAGTCACATTTGGCCAAATGTTAAGACAAACACCAGTAGTTTTCTCTATGGTGCAAAGCCCAGTTAATGATACAACAGGAGTCCCTTATGTCTCAACCATCACTATAAATGCTGTCACATTAGGCGTCAACAATTCCGCCACAACCACAGCAACGGTCTATCACGGTTTTTTAGTTATAGATTATGAATGGCTGCCAACAAAGGCAGCGGAGAGTTAAACATGCCATCAGATACTCACTGGAGAGCTAAAAAGAATGCAGCTATTGCAGCTGCAAATCAAGAAAGAGCCAAAACTAAAGCAATAGACCCAAAAATTGATAAAACACACTGGAGATACAGGAAGAACTTAGCAATTACCAAGCATGGAACTACCAAAATAGCTGACGTTGTACCTCCTCCGGCAAAGAAAGAGACACCAAAGCCAAAGCCAATAATCAAAAAGCTCACAGAAAAAGAAGCTTACAAACTCATTAAATCAGAGCAAATCGCCCTGATTAAAAAATTAGGAGGCACCATCTTCCCCCCAAAAGAAAAGGGGAGAGTTGAGGTCATACTCAAACTTCAAGAGGATTAACTATGCCAGCCCACAGAATGAAAACCATCTCAGGAGAGATGGTCACAGTAACTGAAACAAAAGGAACAGATGTCTTTGGAAGGCACTGGTATACTGTTGTAGGAACAGCTCAGGGAGTTGTTGACTTCCTTGATGAGAATGGAATACCTGAGCATAAGGTTAAGGGCATGTCAGTTGTATCAACAACATTCTTCGTGCTTTATCACAAATGAAAAAAAAAGAATCATTTTTAAGTAAATATAAAGTGGGAATTTTTGTAGGCATACTTCTACTCTTAGGAGGTCTTTACAGAGTTACAATCTACGCTGAGAAGATTGAAGTCGAGCTTCCATCTGATATTTGTTCTAAAGCTCTCCTCAGAGTAACCAAAGATGATTTCACACTCAAATGCGGAAACAGGATTGCTTTCCAGGCAGACACGATTGTAGAATACTTTAAGACCTATGGCCCTGATGAATGGGTAAGAAATAATAGGTATGTTGGAAGAAACAAAAAAGACATAAGCCTTGAACTTATTGACAGAGGCCACTCATTCGACATCATCAGATCAACAAGATATAGGAAAGGAAAACAGTATGTTGAAGATGGTATTCTCGAAGAGATCTACCACTTCACAAAAGACTCCGTCAAAATATCTTATCATTACACTGTTAACAATAAAGCTAAGCACAAAATTACTATGAGGATTAAAAAGCAACATAATTCTTATCTTAATCCTGCAGATCCAACCTACACAGGCATAAGGGTTGGTAATCTTCTCTACTATGAAGGCAAAGGAGATTTATTTATAGATCCACAAGTGGACTTAACTTCCTACGGAGAAGGCCCAACAAACTACACGATACTATTTAATGAAGGAGATACTATCTCCATGACCTGTAATGCTACAGGAAATACATCATATAACATTACCAACATATCTCTTTATTGGAATGCTGGAGGAAATTGGACTAATAATGGAACAGTAACCTTAGCTACAGGCTCATCACTTTTTTATAATGCCTCAGCAACTTTCACAAGAATCATCCCTCCAGGTAACCATACAGTTCGTGACTTTAACTGGTCATGCGAAGCATGCTCTGTCAATTCTTCTGGAGGCACGACATACTGCAATATGTCACATTACAACTACACAATCAATCCACTCTATTATCCAAACAGAGGCACAATGAACATTACAACTCCAGGGGAAGATATCCACCTAAATCTTCTTAGCGGCTCTCTGGAAGAATGGGATGCCAATGCTACTTACTATAAATATATGAATGATTCAGGATGGACTAATCAGACAGACCTCATCCAAATAAATTTCACCCATCCATCTATGTCAGATAATGCTACAGGAGTAAGATTTAACCTCTCGTTTTGGGGAGTTACTAACGCAACAAGACGCTATGGAAATATAGAATTAGATCCAGCTAATGGAACAACTACAGCATATTGGAACACATCAAACCTTACTGTGGATAGGTATTGGCTATCTATTGAAGCCTGCAACGAATTTAACGACTCTCTTTGCATAAATGACACCATAGACAACCCGATTGATATATTTGACTACACTGTCAACCTATCAACTAAAGGAACTAAACTCAGGTTTACAACACAACCAACAACTATACTATCCCCAGCTTTGGGGCAGTCTGATGATGTTGGCGTTGTGATTGTTAACTTCCTGCATTCATCTTATCCTGATGGATTACTTAATCTGTCTCTTAACTATACGGCTGGAGATAAGTGCATGAATATTTCAGCATCAGAATTTAACAACTCTGCAACATCAAACTATCTGACAAACTCTTCTTACGAAGTAATTATTAACGATACAAATGCAGCATCAAAATACATCTGGCTGTGGGCTACTAAGGAAGCCTGCACAACAACAACAACCAACTTCCAGATAGATGTTGATTTGTTTCAGTAGGTGGTATAGATGGGCTACGCCACTATATCCAAATTCCGAAATCTTACTAATATCAACAAAGAACTTATTGCTGACCCTATTCTTAATGAAATTATGCCCATAGCTGACAAACTTGTCAATAAACTTATTTCTACAGGTGTAGTTCTTGAACGGCTTGATGGGAAGATAGACGGCACAAATAAAGACTTCAGAGTAGCTCGTGCTCCTATCTGTGATACAACTATCAAGAATGTTCTTATTCTTGATGCCTGCGATGCAACAACAGACTGGACTGAGTCAGCTGATGCAACAGCAGCAACCTTAACAGGACAATTAGTCGAAGGCTATGGAGCATTGGCATTAGGGAAAGACGGAACAACAACAACCGCATTCTCTTATACAAAAACAATAGCTGCTATAGACGGAACAGGAAGGCGGCTTAAAATAGCAGTATTCATCAAAAATATAAATGACTTAAAAAAAACCCAAGCAGTCTCAATTAAAGTAGGAAGCGCAGCAGACAAAACCTATGGCATTATCTTACAAAGAAATCAATTAAAGAACGGCCTTAATGAATTTGACTTCAGCTTAACAAATAACATGCTCGCTTCAGGAACCCCAGTAATAACTGCTTTAGTCTATCTATCTATTGAATTTCATGCTCCCACTTCTTCAGATACAGTGACTCATGGAGATATTATTATGGATTACTGGAGGGTTGAAGATATTGACTCTCCAGATACAGCAGATGTTTCAGTCTACTATGCTACAAATGATGATGCCACAGGCTGGATTGAATATGGCTCAGTTGTAGCTATAACTTCCCTCCAAGCTCAGGAAGGGATCATAACTATGACAACAGCCCCTACAACAGCCACAGCTGAAGCGGGAGTTTTTGCTACATACTCTTTCGTTTCCAGAAACATGGATTGGGGATTAATCAATGCTGCAGCCTGTTATATGGCTGCTCACCTAGCTAGCTTTATTGTAGCAGGCAAAGCTCCAAACTTCGACGCCATTCAAGATACTTTCGCAAGACGTGATTTAGCAGGATCTCCTGATGAATGGCTTAGACTAGCTCTATCTCTTTTAATGCAGGCTGTTGGTGCTGGAGTAGGGATGAGAAGGGTTGAAGCGGATGGTGGAATCTAATGACAACCAGCACTTATTCATTTACAACAGCAGCAAAAGTCAAGTTCCAACTAGAGAATTTTGAAGCTGGAGCAACAGATGGAGAGATTGAAACATTGATCTCTCATGCTGAAGGTTATATTATTGCTCTCACTAAAAACATTTGGGCAGGCACTATCCCACAGATAATTGAAGCTGCAACAACACATTTCGCGGCTATCTTACTTCTTCAGCATGATCCTTCAGGATTAAGCTCTACTTCAGAAGCTGCATTAGAAGCTGACATATTATGGGCTATCCTAGATAAAGAACTAACTCTCTTGTCAGACGACAGAATTGTCACCTGGTTAAAAGATTCACAATGAAAAATGCCAAGCCAATCCACACCAACAAGAATAACAATTCCAAAATTAGCAGGTTTCGATAGGCGGTTTTCTGCAAAGTTTACATTTCCAGATTACAGATCTGGTGACAGGTCAACTCCAGCAAGAGTTATTGTATCATTAGATGGCACTGGAGACACAGATGATATTCAGGATGCAATTGACTCTCTGCCCCCTATAGGAGGACTGATTATCATAAAAACTGGAACTTACAATATAAGTAAAACCTTAACTATAAATAAATCTAATGTTTCAATCATAGGGGCAGGAAAAGCCACAAAAATTGCAACTACATCTAATATCTCAATGATTACTGCTTCAGACCTAACAAATCTCTCCATTTCTAACATCTATCTTTATGGTTCAGGCTCTGAAAATTCCTCAAATCATGGCATCAATTTTTCCACCATAACATCCTCAAATATAACTGCCTGCGTATTTGAAAATATAGGCTATAATGGAATCTTTCTTCAATCATCAAGCAATTACAACACCATAGAAAAAAATAACACCATTTCTTGCGACAATGCAGGAATCCGATTATCTTCCAGCGATTATAATCTAATTACAACAAACTACCTTCAAGGCTCTACTGCAGGCTTAAGCGCTTTTAGCGCTGATTACAATTCTATAGTTAACAATCAATCAATTGACAGCATAGGCGGCGGGTTTTATCTCAGCACCTGCACAAACAATGTCATTTCAAATAACACAGTCTTTTCATCTAATTTAGATGGAATTGAATTATTCAAATGTGACCAAAATACATTAAACAGTAATACCCTAGATAGTAACGGCAATTATGGAATTGATATTAAGGATGCAGACTGCAACGACAATGTGATCTCAAGTAATACTTTCAGAAATAATGCAGACGGCCAAATCAATAATGATGGAACTGACACTCAAATAGGCCACAACATAACAAATTAAGGAGGTGAAATCATGGCTAAACTATCGGTATTAATGGAGAGCAACGAAATAGATAATGACAAACTGCAGGACTTGCTTAAAGAGATCAAGTCACTGCAGAGCAAACGCTCATCACTAAAAATAAAGCATTTGGAGTTTGAAGAATAAATGGCAGAACTCGAACAGCACTCAGGATTTCAGATAAAGAATCCATCCACAGGGAAAGTTGTCTTTGAAGTAGATAACGACGGCAACCTCAGATACAGAGGGAGGATTATGCAAATCAAAGAATGAAGACAATAACCTTTCTCCTGCTCTACGTTTTAGTCTTTTTAATGGTACTTCAGTACACCAAGAGCTACTCAACTTATGGAGCTCCTTCGGAGTTTGGAAACAACACAACTACAACCTGCACCGTCGGTGGAGACCCGGGCATAGTCAATTGCACAGGCCCAGCTATTTTTAAGAATCTAACTGGAACAGGAGCTGGTAATTGCTCAGAGACTGGTGCTTGCGCTCCTTCTCTTGCTTATATGAATTTCACAAACAAAGGAAACTTTACAGTGAATACTTCTAATGGGGAGATTGTTAATCTATCTAATTTCTTTCTTGTTAACTCAACTCAGGCAAGAATCCATCCAGTCAATCCTGGAAGTTGGTATAGTGCAGCCTTATGGCTACACACAGGTCTGCAATCAGGAATCTATGCAGAAACAACAACAGGCACAGCATTAAGAGGAGAAGCAAGCTCAGACGGTACAGCTATTTGGGCTCACACAGGAGGCTCTAATGGGTGGGCTGGTTATTTCTATGGCGGACTCGGAGTCAGGATTTTAGATGATTTATATGTAGGTGCAACATCAGGCAACACAATCCCAATGACTGGAGATGATGTATTTATTTCAGATGATGCTGAAGTTGGAGATAATCTCACTGTAGGTGGCGATACTTACCTAGCTGGAAATGAAACTATTGACGGGTATCTCCATCTTGGCGGAGCCATACATAATCAATCAACAGAGAGAGGAGATTTATTTACATACGGCCATATCTTTTCAAATGCTTCTATTACTTCAACAGCCAGAAAATTTGGCATATCGCTTCTATCACTTAATCATGGAACTGTAGCAAACATAACATCCACAGGAGAGACTGCCTTTATGGAAGTCAACGACGAATTAATCTGTGACTCAACAAAACCTTTTATTCCAGGCAAAGCTCCAGCTGGACATCAGGGTTTCTTCTTTACTATCTTAAATTCTTCTCCAGTAGATTACAGAGGAGCAACAGGAGAAATTATAGGCGTATTTAATTCAAGCTGCATAAAAGTTTCTATAGCTGCCTCAGGACTTAGAGAACTTGATAACTCCACTACACTATCTTACTATATCTATAAATCTCCAACTCTTGCAGTTACTGACAGAGGCAGCTTATTCTTCCACGTAGGAAAAAATCCAGACGCTAAGTTCAAGATTTACATTCCAGAAGGCAGAGGTTTCCATGGAGTCTATGTTGATGATACAGCAGGAGCAGACCAGCACCAGTCTCTTACAGTAGATACTGACGCTAACAATAAAACAGGTGTTGTTAGCATTAACTCTTTTATTCGTTCCACCATTCCTGTAATAGCTAAAGATTTGATTAGCGTCTTAATAGAAGCTGTTTTAAGTAACTTCAACAAAGGGAGCTATGTTGCTTTAGACATAAATCTAATAGCTCAGACAGATTCTGGTCAAACAGGATATGGCCTTAATATGACACACTCAGATGCTATCAGAATAAGAGGAAACTTTACACACCTAATCCATTACGGGGAAGAAGCTAATCTCAGCATGGCCTGGTATGACAATACAACAGTCACTCAAAAAGCTCTCGGTAATTTTACTTCAACTACAGATGATATGGAAATCTTCCAGAAACAGGATTCAGTTATTTATATAGGTAATAATCTAAACTTTACAACCATCAGTTTAGTATTCAATACAACTTCTTCAGGAGACATTCAAATAGAATTTTATTATGTTAATGGTACAGGCCATTGGAGAAACTTCACCGCCTATGTAGATTCTACAAATGGTGGTAGACAATCAGGCACTATTTCTTTTACTAACCCAACTGATAGAGGAAAGGGACACACTGATTTAGTCGGCACTAATTTCCCAGATACTACAGATTATTATTATGTTGCCATCAAAAGAACAAAGAAGACCATAGCTACATCTCCAATAGAAAATACTATAACTATCTCAGGTGGTGGAGAAACTATGATACTTCAGAAAGATATGTTGAAACTAAAACCAGTAACAGCACCACCTGAACTCTGCACAGCAGAGATTGAATCAGGTATGTATTATGATGATGATATTAACCAATACTGCTTCTGCACAGGCTCAGATTGGACTCAGATGGATGGAGGGGGGACGACAGGATGTTCTTAAAGAAACTTAGTTTTTTAATGATAAGCTTATTTTTCATTAGCTCTATCTCTGCTTATGATATCCTCAATATCACTGACGAGCAAAAAGATTTTATGCTGGAACATTACCAGGCTGAAGGCTACTTTGTTGATAAAGACAAATGCCATCCTGTAGGTGACTGCTTCTTCTGTCCCATGGAAATAGGCACGTGGAAAGAAGACAGAGTTATGATCACCTGTGATTTTATTTCAGATAGCGAGGATGGCAAATATTCTATGTCAGATCTGATTGACAAGAAGGTAATTTCTATTGTAAACAAACTATCCAGGAAACAGGAGAACTCACGAGTCTTTGAATCACTCGATTTTAAATATAGCAAATCTTGGTACAAACATCAGTACATCTGTGTCAAAACCATCCTTGACTGTAAAGGCGGCCTTAGCAAGCCTAACCTCTTAGGAGCAAGCACAAGATGCTATAAGAAAGGCAAGAAAGGGTGGAGAAACTGCTGGTTAGGCTGGACCCCCTACACAAAAGGGCTGCTAAAGCCAGCTTAAAGGGTCATATAGGACTTTACCATGGCAACCGATAAATACATAGGCAAGACCAATAAAGAGCTCATTATCGAGCTTATTGGCAGAATAGAGAACATCCATAATAAATTAGATGAATGCAGGCCAGTCTGCTTCAGAACTGAGAATGATGTTATCAAACTAAAGCAAAATTACATAAATTTCAAATGGATAATTACAGCAGCAGCTTCTACTTTCACGTTCCTGATTAATATAATTTTTTGGGTAATTAGAAAACGCAAAGGAGGTTAAGAACTATGAACTTTATAACATATCTACCAGTCATAATATTCCCTTTAGCAAGGGCTACACTTGGCTGGCTTGAGAATGCATTAGAAGATGGGAAGATAACCAAAATTGAGCTTATGCAGCTATTATGCACTACTGTTAGAGTAGGCGCTCCTGCAGTTGCTCTTACACTGGGCTTTAATATCAGCCCTACAGCAGCAGCTTCTATTGCTTCTGTCGTGGATATTTTCCTACACAAATTTAAAAGTTGAGCAGAATTGCCTTCAACCAATCACCTGATTGTCTATTGGCTATCGCTTTAAGTAGCTTTCAGCTTGTTGAGGCACTGTAAGAATTAACAGGCAGTAGAGGCAAAAAGGCTTATTAAGCCTGAGGATCTTGCCTCTTGCAGCCTGGAAGTTCAGTATAGTAGTATGTATCTTTCTTATTTAAAACCCTTTGTCCACACACTTAGCCTTATTCTTCCCTCTATGTCTTGACAGTAAGACCCCTTTATTTCCTATGGAATTATCTTTAGGCTGTGTGTGTTTCACTCCTGCTGTGTTCTCAGTAAAATGTGTTAAGAATTAGACTTCCAGATAGAACCGTTCCCCTCACCGACCATCTAGCTCTATCTCGCTAAGGATGGCAGTCCGCACAAACATAAGTCAAATCATCTGATTCCTCCTCAAAAAGCCTTTCATAAGTGTTGTGATGTACCTCACCCCTATTTCCTATGTAACTTCCACAGTTCTCACAGCAGCCCTCAGCTCTTTGAATTACAGCTCTTCTCTTTTCTTTCCATTCTTCACTTTTCAGATAAGCGTGATAGTTCTCTTCCATCAACGGGTCAAAGATAACCTTCTGCCTTTTGAATACAACTATCTTGCTCATCAACAATCTTTCTTTTACAGCTTTTATTTAAATCCTTTTGGCGACAGTTTTCTCTTTTGTCACCACATTATTCTCTTCAGAATAATCAGGATTCTATTTTAGTCACAAACATTTAAGTACTACCGCCATCAGTACGTACTCCTATGAGCAAAAAAACAAAACTACATCTTGAATATTATAAAATTAAGAAGCCATCGAAGGATGAGCTACTTGTAATCAGATTCAAGGGGTATCAACCAACACCAGAAACGGTTAACAAACTTCATGAGCAATTAAATGAAGGTATGATAAACGCAAAGATAGATCTCATCCTTCTCCCAAAAGATACCTATATCGTAAGGAGAACAAGAGGTGATTCCTGATGGCATTCCAGAAAATAAACAGAATAGATTATATTGAATGCAAAGGTTGTGGAAGCATTCTTGAAGGGGATAAAACACAATATGCTATGTCCAACTGGTATTATTATCCTTACTGCGGCTCAAATAATCTTAAAAAAGTTTTTAAAAACGAAGACAAAGAAAAAAAGACTTTGAGTGATGAAATAATGAGAGCGAGAGTAGACGCTAAAACAGGAGAAGCAGCTTTAGTTTATGAAGAACTCCATGACAGAAACGATACAGATGAGCCTGTTATCACAGTAGAAAAAGCCAAAGAAAAACTGCAAGAATATATCCAAGCAATTAAAAATTGCCCCGAAGTAAATTTAGATAACTTAGCAAAAGAAATCTTCGGAGGGAGATTAACATGAATATAAAAACTTTGCTTTCTGCACTATCTCCCTTCAACACTTTAAAACTATGGACTATATCCTTTTCTGACTGGAGTGGTGGAAGCTTCAAAAGCTTCTGGTTTAAGAAGAATGCACTAAAACATGCAGAAGAAAATAAAGACTCTGCCATCTTCATAAACATAGAAAACGAATCTAATGGCAATTTCAAACGCTTATGATCACAGTGCTGAAAATCCAGCGCCTTCTGTGATGGTGTAAAACATGAAAGTCAAATTCAATGTAACCATAGACGTGGAGAACAAAACCTACCTCCACGAACATCCGGAACTAAACGCATCCCAGATTCTAAATGACACACTTACTAAGCTTAGAAAAAAGAAGAAATAATGCTCTGGCTCAGGGGGTGGAGTCAGGGCTTTTAATAAAATGGGCAGGCAAGGAGACAGGATTCACTTAAGCGTAAGTAAAGAGGTAAAAAGACACATAGTCAAACGGAAGGATTTTAATGCTTCAAAATTTTTTGAAACAAGATACAGAGAAACTTTTCTTAATGAAGTTGCTCTTAGAGAACAAAGGTCTTACCATGCATCAGAGATTGAAAAGATTGACAAACAAATGGAGCACATCGAAGGAACAACTCCAATCGCTCCGTCGTTCAACCCAAAAAGATGCCCCATCTGCACTATGTTTTTTCATGAAAATATTTCTATTCGCCAAAAGACTCACATATACAGAGGTCTCTATGTTTGTCAGGAATGCTCTCAGTCTCACAAAGACCAGATTAACACTCTCGTCAAAGATATGAAAAAAGTGGAGCCAGAAGCTGCTCCAAGCTAAAAAACAAATGAGGTGAAACACATGTCAGAAAAAAGAACAATAAAGGGAGAGATTGAAGGTTGGGCTCAAGAAGTCCGAGAATTTGGCAAAAGCAACAGAGGCTGCCGAGGCCTCAAAGTAGAGGGCAACTGGAGCAACTTAATCGGCGAGGTCGAGGATTTGGAAAAGCTTGACACACAATTCCCAATGGGAACTTTCGTAGAATTCGTCGAGAAGAAGAACAAGAAAGGCTATTGGGATGTCTCAGGATCAATCAAGCAGATTGATAAGAAAGCAGCCTATGCAAAAGAACCTGCAGATACTCCCAAGGAAAAAAAGGGCTACAAAGAAGAATATTTAGTCGAGATAGGCTCTCAACCAAAGGCTAAACCTAAAGACGTAGATAAGGAAATTAGGCTACAGGTAGCCTTTAAAGGAGCTATCCACCTGATTTCTACCGAAATAGAATTGGTCGCTAAAGACTCCAAACTGGTAGATGTAGATGAAACTTGCAAGCGGATATTGGCAGCAACAGAGATCCTTTACAAGGGTATCTCAGAGAAGAGAATCCAGCTTCAAGAAGCTGGAGAATGGTAACACCAGAGCAAACCAGAATATATGCTAAAAGAAAGTGGGAAAAGAACAATAAGGATCTGCTCAGAAAAAAGCCGGTCAAGAGCAAAGGCTCTCACAAGCTAGCTCGGTTCTTTCCCGAATGTCGGAAGAGGCGATACACATGAAAAAAGAAAAAGTGATTTTCCAAGAGAAAATCAAATGTCCTCACTGCAAGAAGAGGTTAATCATAAAAAAGACAAGGAAGATACTGCAAGCAGGAATTCCAGCAGAAACAGAAGATAAAATAACCGCAGAAAAAGACAGCCAGAAAACACTTAACGAGGTGAAAGCATAATGCCAGCAAAAGAAATCAGATTAATCTACTCAAAAGAGGAGATTAAGAAGATGATTGAGAGAAAAGAAGCAATCATTGTTAAGTACATAACACTCGGGTCAGACAATATAACTATAGAGATAGACACAGATAGAGCCCCGAAGGAGGCTTTAGAATGACTAAAACAAAGGAAACCAAAAAGCAAAGATTCCAACCATGGAGCGGCCAGGAACTCAAAGACCTAACACATACACTTCTTCAGATAGAAGTGCAGAAAAGAGAAAAGGATGAAGAGGCACTTAAATACAAGATGGGCCTTGAAGGCATAGACGAAGAGATTGAATTCAACATCCTTCAGGCCAAGATGGAACTCAAAGCAGCTCAGATTAGACTCGCTGCCTTCGAGAACAACAAGATAAACCAAGGTATGCAGAAAGACATGCTCTTCAAAAAGCAGGAAGCTCAGATAGAATCTGAGAGGCTCCAACAGAATTTATCTGCTCTGCAGAAACAGATTGATGAAGGCAAACCGATCCTCCAAGACTATGCCGCTAAAAAACCCAAAGAGTGAGAACCTGAAACACTTCCTGATAAAGTGCCTAATTTACAAGAGGCTAACTGAGCTAAACCACAGAGCCAATATCAACTACACACCATACCCAAACATTAACTTCGACGTTATCGACTGGACGTCAGGAACTGTTTACCAGGTAACTCCCAAGTTCAAGATAGCTAACCAGAAAGAACTTGAATCAAAATACACTCAGTTTCCTGGAGTAAAGAATCTAATCGTCGTCACACCACGCAAGTTCCAACTTGCGTCAAAGGTAACAACGTGGTACAAGAACATCAAGGATATTCTCAGTTAAAAAAGGGGAGTTAGTTGAGGCTGGCTCAATAGCAGGCACCATGGTAACCCTGAAGACACCGGTTCAAATCCGGTACTCTCCATTAAGAGGTGATTAATAACATGAGACTCAAAATAGGCAATCATATTTATTTCATTGAACTTAGACGAGAAAAAGTTTTTGCCAATGGATTAAGCAAAAAAGAATATCAGAAAAAATGGTGCAGGAAAAAAAAGCAATTCCAATAGAACAAGCAAAACATGACTTAGGGGTAGCTGAATTCATCAATCAACATCCGAGTCTAAAAGGGAAAGTCCACGAAGAAGAAACAGATGATGGATTCTTCCCTGTTGCTTTCATTGAGGATATTGAAGAGACACAAATAGACAAGCAGAAAGTTCAGGATGTTATTGATGAATTAGAGACTAAGGAAATTGAGAAAACAGCAAGTCAATACATTCATCCAAATGATTTAAAAGAAAAGTTAGGAATAAAATCGAGGTGAGAAAAACGTTTATAAGCATAACAACAATAACTCAAGGAGAAGATGTATACTACGTCATGCCAGCTTTTGATGGTTATGTATATCTTTCCATAATATTTCTTTGGCTGATAATCCTGAGTATTGTAATTTGGAAAAGCAATCGAGGTGATTGAACATGCCAGACAATCTAAAGAAAAAAAAGTTAGATAGAAAAAGAATTGCATTAGGCCAGAAGCATGAAGTGCAATACTTAAGAAGGATATGTAGAGAACTAATCGAACTAATTGATTCAGAGAAAAAATATGTTAAAGGAAGCTACATCCATTATTTTGTATTCATGATAGGTAAGGGAACATCCAAAAGAATAACAAACTCAACACTAAAAAAGATATGCGAAGCATTCCTCAAACTATCAAAGAAAAGATGAACTTCAAGAAATGGGCTCAAGATATGGAATGGACAAGACAATGTATTCCTAAGTTCTGGTTCTATCTTGTTATAGTTCCATTTACCTATCTACTAATCTTCGGTGCATATAGCTTTATATT
>Ga0307928_10000672_pt1 | contig 25832 bp, 31 predicted proteins | sample AceLakmetagen232_FD_201815 | JGI IMG/M metagenome (GOLD analysis project Ga0307928, IMG submission 201815) | Saline water microbial communities from Ace Lake, Antarctica - #232 | ecosystem: Environmental > Aquatic > Non-marine Saline and Alkaline > Saline | place: Antarctica: Ace Lake... | reverse complement strand
CATAGCCAAACTTTTTCCAGAAAAACATATTATTCAAACTCCATGGCCTCATTTGGATTATCAAGAGGTAATGAAAAAATATAAGACTGATAAACCAGATCTAAGAAAAAACAAAAAAGACTTAAATGAATTAGCTTTCGCCTGGATTCTAAATTTCCCCCTCTTTGTTAATCAAAACAATGAGAATGAAAAATTTATTGGAGCCGGCAATAAATGGGCGCCTTCTCACAATATGTTTACTAGACCGCACGATAAAGATTTGCCATTATTAGATTCTGCTCCTGAGAAAGTCAAATCTTACCAACATGATTTAGTATTAAATGGTATAGAAATCGGAGGAGGAGCAATGAGAATACATCGCTCAGATATTCAAGAAAAAATATTTGATCTAATTGGGTTTAAAAATGAGCAAAAAAAACAATTTGAGCATTTCTTAACAGCTTTAAAATATGGAGCTCCTCCCCACGGTGGCATTGCCCCGGGATTAGATCGATTTTTATCAATACTGTTGAACGAAAAAAATATCCGTGAAGTAATTGCCTTTCCCCTAACTTCCGACGCGCGCGACCCTTTAATGAATGCGCCCAGTCAAGTTAGCCCCAAACAACTAAAAGAATTAGGGATTGTTATTGAAAACAAATGAAAATCATTAAATTAGCTTTTCAGAACTTTTTCCGTAATTTTTGGTTATCTTTAACCAGTATTATTATTATTCTCCTAATGCTCTTTACTCTCACCCTTCTCTATAGCGTCAGTATTCTTGGCTCTCAAGCGTTAGACAATATAGCAGCTAAGATGGATTTGGGGATATATTTTAAAGATAATATAGACCAAAACGAGCTAAGCGCTCTTAGGCTAGAGCTAGAAAACTGCAATGAAGTTAAGGAAATCGATTATTTAAGTCCAGAAGAAGCTTTAGGGCAATTCAAAGAAAGACATCAAGAAGATTCAATAATTTTAAATTCATTAGAAGAACTGAATGAGAATCCATTAGGGGCAGCAATTTCTGTTAAATTTCAAAATCCGACCGAATACCAAAAAACTATGGAAATTATCAATCAAGAACGATACCAGAATTTAATATATAGTCAAAATTTCTACGACTATGAAGAGCTTATTGAAATTTTTAATAAATTTAATAAAAAAATTTATTACATTGGTTTAGTTATCAGCGGATTATTCCTTTTAATAGCCATATTAGTTATTTTTACTACCATAAAATTAGGGGCCATTTCTCGCAAAAAAGAGATTAGAATAATGCGTCTAGTAGGAGCTTCTTCGTGGTTTATTCGGGCACCCTTTTTAATAGAGGGTTCTCTTTATGCTCTTGTGGCTTGGCTTTTGAATATCGGTATAATTTGGCCTCTTTCCATATTCATTCAACCTCAAATTAAAAATTTTTTACAAATGGATTTTAGCCTGTCTCTTTATTTACAAAATCAAAGCCTGGAATTCTGGTTACCGCTTTTAATCTTCACAATCATCGTTTCCATGATTGCCAGCACACTAGCAGTTAATAAATATACTAAAACCTAAATGTTAAGCCTAGAAAAATTCAATTATCATTTACCAACAAATCTAATAGCACAAAAACCAATAAGGCCTCGAGATTATTCGAGGCTTATGATTTTAAATCGAAAAAGAAAAAATATCACTCATGATTATTTTTACAATATCAAAAAATACATAGAGCCAAATTCTATTTTGGTAGCTAATAACTCTAAAGTAATAGCTGCGCGCTTGAAAGGTGAAAAACTTACTAAAGGTAAAATGGAAATTTTAATGCTAAAACAATTGAAAAATAATTGTTGGGAAATAATATTAAAAGGAAAAGGGGGAATAGGTTTAAGAATTAATTTTAATAAAAAATTATTCGGAATACTTGAAAAACAATTATCAGAACAAACTTGGGTAATAAGATTCAGCTCACTTCAAGGAGATTTATCAAAAGAATTAAAAAAAGCAGGGGAAACCCCTACACCCCCCTATATTAAAAGAAAATCTAACCTCCACGAATATCAAACTATCTATGCCCAACACCCTGGGTCATCTGCCGCGCCTACTGCCGGTTTTCATTTTACAAAAAAAACCATTCAAGAGTTAAAAAAAATAGGGATAGATATGCATTTTATTACCCTGCATGTTGGCTTGGGGACTTTTCAACCAGTAAGAGCCAAAAATATTGAAAATCACCAAATGCACTCTGAATGGGGAGAAATAAAAAAACCAATTGTTCAAAAATTAAACAAAGCTAAAAAAGAACAAAAAAAAATAATAGCTGTGGGCACTACCTCTTGCCGGGTTTTGGAAGCATTTTCTTCTGCTAATCATATTCTAAGGCCTGAATCTAAATCAATTCAAACATTTATTTATCCGGGATATAAATTTAAATTTATTGATGGTCTAATCACTAATTTTCATTTGCCAAAATCAACATTATTAATGCTTGTTTGTGCTTTTGCCGGGAGAGAGTTTATCTTTCAAGCTTATGCAGAAGCCACAAAGAGAAAGTATCGCTTTTATTCCTTTGGCGACGCCATGCTAATTATTTAAAATAAAAAAGTATTTGGGAATATTTGGGAACCGGATTCCTAAATATGGACAGAGAGACGTTTTTTTGCTAAAGTAAAAGCAAACCAATACAAAATAAGGCCAGGTAGCCAAGTGGCTAAGGCGTCGGTTTGCAAAACCGATATACACGGGTTCGACTCCCGTCCTGGCCTCCTCCTTCATTTCATTCAGGAACCTTGAAATTAAATATTATTGTACAAAAGTTAATGTAGTTTAATTATGGATAAATTTATTATCATTGATGCTTCTGCTGTTCTTCATCGCGCTTGGCACGCCATCCCTCCGCTAAAAAACTCTCAAGGAAAAACAATTAATGCCGTTTACGGCTTTACATCTCTTCTTCTAAGAATACTATACAAAGATAAACCCGATTATTTAGCTGTTGCGTTTGATACTAAAGCTCCCACTTTTCGGCACAAAAAATACAAAGAATATAAGGCGAATAGAGTTCCTCAACCTCCTGAATTTTATAAACAAATTCCTTTAGCAAAATCAATTTTAGAAAGCTTTGACTTAAAATCATTCAGTCAAAATGGATTAGAAGCCGACGATTTAATTGGAGCGCTAAACAACACTAAAAAAGAAATCAATAATTTAAGCGCCAGAATTATCACTGGCGATTTAGATTTATTGCAATTAGTAGATGACAAGACAGAAGTTTATTTTCTGCAACAAGGATTAAATCAAAATAGAATTTACAACTCTTCAGAAGTTATTGAACGTTTTGGTGTTTCTCCTGAACAAATAATTGACCTTAAAGCTTTGGTTGGCGACCCTTCAGACAACATCTCTGGCTTAATGAATGTGGGTCCCCAAACAGCATCCAAATTAATTCAAGAACTCGGAAATATAGAAAACATTTATCAATATTTAGAAAAACCTTTATCTAGTCAACCCAAAAACTTAATAAAAGAATCTTTAGCGCAAAACCTTATAAAAAACAAAAAAAAGGTTATTCTAAATAAAACATTAGTTACTATAGTGGACAAAGCACCGGGAATAAATGTATCGATACTACAAAATTGTCGTGTTTCAGAAATTGATATAAAAAAAGTATTAAAAACTTTTGAAAAAATAGGATTTAAAAATCTGTCTAAAAGATTAAGAATATTGATTGCCGAAAAAAAACAAACTAAATTATTTTAAAATATATGATAATATTTTTGTACGGGGCTGATACTTATCGCTCCTCTGCTCAATTATCACTATTGAAAAAAAAATTCACCCTTGAGAGGTCACAAAGCAACTTAAACATATCTACTCTATCTGCTAGTAGTCTAAAGATTGATAAAATTCGTCAGGCTATTTTAAGTAGTGGTCTTTTTTCAGAAAAAAGAATGGTTATAATTCAAGGATTATTAAAAAAAAATACTACCACCTCTATTAATGAACTAATTCAAGGAGTAATGGATATCATTACAAAAGTCAAAAAAGATGAAAAAAATATTCTCATCTTTGAGGAAGAAGAAATAAAAGAAAAAGAATTAAACAGTACTCAAAAAAAATTATTTACCGTCTTGAAAAAGGAAAAATTTTATCCTGAATTTAGACCCTTAACTAAAGGCAAAATTAAAATTTGGATTGAAAAATATATTAAAAAAAATGACTTAACAATAGAAAATCAGGCCCTTAATTATATAATTGATTCTTTGGGCAATAATCTTTGGGCTATTAAAAATGAATTAGATAAGCTGATTATTGATACCTCAAAAAACCAAATTCAACTTAAAAACACTCAGAACTTGATTCAACCAACAGCCGAACAAAATATCTGGAATCTCATTGATGCTTTCGGGCAAAAAAAGAAAAAATTGGCCAGTCAATTACTATTAAAACAAATAGAAGCTGGAATGACTACCGATTACCTCATATCTATGCTGAATTATCAATATAAAATTATTATGCGAATGAAAGCATATACAAAAGGAAAATCAGGATATATATCCCCCCAACAAGCGGCTAAGGACCTGTCTCTACATCCTTTTGTGTGTCAGAAAGCCCTACAACAGCAACAAAATTACGAACTAAAAGAACTAAAAAAAATTTATCAACAATTACTGAAGATAGATATTCTAAAAAAAACACGGCAGATTAATGCCGAGATTCTCTTAAATTTATTGATTTTAAAAAATTAAAAATATGATAGAATCATTCCAAAGAATGTAATTTTTTAAATAAACGTGATTTACTGCGACTAGCAGTATTTTTTTTAATAACCCCTTTCTGAGTTGCTTTATCTAGGGATTTCTGTAATTTTGAACAAAAATCATCAGCAGTTTTTTTATCTTTCTTGCCCATTGCTTTCAAAAACTGACGTTTAAGCCAGCTAATATTGGTTTTAATTCCCTTGTTGTAAATTTCGCGCTTTTTAGATTGACGCATTGCCTTAAATGCGGCTTTTTTAATCGGCATATATTATTAAATATTAATTTTCATATAATTCTTCTTCCTCTTCTCTATCTCCACTTTCTAACATTTTTTCCTCTTGAGCAATTAATTCATCCCATTTATTCTGACCATCAACTAAGGCATTCATTCTGGCTTTAAAATTTTCATTAAAATCCTTAATAAATTTTGGATTTTTTGCGAAAACATTTAAAAGTTCTTCTAAGGCGTTTTCTGGTAAAATCGGCAAAAAAACCAATAAATCATTTTGGTCAGTGGCGGAAATTGTTGAAGATCCAATAATCTCTCCTAATTTTTGTAATATTTTCGACATGAACGCATATTAAGCCGCTATTTTTTCGGGATTATTAACTATCCTCTCGCACAAAAATTTATTGGCCTTAATTATTATTGATTGTGGGCCATCTTCAATGGCTCCTAAAACTTTTTCTTCTTTTCTGCTACCTTCTTTATACTCTTCTTTGCCCAAAACAGAAAAACCACTCTCTTTTGTTTTTTGGAGTTCTTTAACAATCAATTGCATCCCCTCACTCAATGGCTTTTTTTCTGTCTCTGAGCCATTCAATTTTTGCCCTAAGGCATTTTCCATATTGAATATCATAAATAATTCTTAAACCCCACCCATTAATTAGATACAGATATCATAACAGATATTCATCATCTTGTCAAATTAAATAAAATCTTTAAAATAAGAATTATGATTTCTTCTATCGAGGGCACAATTAGTAACAAAAATCAAGACTCCATTCAAATAGTAATCAATGGCTTGGGATATGAAATATTTATCACCAAACCTCTTTTAGATAAGATTAAAATTGGCCAAACTATAAAACTTTTTACTAAACTCCAAATAAAAGATGATTCTTTAAATTTATACGGATTAGCTACCCGAGCTGAAATGGAATACTTTAAACGCTTAATCTCTATCTCTGGTATTGGAGCTAAATCAGCACTAAATATTCTTTCTTTGGTTAGTTTAAAAAAATTACAAAGCGCTATCCTTAATAAAAAACCTGAAACCCTAACTAAGATATCTGGTATAGGTAAAAAAACTGCTGGAAGAATTATATTGGAACTCAAAGGAATTGTTGGAAAAGACTCTCTCCCTGATTCTGATATTAAAAATGACGCCCTAGCGATTGATGCTTTATTAAGCATGGGATACTCAATCCAACAAGCGCGAAAAGCTATTCAGCAAATTTCATCTTCTCAGGCCTTAAGAGCAGAAGAAAAAATAAAAAGAGCTCTCAAATTTTTGTCTTCCAGATAGAAATAAAAAATTATTTCTTTTTTGTTTTTAGAGCCTTTTCCTCCAAAATTTTAATAATTTTAATCTCCGTATACAACTGCCTATGGCCTTGTTTTTTGAAATAACGAGTTTTAGGCTTGTATTTGATAACACTAATCTTTTTTCCTTTAAGTTGAGAAATAATCTCTGCGCTAATACTAATTTTAAGAGTCGGCTGACCAATTGCCGTCTTTTTTTGTTTAGAATCCACGAACAACAAAACATCTTTAAGAAAAATTTTATCTCCAACTTCGCCTTCAATCTTTTCGATAGAGAGAACATCTCCCTCTTGAACTAAATACTGTTTTCCTCCTGTTTTGATTACTGCTATTTTCTCCATATCTTAATTTTAATAATAATTATAAAATTAGCATTCTCTCATTATAAATAAATAAAAGAATTAAGCAAGTTAAATTTTATTTGCCTTTTCAACTCTGAGATTACCTCCTTTTTCTAGAATTACAACATCCCGACGGCCCACTTTGCCAGTTAACAAAAAATCAGCCAAAAGATTATTAACCCTATCTTGAATAGTTCTTCTTAACGGACGAGCGCCAAAAGCGGGATCAAATCCAGCTTCAGCTAATTCATTAATAGCCTCTTCCGTTGCTCGAAAAGTAATTCCTTTTATTTCTAATTGTTTGCTCAACTTGTTTAATAATAATTTGGCAATTTTTTGAATCTCTGCTCTCCCTAAAGGCTTAAAGACGATTAATCCGTCAAAACGATTGAGAAACTCAGGTCGAAAATGAGCTTTTAATTTTTCTCGCAATAAAATTTCCTTAATATCTTCTATGGACATATTTTTTCTTAACCCTTCCTGAATAAAATCTGCACCAGCATTAGAGGTCCCGATTAGAATAATATTTGTAAAATCAATAGTTCTTCCTAAAGCATCAGTAAGACGACCATCTTCCATAACTTGCAAAAAAAGATTCAGGATGTCTGGGTCAGCTTTCTCTATCTCGTCAAGCAACAAAATAGAATAAGGGTTATGACGGACAGCTTCAGTTAAATAACCACCTCTATTCTGGCTAGCAATGCCCAACAAACGACCCACGCTAGAGCTGCTATCTTGGTATTCGCTCATATCAACTCTAATCATCCTGTTCTCGTCACCAAAATAAACCTCAGCCACTGTTTTCGCCAACTCAGTTTTACCAACTCCAGTAGGTCCAAGAAAAAGGAGATTAACAATCGGTCTTTTTTTATTTCTTAACTCAGTACGAGCTCTACGCAAAGCAGCTGAAACTGCGTTCACTGCCTCGTTTTGGTCAATTAAACGCTGATGGATTCTATCTTCTAATCCAATGAGGGCTTTTGACTCTTTTTGCGTAACCTTAGATAGAGGAATTTTAACTTTTTTAGCAATTAACTCAGCGACATCTTCTGGTTGAATAAGATTTTTTTTGCCCCGCGCCCGTTTAACCATAACCGCCACTTCTTTTAAAAGATTAACAGCTTTTTCAGGGAAAAAACGGCCATGAACATATCGCTCAGATAAATCAACAATTTGTTCTATGGCACGATAAGAAAAATAAACCTGTTCTTTGCTCTCTACAAAAGCTGCGTGAGCTTCTAATATTTGGATATTAATATTTTTGTCTGGTTCTTCTATATCTATCTTCTGTAGCACTTCTCCTAATACTTGCCCTTCTATTAAACGTTGATATTCTTTTGGGATAGAGGTAGCAACAAGCAAAAAAGATTTTGATTTTAGGATATTAGCCAAAATTTCAGAAACATCCAACTCTCCCTGGGTGGTTTTCATTCCTATCATATTATGAATATCTTTAATAAAAAGAACAATATTGCCAGAAATAGAAACCTCATTAATTATGGCCTGTAACCGAGCCTCTATGTCTCCTGGTCTTGATGCTCCAGCGATTAAATTAGCTAAACTCAAACTGACCAATCTCTTATCTTCCAAAATTTCCGGCACATCCTCTGTAACCATCAAACGAGCAATACCTCCCACCAAAGTTGATTTTCCTACGCCTGGTTGGCCGACCAAAATAATGCTTTGACGTTCTGTACTAAAAATTCTGAAAATATCTTCCTTCTCTTTCTCGCGATTTACACAAAATTGCAAATAATTATTACGCGCCAATTGAGTTAAATCTTGACTATAGGCATCAAGATTAGGGGTAGCTATAGCTGTATAGGCCTTATTAATTGCTCCTTTGGGTTTAAAGCGAGAACGTTGGAAAAAATAATGTTGTTGAGCCCTAAATTCATTATAAAGATCTATCCAGAGACAAACATTTTTTATCTGATGAGCGTCAATTTCTAAATCATAAAAAATTTCTCTCGCTAAATCATCATTAATAACTAAAGATTCCAATATTTCTAGGGGAGATAAATTAAGGCGGTCTTTTTCTCCTGCTAAAGTATAGGCAAACAATATTATTTTTTTACTATTTAAACTGCAAGTGATTTGTGGCATTTTCTTAATTCGAGAATCATCTTTAACGATTAACGAGCGGTCTATTTTCTTTTGTAGTGCTTGATAATTTAACCCCAAACGCGCTAAAACCAATTTAATTTCTGAATCTTTTAACGCAGCTCCCAAAATATGAATTGGTAATATCTGAGAATTCTCATACTTACGAGCTAAGCTCCACGCCCTTCTAATCAAAACTAAACTAGATTTAGAAAAAGAAGCAAAAACTTCAATTTTATATTTAGCAGACAAATTTTTTATGTCCGCAAAATTTAATAATTCCTTTGTTTGCACAACTTTAGATTTTGGCCAAATTTTTATTTTTTTTTCTTTTTTTCTTTCTCGAGAATAAATTAAATAACAACTTACTAATGTTGCTAACCAAAAAATTAGCCACAAATCATCTAATGGTAAAAATGGAATTAAAAAGGATGGGTAATAAGGCAGGTTGAATAAATCAGTAACTATTTTTAGTAAAGAAATGATTCCCCATAAAACAAATAAAAAAGAAGCTATTTTAAATATAATTCTCAAAAAAGATTTTCCAATGGCATTAATTTTTTCATATGGATTAAAAAATTTTCCAAAAGACAAGGCATATCCGCCAAAGTAAAGATAAACGCCCCTGCCTAAACAAGCTGGACATTTCTTAGAGCCATGAAACCCATGACCGTTGCATTCTGGACAAATAATAAATTGCATAATTTTTTAATATTCAATTATAACAACCTCTCCTCACTTCGTTCGTCGAGAACGTTGCTGTTCGCTATGCTCACAGTAAGAACCTGCTCACTTCGTTCACAGAACCTTGAAATTAAATTATTATTGTATATAAATTAAGGTATTTTAATTATGATGTTAGTTCAACAATTACTCGCCAAACCGCTAAAATAGGCCAAACAGTCCAAATTAAAAATAAAACCAGCAAACCTAATGAACCTATCAGGAATAAAAAAAGTCTCCAAATCAAAAGAATTGTTCTCATAAAAAAGCTAATCATCCTGCCCGTTCTTGAATATTCTCCGAACATAGGCTTGAAATAATTAGCAAACATAATTTTCAAGGCCAATGCTTTGAATAATTTTTTAACATGCCCCCTAAAACCTAAAAATCTTTTTTTAAGCCCAGGGCCATACCACCAAATAGGAAAATAAAAAATACTCAATAAAGTATCAACAAACAATAATTTGATAATATTGAGCAATATGAACATAAAATTTATGTATGAATTGATTTACTTTCTCTTAAATATAATCTTTTGTTCTAAAATGGTAAAAACAATACCTATAAGCCAATAAATCATCAAACCGCTGGGGAGCGTGCTCCCAATAATAATAGTCATCACTGGCATCATGAATTTCATTTGCTTGTTCATCGTCGTCATCATGCCCTCGTCTTTAGCTCCTTCTTTTTTGGCCACAGATTTGAGGGGACTGACGCTTGGCAACATACTAGCTTGAATATATTGCGCTATGCCAGTTATTACCGCCAAAAAAATATTTGGTGCACTAAGAACCAAAAACCCAAAACCCATGGTATTAAGAGCTCCTGGATTGTGAATAAACGAATAAACAGGCAAATTAACATCTGTTAGTCCCGTCCTAAAAACTTGAAAAACAGCGATTAAAATAGGGAGCTGAATCAATAATGGCAAACAAGAAGAAAAGGGATTCACTTTATTCTCTTTATACAAATTCATGATAGTCTTTGTCTGTTTTGCTTTATCCTTCGCATATTTTTTCTTTATTTCATCCAGTTTTGGTTGCAATTCTTTTAATTCTTTTTGTCCTTTAACTGCCTTCATCGAAAGCGGCAAAAGCAATAATTTAATACTAAGAGTTAAAAGAATGATTGAAACCCCAAGGTCATGACCGGGAATTATATTGTAAAAGAAAACTAAAAGATTTAAAAATGGTTCATAAAGAATTATCTTGAAAAACTCAATCATAGATTAGTTAATTAGTTAATTAGTTAATTAGGTAATTGAAATTAAATAAATATTCGCTTTACCTAATTAACCAATTACCCGAACACCCAAGTACCCGACTACGGTTCATCCCAACCGCCCTTTGACCAAGGATTACAACGAAGAATTCTCCAAATGGCTTTTAGGGACCCTTTAATTATCCCATATTTATTAATGGCTTGATAGGCATATTCCGAACAAGTAGGACGAAATTTACAAACTCCTGGCCAAGGATGTATTAAAGAAAAGGGCCCATGGTCGGGAGAAAATGTTTTCTGATAAAAACGAATTGATTTCAAAATTAATAATTTGAAAAATCTTAAAGGATTGTCCATTATTGACGAATTATTAAATTATTCTTACTCAAAGCTCCCAAGAATATACTTTTTAATTGAGAGTAATCAAGATCTTTAATCCGATCTTTAGTTATAATAATAATGTCCCAACCCAAAGCTAATGAGTCAATATTTTCTCTCAAGATAGCTCTTAAACGTCTTTTTATTTTATTCCTGATAACTGCTCTTTTATCAACCTTTAAAGAAACAATTATGCCCCAACGCGAATAAGATTGATTATTCTCTATCCATTTTAAGCTCAACTCTGGCCCATATGACTTCCGTCCATGACGAGCCACTTTAGCAAAATCTTTATCTTTAATTAAACGATACTTCTTGGGAAGCATAGCTAAAAATTATACGGTCAATTTCTGACGACCCTTAGCTCTTCTCCTTTTAATAATATTGCGTCCAGCAGTAGTTCTCATTCTCTTAAGAAAACCGTGCTTACGTGCTCTTTTTCTTTTTTTAGGTTGATAAGTTCTCTTAGGCATAATAATTAGTATATAATAATTCTTATTGTTAGACAATAGATAAATAATTGCTAATTGCTAACTGTTAAAGGGTTCTTATTGTTTCTTATGCTTTAGCATTTATCTCGCGTATTCACTAATTCTATTTTCTCTGATAACTGTTACTTTAATTTCTCCAGGATATTTCAATTCTTCTTCTATTTGATCGGCTATTTTACGAGCCAATTTAATCGCCTCTAAATCATCTATTTTCCCTGGGGACACAAATACTCTTAATTCTCTACCAGCCTGAATAGCATAAACTCGTTCCACTCCCTCAAACTTTTTGGCTATATCTTCTAATTCTTCTAACCGTTTGATATATTCCTGATAACTTCCTTTTCTAGCTCCTGGACGAGCGCTGGAAATAGCGTCTGCGACCTTAACAATAACGGCTTCTAATGTAGGAGGATGGTCATCGTGATGCGTAGCAATAGGGATTATCACTTCTGGCGAGAGATTGTGTTTTTCTCCTATATCCTTTCCAATCTCTGGATGAGTTCCTTGAATCTCGAAATCCATTGCTTTTCCGATGTCATGTAATAAACCCGCTTTACGACAAACAGCTACATTTGCTCCTAATTCCTCTGCTAGCATAACCGATAAATTTGCCACTTCAATCGAATGTTGCAAAACATTTTGACCATAACTGGTTCGATACTTCAATCGCCCTAATAATTGAATTATTTTAGGATCTAATCCTGTAACCCCAACCTGATAAACAGCATCTTCTCCAGCTTTTCTAATATTATGTGCTAATTCTTTTTTTGTTTCCTGAACAATCCTCTCTATTCTCGCTGGTTGAATGCGACCATCTAAAACTAATTTATCTAAAACTAATTTAGCCAACTGACGTCTAATAGGATTAAAGGCCGAAACAAAAACCACGTCTGGGGTATCATCAACAATAATTTCCACTCCAGTAAGCTGTTCTATTACTCTAATATTTCGTCCTTCGCGACCAATAATACGACCCTTGACTTCATCAGAAGGTAGAGATACTGAAGCTGTAGTGGTCTCTGAAGTATGCGCAGCTGCGCAACGTTCAATAACACTTGTGATCAAATTTTTAGCTTTCTTGTCAATTTCTTCTGCCCCATAATCTTCTAATTTCTTAATTCTTCTTAGAATATCATCTTTAATCTTTTCTTCTATATTATTAAGTAGAAGTTCTTTAGCTTCTTCTGTTGTTAAATTAGAAATTTTTTCTAATTCAGCGCGAGCTTTTTCATAAATTTGACGAATTTTATCTTTAGCTTCCTCAATATTATCCTTTTCTTGAAATAGTGTCTTGCGACTTTCTTCTAATTCTAAAATTTTTTTCTCAAAAAGGTTCTGTCTCGTTTCTATTCTATCTTCCGCTCTCTTTAATTCTTGACGACGAATATCTTGCTCCTTTGTGGCCTTATCAATAATTTTTAAAGCCTCTTCTTTAGCTTTAAAAAAAACCTCTTGTTGTTTTATCTTGGCTTTAGCAACAATATCTTTAGCTTTTGCCTCTGCTGACTGGGTCAAATGAGCTACCACCCTTTGGCGCACAAACCAGCCAACCAGAAACCCTCCCAATAGGGAAAGAAAAATTTTAATATAAATCATAATTCATTTAATAAAATAAAAATTAATAAATCCTATATTTGTTTCGCTCGCTCGGAAGAGTAAATAAACTTGCTCTTCTCTTACTCGCTCACAAATAAAACCGAGTATTAAAACTCGGCTTTTAAGAAAAAGCATTAAACAATTTAATTTACTCTAAGATAGATTTATCGTTTGATAATTTTATCAATTAATCCGTATCTTTCTGCTTCTCTAGCGGTCATAAAAAAATCGCGATCTGTATCTTTCTCAATTTTGCCTAAGACCTGCTTAGTGTGTTTGGCTAAAATTTTGTTAATCTGATCCCGAACTCGCAAAATATGTTCAGCCCTAATCTTAATGTCAGCTGCTGGTCCTTCAGCTCCGCCTATAACCTGATGCAACATTATCTCTGAGTTGGGTAAAGTAAATCTTTTCCCCCTTGCGCCAGCTGCTAACAAAACTGCGCCCATAGAGGCAGCAATGCCAACACAAATAGTATTTACTGCTGGATTAACATACTGCATAGTGTCATAGATAGCTAATCCAGCTGTTACAGATCCCCCTAGAGTATTGATATAAAGTTTAATGTCTTTGCTTTTGTCTTCACTTTCAAGAAATAGAAGTTGGGCAATAATTGTATTGGCAACGCTATCAGTGATAGTGTCTCCCAAAAAAATAATCCTTTCTCTTAAAAGCCGAGAATATATGTCATAAGCCCTTTCTCCGTGCGTAGATTTTTCAATTACAGTAGGAACAAATTGCATATATTATTTATATTTATTTATTATTAACCTTTATAGATTATATATTAACATTATCAAAAATAATGTCAAACCCTCACACCAAAGAAGATGGACCTAAGCAGAATCGAACTGCTGTCTCCGCAATGCGAATGCGATGTACTGCCACTGTACTATAGGCCCTCAAAATTTTATTTTTTTTGAAATAATAAAAAAGAATAAGAATAATGACCAAGGAGAAATGACAAAATATTAAAATTGTGAATTTCTTGAGCCAAAAGCGTAAAACCAAAATCATTAACGCATTGAGTCATAATTCTATTTTTGTTTTGCGTAACAATAAACAAATAACCGTTCTTATTCAACCTCTTCTTAACAGTTTCTAAACATAATTGATTGTCAAAATTGTAATCTTTGCTATCTAAAATATTAGAGAGATAGATTAAATCAAAATACTCTTGGTCAAATAATTTTAAATTATCAACAAAATCCCCGCAATAAATATTTATTTCATCTAATCTTGTCTGTAAAGTTTGATATTTTTCGCGAGAAGAAAGATAAAGCAAATAATCTTTTTTGTTTCTAACCTGTTTAAAGCTTTCTCTATACCAAAAATGGGATATCTGTAGACATTTTACAAAATTATTTTGTTTACAATTAGAGAAAATATTATCAAAAACTTTCTGCGTCAATAAATTTATTTTACTTCTTATCTCGCCATAAACTTGTTTTTTGTTATTTGATTTAATGTCTAAAAACACTTCTAATATTTTTTCATAATCAAATTCCTTGAATAACGCCACCTTGAAATCATCTGTTAAACATGCCATTGGTCTTTTGTCGCAAACATCAACCTCATCAACATTAAGTAGGGATAAAATATTGAAAACAAAATCATTACCGCCAGCAATAGCAAAAATTTTATCAATTTTTTTCTTTCTGTCTAAATTTTTGAAAAATCCGTTTAATTTTTCGTTAGTAAAAAACCACGATGGATAAAAATTTTTATTAAGAATTTTTTGATAATTTATTTTTTGGCATATTTGATTAATATTGTTATTCATTTTGTTAAAATTTCAATAAGGGGACGAAAACTTAAAATTGTGCTCCAAAATGTAGATGGGTCCCAACCCAAAGAACCAAGCGATTTCCAGCCGCCAGCTAAATTTTGTTTTTGCTCAAATTTATCTTCAAACCATTCCCAAGTATTAGTACTAGCCCATTGGGGATAAAAAACATTGCCTAAATAATTATATTCTATAAAACGAGGCAAACGAATAATCTGATTTGAATTAATTTTCAAAATATTCAAAATAAATGGCAATATTTTTTTAATATCATCAATAGATAAACAAAATCGCGAAGCAAATCCTTGATTATTCAAAATTTCTGTTAAATATTCATCTTGATATGGCTGTTTATTTTTCTTCCTTAAACCTTCCCTTAGATTAAAACCTATCTTCTTTAAAAACCGCTCATCATTAGAATTTATCCAACGAACTTGTTTTTTGGGTTTATCACGAGCATCAACTAAAATCCATTTGCCTTGCAAATCTTTGGAATCTGCCTCAATTTTGCCTTGCTTTATTTTTTTATAAAAAATCTTATCTGGTCTATCTTTCCACAATAACAAATCCATATCTCTATCTAAAGAAATTCTAGGTAAATAATGTAAATCAAAATTAAATTTTTGCCAATGAGCAAGAATTTCATCATCAACCCATTTTGGCAAACTTGGAATTACAAAAGTTGACCAATTAAAAAATCTTTTGATTATATTTTGCTCCTTTTCAATTATTTGATTTACTGTCTGCATAAGCTTTCCTATTTTTAAAGGGGACTGTCCCCTTTTCAACCATCCCCAAGACCCGTGGTCAGAGCGGACTTTAGACTACTTGTTTAGAATCCGCACGTTTTTGCCCAAACACAAAAATGCCACGCAATTATATCATTTTTGTACTCTTAATAAATACTGGAGTCTCTGTATCTTCTGAACAAAACCTGCCTTCAACAAATTTTATATAATCTAATCGCGCTTGTTCTAAATCGTTAATGCCGATATAAGACAAAAATTTGTCTCTATCTATTAAATCGTCACCATAAATTTTTTGGCAATAGATAGAAAAACTGCTCCAAAAATAATCTTTCGGATTTTGGACAAGGCCAGCACGAACCGCGTTCAAATCAATATAACACCCAACTGCCCAAAAATATTTTTCTTTATCAATTATGTTGCTAAAAAATCTGTCTTGGAAAACATGACCAGATCGATTGTGGCGATGGTTAAAATAAGTAGCATATAAAAAATTCACTCGCCCCATAAATTTTGAGAGAGAAAATTCACGCGTCTCAACCAATAAATGGAAATGGTTTGGCAAAAAATTATAAGAATAAAAATAAAATGGGAATTCCTTTTTTGACAATCGAATAATATTTAACAACCGCCTGTAATCTTCTGACCTCCTAAAAATCCTTTTTTTGTTATTGCCCCTACAAACAATATGATAAAGTGCTTCCGGCCTATCAATAAATTCTCGCGCTTTTCTTGGCATAATATTTAATATTATATTAATTTTATTTAAAACGTACAAAAACGTGCGGAATTCAAAAATTCGTTATATAAACATCTACCAGAGCCACTTTCAGGAAAGGTGATTTAGGGGACAGTCCCCTTAAGTTATGTAAGGACGTTGAATGTTTAATAAAATCTTATTGATTTACAGAAGGATGCTTTGGGGCGGAATGACGCACGTTTCCTATTTTTGAAAAAAAGTTTTTTGGATCTTTAAAAAAGTGATTATTAAATAAATCGTCAATGTATTTTTCAACGCCATTATAATCTCTTCGCCAATTATTATACTCTAAAAAACTAAACTCTTTGGAATTCAAAATTAAATCAACTATACGTTCTTTTTGCCAATGTTGGATCCTGTATCCTTGAATCCAGTCTTCAATTAACAAATGAATGATTTCATGAATGATTGTTTTAAAGCCTCTTTTGCTATTTATATTAAATATAATTATATTTGGAAGATTATAAGAACCATTGACCCCATAATTTGTCAAATAAACAAAAAATGTAGTTGGGATATCTTTATTGAAAATTTCTTTTAGTTTTTTAGAAAATTGTTCTTTTGTTGTTAAAAAATCAGAAAGAATTTGGTTTGCCCTTTCTTTATACTTTTTTTCATCAAATTCTTTTACGACTTGACTTTGAATCTCTTTCTGAGATGATTTATCATTTATTCCCTCTGGTAATTTTGATTTATATCCTTGCGAGTCATACCAATCTGATTTTGCAAGAGTATTTTTTACTCTTCTTAATTCAAAATCAATCCCGAATTTAATTTTAATATTCATGGTCATTATTTTAAAAGGGGACTGTCCCCCTAAATTGCCATCTTACAACCCTTTGATAAAGCGGAGTCCAAAGCACTTTTTTTCATTTGGCAAAAAATTGACCAAATAACAAGCCAGGGCTCAAACTATTAAAATATAAAACGTTAGAATTTATAATCAAAAGTTGCTTTTGCGTTATTAAGATAATTTTTTTTCGAAATCAATCCTCTCCATTTTCTAGCAATATTCTCGTCAAAAACATCTCCTATATTTATTTCTTTGCAAACGTTAAAATCGTCAGTAGATATAAAAACTGTACCATTTGGATTTATTAAAAAATGAGCATCTGTTCTATCTTTTCTCCTTGAAATTACAATCTTAAAATATTTTAAAAATTTCTTTTTTACTGTTTGGGTTGTTTCGTTAAATCGCTCTGGCGAAATCTCAAGAAAAGATTTGTTTTTAATTGAGTTTGTGTTTTCTATTGGGATAAATTCATAAATCTTCCAAATATCCACGGGGTAATTTTTAATTAACTCCCCAATTTTCTCAATAACATTAATATTATCTTTTGTGAGAACTGTCCCAATACGAATAATCGGCCTCTTATACTTTTCTTGAAAAAATTTAAGTATTTTAAAAACATTATTAAAATTGTCTTGGTTTCTGTAACTTTTGTTCGGAAAATCAATTGGCAGACCAAGGACATCTATTTTTTTAACAATTATATCTTGATATTTAAAAAACAGATCCCCTGCAGTATCTAAAAAAATTTTTAAATTATATTTTTTCAATTCTTTTATTATATCTTCGAAATCGTTCCTGAGCAAAGGTTCTCCGCCACACAAAACAACCGCTTTTACTCCCTTCTTGTAAAATAAATGGAATAAATCTTGCAATCTCAAAAAATTTAATTCTTTTAAATTTTTTTGTGGTCCATAACAATATTTGCAGTTATTGTTACATTTTGAGGTTATTCTAAAATATACTATTTCTGGAAATATTTTCATAGTGAAGAGAATAATTACAATAACATCTATAGTAAAAAAGCTTTTCTGGTCAGAATGTAGCATCGGATTCCCTAAATAAGATTCACAGAATGAAGTACTTTTCGACAAGTACAATAATTTCCCAAGAATATCTTTCGCTCTAATTCTGAAAACGGGAACATTTTTGGCGTCGGGTGAGAAATTCCGATCGCACTGATTATTTTGCGTGAATATCAACCACTTCTCCAGATTGAGCTATAGATCTTATTACTTCTGATTTGTCTGTAAACACACTTATTCTTCCGTCTGGATGTTGTTTCACCACTATCTCTACTCTTTTTTCTACTGGATTTGCAAAAATAGCTCCATTTGGAAGCTCTATTTTTTCATATCCTTCAAGTTCCAAACTTGGTTTGTTTTTTAATACAATTTCTACAATCATAATGTTAAATTAAAAATTAATGTTTATATAATTTACGACCTTTATTTCCAAAGGTGACTATCTTTATTTTATAACGTGGCGGGCTACATCGGGCTGGAACCCCAATCCGTCAAGCCCAGTAAGGTTATTCTACGATATATTAACCAAAAAGTCAAAAGATCCTCGTGCACCTTATATTTTTCAAAAAAGTGACAAAAGTGACACAGTATTAGCACTTAAAGTTACACTTATCTGTAATTTAATCTATCTTTAATAAGTTTAGTAGTATCTTCTAGTAATTTAGTAATTTCTTGTTCTATTCTTATAAGCTCTTGTTCTTCGTGCTTCCAATAAGTGTGTTCATCTATGTATGACAGTTCCGATGTTTGTGAAAATATTTCTCTAAATTTTTTATAAATATAAATTATTTCTTTAATTAAAAATAGTTTATTGTTTCCATATTGAATTTCTACATCCTTTTCTTTAAAATTCATTCCACCACTGATCATTATATAGTCGTTAAGCCAATGTTGTTTGTCATTAGGATGGGCTGATGCGTTACGCGTGTTTATAATTTTATTTATAATAAACAAGTCATTTTCTTGCAATTTATCTTTGTATCTTATTAAATGGGATTTTTTATTTGATAGGTAATACGAGAGATGGCGAAGATTCATGAAAAGATTTTTAAGGAAACAAGATGTTTCCTCATCAAATGAATGCCTTGCTATAAATTTTAACATTTCTAAACATTCAGATAAGGCTAGCATAATGGTTGTTTCTTCTTTTTTAAAATTTAATTCATTTTTTACCATAAATTGTTTAAATGATTAATGGTTAATTCCTATGATAAAAAATCAGTATTTAAAAATTTACTTATTAACTCTCTTTTATTAACCTCGCTACTCTTTAAATGATTTAGATAAAATTTTACCCCTTCGGTTATATATTTATAATCTTTTATTTGTTGTTTCATATGTTTAAGGGTAAGAACATTTACTGCTCTCGTTGGACTTGAATAATCATCGAGAAAGGATCCGATCATACTGCCATGCATTAATAAATTTCTTGTCTCTGAAAAGTTTTTTATTTTTCCTATTATATTATGATACTTTTCTGCTCGGAGAATTTCATCAGATTCAAAATTATATTTTTCCATGTATATAAATAATATAATTTTTTCTATAAAAGATATTCTATCTAAATTATTTACTATTTTTGATTTATCAATTCTTTTTTGTAAGCTGTTAAGTATAATTTCGCGCAGAAGAGCATTTAAACTTAATTCTAGAACCAAGTGTAGACTTATAAGAAAGTCTGCTATAGAGTTTGGGCAAATATCAGACTCTTTGGTTATAATTTTTTCACACCTTTTTTTATTTGATTCTATTAAATAAATAGACTCTGCAATAATAGACATAGGTTTTTCGACAATTGTTTTTTTATCTTGTTCTTTCTTCATTTTCTTCAAATTTTAAATAATCCATTATTTTGTATCTTTTTAAGTGTTTAAATGGATCAACAAATTTATACCATGGTTCTGAATGAAACCACTCCCTCTTATCCTCTTTAATTTCTTTTACTAGTTGTGATTCGGTTAATTTCTTCGGAGGCAACACCTCTCTATTATCTTTAATCAAAAATAGATATGTGTGAGGCTTGCCATATTCATTAGGGACAATACGAGGCTTTAAAATACCTTCCTTAACAAACTTTCTCATAGCATGTCTATCAATATTAAATCTACTCTCTAAATCATATTTTGAATACCAACTATTTTCGTTTTTAGCTACAGATGCAGGAATAATCTTTTTATCTATAGCTTTTTGGCAAGTTAAACATTTTATGCCCCATTTATCATACCAGGTTTCTTCATTAGAAATAGAATCTCTACAAATAAAACAAGTATACCCATTACCCTCTAAATGAAATCCCCTAGGATTATTTTTTAATTTTAGTTTACGTTTATGTTCTATATTTCCTTGATCATATAGAATTTCAACAAAGCGTGCTAAATTACGTGCCCCCTCTTGCGCTTCTTCCCATGAAACCTTTTTGTTTATCTTTTTTTCAAGAATTTCTTTAAATTCTTTAATTGTTTTATCTGATAATCCCATATAACTTTACTTTATCATTAAAAGGTGGCAGAATCAAGCTATGAAATATAAACTAGAAATAAACAAGCCAAAATCAGGCCCAAACAAGGATGACATTATTCTTTCAATTACAGATATTCAATTACATACAGTTAAAAAAAGACAGGGATCTATTGGCAAAACTATTAAGCAATCTGTAGAAAAAAATCAGCCAGGGAGAATTTATAGTAATATGAAAAAAAATCAGGGGGAAAAATCCACATTGGAGTCACTCCTCTTGCAGGATCCTGACTTAGTAGAAACAATCAGAAAATATAATAAGCAAGGGAAACGTATCTTTATAAAGGTGTTAAAGGATGTACCATTACTGACAGGAAAAGATACCAATGAATTTGTAAAAAGTAAAAGGGGAAAAAGAATCATTCGTGGGCTTGCCAAAAATAAAGAGGGTGATAAGATATAAGTAACAATTTAATATAGATGCGTAGCAAAAAGTAGAATAGTGTATCTTTCTTAAAACATGCCTATTCCGCGCAAGAAATAGAACAAAGATTTAATCTTATCTATTTCGTGTGTGGGATAGGCATTTTTGTTTTTCCATACATTAATTTAATAATTAACATAAAACTGTTATGGAAGAATTACAATGGCGCACGGCACAAAAAAGAGTTAATGATCTTATTCCACAAGACATTAATCCTCGTGTAATCTCTGACAAACAAATGTCAGACCTTAAAAAGAATTTGAAAAAATTCAATCTAGTGGAAATTCCTGCAATCGATTTCAATGGAAAAATCCTTGCGGGTCATCAAAGAATTGCAGCGCTTAAGCTACTTGGGCGTGAAGAAGAATTAATCGACGTTAGGATTCCTAACAGGAAACTAACAAAAGAAGAATCCGAAGGGTATCTTATAGCAAGTAATGCTTTGGGTGGTGATTGGGATTTTTCAAAATTAAAATCATTTGACCTAGATCTGTTAACAGATGTCGGCCTAGATCAAATTGACCTATCTCATTTTTGGGACAAAGAATTAGAAGTTAATGATGAAAATTTTAATGTGGAAGATGAAATCAAAAAAATTAGAAAGCCTAAAACAAAATCTGGCGATTTAATTTATTTAGGTCCACACAAATTATTGTGTGCGAGTTCCACTGATCCAAAAAATCTTAAAAAACTTTTTGGGAATGATCAAGCATCAATGATCTATAGCGATCCTCCATATAATTTGAAAATTGATTATGCAAAAGGTATAGGTGGTAAACAAAACTATGGAGGAAATGTAAATGACAATAGAAGTTATGAAGAATACCGAAAATTTATAAAGGATTCTCTAATTTCTGCACTAACAATTACGAAATCAGATTGTCATATCTTTTACTGGTCTGACCAATGCTTAATTGGTTTGATACAAGAATTATATCGTGAACTCAATATCACAAACAAACGAGTTTGCCTATGGTTGAAAAATTCGCAAAACCCTACACCTATGGTCAGCTTTAATAAGTGTTACGAACCAGCAATATACGGAGTTATAGGAAAACCATACATTACTCCTTCTATTCAAAACTTAAACGAGATATTGAACAAAGAATTAACCACGGGGAACAACTTGTTTGAAGAAATTTTTGATCAGTTAGATATATGGCTTATAAAAAGATTATCTGGACAAAAATACGAACATGCGACAAGTAAACCACCCAAACTTCACGAGAAAGCAATACGTCGTTGTACTAAGCTCGGGGATATCATACTAGATTCTTTTTCTGGATCAGGAAGTACAATCATTGCTGGGGAACAATTAAAGCGAAAGGTATATGCGCTTGAGTTAGAGCCTATATTTTGTGATTTAACAATTAAGAGATATAAAAAATTAACTGGCAAAAAAGTAGAGGTGCAACATGGCTAAAAAAAATAGAATTAAAAACACATTTTTAGAAGAATTAAAAAGAGTTCCAATAGTGTTGGTAGCTTGCGAAAAAAGTGGGATATCACGCAATAGCGTCTATCGTTGGAGAAAAGAAGATGAAGACTTTGCTAAATCTATGGACGAAGCCTTATCTGAAGGAGAAGCATTAGTTAACGATATGAGCGAGAGCCAACTATTAACCCTTATTAAAGAAAAAAAATGGCAAGCAATAAGTTTTTGGCTTCGCCACAGAAATCCACGTTTTCGTGACAAATTTGAAGTTACCTCTAAAGTCGAAGATTCTGGAGAACTTACTCCATCACAAATAAAGGTTGTGCACAACGCCTTACAACTAGCTAAAATTTTACCATTAAATAATAAAGAAAAATATGACAAACAAAATAATTCCACAAAACCTAGTGGATCAGATGACCAAAGACAGGAAAATACGAACAGCGATAACTAAAGAAAGTTTTTCCTATTTCTTTCATTTCTATTATGCCCATTATGTAAAATTTGCTACAGCAGATTTTCAAAAGGAAATCATTCGTTTACTTGAAATAAATGAGACAGATAGTCTATTTGTGGTTTCCTTTAGAGGATCTGGGAAATCAACTGTAATCACTGACACTTATCCTATTTGGGCAATTCTTGGAAAACAACAAAAAAAATTTGTTATTATTTTCTGTCAAACACAAGCACAAGCAAAACAACATATGATGAATTTCCGTCGCGAACTTGAAAATAATGACTTATTAAAAAAAGATCTTGGCCCTTTTAGCGAAAGCAGTAATGAATGGGGTTCTCAATCTATTGTATTCTCAAATACCAATGCTCGCATTACAGTTGCTTCTTTTGAACAAAGTATTCGTGGGCTTAGACATTATGAGCATAGACCAGACCTAATTATTTGTGATGACGTTGAAGATGGAGATTCAATAAAAACACGAGAAGGAAGAAATAGAACATATCAATGGTTGAAAGGAGAAGTAATACCTGCAGGAGATCAAAATACAAGACTTATTGTAGTTGGTAATTTGCTTCATGAAGATTCGCTTCTCATGAGATTAAAAGATGAAGTTGAAAATGATACTATAGACGGTAAATTCTTATATTTTCCATTAATCAATGCAAAAGGAAATTGTCTTTGGCCGGGCAAATATCCAACAGAAAAAGAAATAGAGACTGAAAGAAGAAAGGTCGGGAATGAAATTATCTGGCAACGGGAATACTTACTTAATATAATTCCTGACGACGACCAAGTCATATATCCTGAATGGATACAATACTATAACGAAATACCAGCTCCTATAAAATTTGAAAATGATTATTATTCTCATATGGAAATAAGAATCGGGATAGACCCTGCTATTTCAAAAAGTAATATTGCTGATTATACTGCTATGGTGCTGGGCATGTTATATGAGACTGAAGATAGTTATAGAATCTATATTCTTCCAAAGATTATAAATAAAAGGATGAATTTTCCCGAAACTGTTGATATGTGTAAAATATTAGACGAGAGTTACAGATACGATGGTCTTTCTCCACAATTTATTATAGAAGATGTGGCATACCAAAAAGCACTTCCTCAACAATTAGAAGCTGAGGGAATCCAAAGTATAATGACAATAAGGCCAGGTAATCAAGATAAGAGAAGTCGTCTTGTTCTCACTTCCAATCTAATTAAAACAGGACAAGTGTTATTTCCTAAAGAAGGAGCTGAAGAACTAATTCAACAAATAGTACATTTTGGCGTAGAGAAACACGATGATTTAGCTGATGCATTTGCTATCCTTGTACACAGTGTTATTGAAAATAAACCAAGGGTACCTAGACTTTACTTCATATAGTTGATAAATATAGCTTTTTTGCTTAAAAAGCTAAAAAAAGTTGCCAACAAGTTATCGACATCTACGCTCTTAGCAAAAACTACAAAGTGTGTCATCAATTAGATATGGACACTAATCAAATATTTAAACAAAAAAACACCATACCCCCTATAGATATAAAGCTAAAGTATTGTTTATATGCTCGGAAAAGTACTGAATCAGATGAACGACAAGCTTTATCAATTGATTCTCAAACCAAAGAAATGCTCCAAATAGCCGAGCGTGAGAATCTTGAAATTATTGATATAAGAAGAGAATCAAAATCAGCTAAAGATTCTGGTAATCGCCCAGTATTTGAAGAATTAATACGTGATATATCAACAGGACGTTTTAATGCTATTCTTACCTGGGCCCCCGATAGACTTTCTAGAAATGCAGGAGACTTGGGATCTTTAGTTGATTTAATGGATGAAAAAAAGCTTTTAGGTATTCGTACCTATGGACAAGATTTTAGTAATTCACCAAATGAAAAATTCTTATTAATGATTCTCTGTTCTCAAGCAAAACTAGAAAATGATAACAGAGGAATAAATGTAAAACGTGGACTTAGAGCAAGATGTGAAAGGGGTTTATGGCCTACATGTCCTCCTACTGGATACTTTAAAGAAAAACGAATAGACCATAAAGGAGAATGTCTGACTGATCCTGATAGAGCTCCAATTATCAAGCAGATGTTTGAAAAAGTTGCTTACGAAAAATGGTCTGGAAGAAAGCTATATCATTGGCTTAAATTTGATTTAAACTTTAGGACAGCCTTAGGTAAAAAACACTTAAGCCTTGGAAATATTTATAGGATACTGGATAACACCTTTTATTACGGAACTTTTGAATATCCCCGAGGATCAGGAAATTGGTACCAAGGTAAACACAAACCGATTATTACTAAAGAATTGTTTGATCAAGTTCAAGAGCAAGTCAAAAATTCTCAGCTAGTAAGAAAAGAAAATATTGAATTCGCTTTTACTAAAATTATGAAATGTGGATTATGTGGCTCTGGAATTTCAGCAACTGAAAAGTTTAAGAAATTAAAAAATGGTGACCATAATAGGCACGTATATTATGGATGCACCAAGGCTAGAGATAAGAACTGCAAATGCGGGTATATAAATGAAACGGATTTAATTAAGCAACTACAAAAACTTACAGATAAATTAAATATTAAAAAAGCACCAATACAAAATAAAATAAAAGCTGAGATAAAACGATTTAAAAAATTTCAAAGAATAGTAACGGGTGAAAACAACAATATCGACGTGAATGACGTCGATATTAAAAACTACGCTAAATTTTTATTAAAAGAGGGTAATGATCAAGAGAAACGAGAATTGCTTAATTGTTTGAATGGCGAAATT
>Ga0307928_10000670_pt1 | contig 25864 bp, 51 predicted proteins | sample AceLakmetagen232_FD_201815 | JGI IMG/M metagenome (GOLD analysis project Ga0307928, IMG submission 201815) | Saline water microbial communities from Ace Lake, Antarctica - #232 | ecosystem: Environmental > Aquatic > Non-marine Saline and Alkaline > Saline | place: Antarctica: Ace Lake... | reverse complement strand
TAAATAGTGTAACTGATGATTTGTAACATGATTATATCCTGTAACATATAGATTAAATGCTCTTTGTTCCCTAGTTCATATAGATTGAAGCATGGAAATTGTTAAATAGGTGTTAGTTTTACTCTTGGTTGATATGAAGTCTATTGTAACCCGAGTTGATCCTGTTGTTCATACTGCATTATTAGTGATGGCAAAACAGAATAATCTATCTGTTAATAAATTAGTTAATGAAATGTTTTTGAAAATGTTTGCAGATCCTGATTGTTCTTTTAAAAAAGATTTACAATCAAAGATTAATGAGTATGAAAGAACAAAAAAACTTGCAGAAGCAAATAAAAACATTAAAGCCCAGAGGAGATGCCATTATTTGATTGCTAATTCACAAAGGGCGATCTTTAACTTTGCTATGAGCAGCATCATTAATTCAGATAACATTGACATGAAAGTTATTAAAGCTGAGATTGATTCAACTGTGGAGATATATAAACATTTTCCTAAAAAGATAAAAAGATATTTAAGTCATCAGATTAAAGATCTTAAAAAGTTAAAAAAAGAATCTATTATGAGAACTAAATTTAATGACTTCATGAAATTTAGACAACAAACTAACCTGTTAAAATGAGACAAGGACTTAAAGCTCAATTATCAAGTAATTCAAATGATTGGAGTACTCCTCAATATCTTTTAGATCAGATAGAAGAAGAATTTGGAAAGGTTGATTTTGATCCGTGTCCTTTAAAATCTAAATTACAATTGGCTTTATTTGATGACTGGAAAGGCAACATCTTTATTAACCCTCCTTACTCTAATGTTAAGGAATTTTTAAATAAAGGGCTTGTTGAATTGAAAAAAGGAAATGCTAAGCAATTAATCTATCTTATCATCCCTAGAACATCTACCAGGTATTGGAGAGATTATGTTATGCAGTTTGCAGAATGTATTTATTTTATTCCATATAGATTAAAGTTTGGTGGTTGTAATAGTGCAGCCCCCTTTCCTAGTTGCATAATTATCTTTAAAAATTTAATTAAAAAAGACCATATTATATGTAAGTCGTGGCAGTATAAAAGGCCACAAACTAAACTATTAAAATAATGGATGGGGTGAAAGCGAGATGATTTATTCCAATGTATCTAAACGGAAAAGAAATGCAATAAGAGCAAGACTTAACCAGGCTATTGCTAAACATGGCTTTACAGAAGTGAGATTAACTGCTAATCAATATTTTAATGAATGGTTAGGAAAACAAAGACTTGAAAAAGATATTAAAGAAAAAGAAGAAGAATTGAAGCGATTAAAGAAAGTTAAATAAATTATAAAAATGGTAAAACTTAGAGGAGCAAAGAAGGTTAATCCAGAAAGAATCTGTCTTTGTTGTGGGAATAAAATCCTTGATAAATTTACAAATTCCATATATTGTAAAGATTGTTCAAAGGTTATTAAGGAGATAATGGCTGAGTTCCATAATCTAATGTATGCAAAAAATATGAGAAAAAAGTTTCCGCATTATTATTTTATAATTAATCTGAAAATCATTAAAAGGAGATATACAACATGATTGACTATTCGCAATTAAGGAAATGGTATGGAAGTTTATCTGTCCTCTATGAGATGTTTCCTTATCTAAAAAAAAGAGAATTTGCTTTATTAGTTCCTTCTTTTCTAGGTAATCACAAAGTCTATAAGACCAGTACAAGAATGTTAAAATGCAATAATGTTCAACAGATCAAATATAATCTAGAAAGATTAAAGTGGGGTGAGAGAAATCTGCCTTATAATTTTTATTATTCTCTTGCCAAGTATGGGGATGGGATTCCTGTTCAGTCTTTCAATTATGCACAAAGGAAAGAGAATAATAAAAATTGGACAGCAGAACATTGGAAGCATATTACTGGTTATGATTATCTGATTGATGTTGATAGTCCAGACCAGGAGAATATTGCTCATGCTCATCAGTCTGCCAGGATGCTCAAGAATTTCTTTAATCAGTTAAATGTTCCTTATGAATTTAGGTTTAGTGGTTGTGGCTTTCACTTTGTAATTCCTAGTATGTATCTTCCAGAATTAAGTTTTAATCCCCATAAAGAACATAACATTTATAAGTTTTTATCAAAAGTTTCTAAGAAATTACTTGAAAGATTTTCTGAAATGATTGATGTTAATATATATGATAGTCGGAGACTTTGTAAGATTCCTTATTCTCTTGCAATATATGAACAAGGCAATTATGTTTGTCATCCTTTTTTAGATAAAGGGGAATTTGATAATTTTTATCTTAATGACCTTGATCCTTTGATTTATCCAATGAAATATAATCTCTTACGAAGGGGCGGCCATGTTTTTAATAGAGATGGTAATTTTGAAAATCTATATAACTATATTGGAGTTGATGCAAATGGGAAAAAAACCTAAAAAGAAAAGAAAAACAAATAAAGATATATTTAAGGAGAATGGGGTTAATAAAAAAGAGCAGATCTCGGTTGAAGATCTTAAAGTGATCAATCACAATAAAAAGATCGTGGCTTATTTGAAATACTGGTTAGGCACTCAGAAGCCTAGAAAGTCTTTCAGATAAGCCATTTTAAAGGGGTGGTTCAAATGGTTAAAGCAAGATTTACGCCAGAGGATGATGTAATTAGATTATCTGAAAGGTTATGGGGTAATAGTGGCGGAAGAATACAAGACAGAGATAGTTTTGATCTTGAGTTTGATGATTTTATGGGGGAAAATCTAACTAAAGATCAAAGGATGGAATTAAAAGATGGGGTATTTAGAAGATTACAGACTGAACATAGCGATGTTGTTTCTAGAGAACGATTGTTTAAGAAGGCTAAAGGTAAATCTCTTAGGCAAGATAGGGAACAAACTGCAAAGAAGATCGTTAAGACTAAAAAAGAGTTTATTAAGAAAGGATCAAAGAAAGTTGATCTTAAAGGGTATGATACAAAGAAGAGAAGAAGCAGAAGAAAGTTAGATCAAGTTGGAAAAACTAAAGGCAGAATTGTTTTTGCAGAAAAGAGTTTTATTATAGTTAGGAAAAGAAGGGTTGCTAGATTTAGGGATCGTAAAGGCAGGTTTGTTAGTGTAAAGAAATAATCAAAAGAAATGAATGAAAACTATAAAGACTAAGATAACAAAATTAATAAGGCCTAGTCCAATAGCTACATCTAATTTCCATGATTCGTGTTCTAAATTAGTTGGTTTCATCACTTCCTTCTCTTGCACTTCATCCTATCTGCTTGATTTGTCACAGCCTTGATACTTCTCTTTAATCTTTTTGCTATTTTAGGATAGCTCATGTTATTCTTAAACATTGTTTTCAGAATCTTCTTTTCTTTTGTACTCCAATGTTTTTGACTTTTGCCATTTGATTTAACTTTAAATTTCCTTTTGGCCTGAACAATAGATTGAACATAGCTCCCATGATTCTTATAACCTAATTGTTTGCCAATCTTTTTCTTTTCTTCCATTGTTGATTCATCATACTGATAGAATCTTAATTCCCATTCTCTTTTAGTCAATCTCTCTTTAGATTTCCTTTTCTTTGAACTAGGCAGAGATTGTTTAACTGGTTTGCTGTCGTTAGAAGCCACTTCTTTAATAATTTCCATAACTTTATTTTCTTGATCTAATGTCTCTATATCAGTCTCTTCTTTTATTGTTCTAACTATACTCCATCTGTCATTTATTTTTATTGTTTGTTTCATGTTTTTCAACTCCTATTGTTTATTTTTGAATAAGATTTGTTGTTATTTCTGTAAAATTGAACATCAAACCAATTATTATAATTGAAAAAATACTAATTCCTATGAAGTGTATTAAAAGAGTAGCAGTACCACCAGTTCTAGGAACATTAACAATTCCGATTAAAACTACAAAAGATGTTAAAATTAGTAACCATCCTAATGATAATTCCCATAGTCCAAATACTAATTTTGGTTTCTTTTGTTTTTTGTGCTTTTTCATTTTCCCTCTTTGTCTTTTAACCTAGATTGTGAAAGTTCTTTAGAATATTTCAATTTATACCATGCTCTAAGTAATTTATTATATTCTTTACCTAAATTATTAAAATTAGTTTTTAAAGTAATCATCTTTTTATGATTCTCTAAGTCGTTTCTTAAAGCTTGTTCCATTCTATTATTTTGATGAATCTTTAATTTAGTTTCTGCTTTGAATGCTTTTTCATTAGCAGCACTTATCATTCTTGCTATATCCTTCTCAATGACTATTGGGGAGATAATTAAATAGTTAATCTTCTCTTTTATTTCTGATTGAACTTCTTTTATAGTTCCTAAATCAGTATCTTTTCCCCACACATGAGATTCATCATCAACATAAGCAGTTATCTCAATTATCTCCAATATCAATTCTTTTGTTGATTTCATTTTTTCTCCTCCCATTCTTAACGTCATCCCATTCTTTGAATCACCTATATGAGCTATCTTTGGCATTTCGTCTTTTATGTCTAAATCCATTATTCCTTTTTTTGTTTTTAGCACATTTTACCTCTTCCTCATTCTTCGATTTTGTGAAACATAATTATATCCTAACATGGGCAATCTCCCCCATAAGCAACACAATTTCTCAAACAACGGTCATAATCAGTAAAATCATTATCTGGGCAAAACCCAGGATATGAAAGATTACAATAATCTTTCCATCCATCTCCAAAACAGAATGCCACCCTTTTGTGAGAAGAGTCATTAAATATTGGTAAATTGATTTCACACCAATCAACACTTCTATCATATTCTGATTTCCATAAGTGTAATGAAGGGGTATAAACAAAGACAACACTAACCATTAAAAGGAATACTATGCCTAAAGGAATTATGTCTTTTTTCATTTTTCATCACACCTCACTTATTATCTATTATGATCTTTTCACAATACTTTATATTCCTTCTAATCAAAGTAAATACTTTCCTTAAATCATCTGTGTTGATTATAGCTATCTTTCCAAAAGCTATTTTATTGTTTAAATTAACATTTGCTTTACTGAACAATCTTAGTTTCATTTTAACACCTTTTTATTTTTCTCATATTCTACTCTTTGTTGTTCTTCTTTTAATCTCAGCCATTCTGCTTCTGCTTCTTGTTCTTTTTTTGCTCTTGAACAATTTTCTTGTTTTTTTAATTCTTTATCTTTCATCTTAAACTCCAATAATCTTCCAAACTTCTTCTTTTAGCTTCATCTTTCACCTAACCTCACTTTTGAGTATTACCATCAAATACAATTAAAATATCCTTTAAGATGAACATATAATAAGGTAATTAATGTAAAACAAATTCCTCCCAATAAAAAGTTCCACCAAGCAAATTCAAATAGTTGTTTATTTTTAATTTTCATATTATTCCTCCCTTCAATTATGAATTATTATCCCTATTTTGTTTTTTCTTTTTAATATATCTTGGTAATTCAATTTTTCTAACTTTGAACTTATCTTATCATAATAAGGCAACTTTTTTCTTAAGCTAGCTGGTGTTGAGGTTGCCAAATCAATAACATCATCTATCTCAATCAATTCATATATCATTTCTTCCATTTTCTCATCTCCTTCATTTATGTTTACTTTTGAGAAGGATTGTTAAGTGAAGCAACTCCACTCTTAAATCCCTTACCAATACATCCCACCATAGATGGGGCCGAACCTTCTTCCTTTATGAATTTAAGCCACCCTTCATAACTTGTATCCCTAGTTACTGAATCATCATTATCCTCCATCCATTTTGCTAAATCTTCTGGTTTCATAAATACTGGCGAAACTGGCCCTCCTTCACTAACATCTTGCCAAATTTGATAACCATCTGTTTTCTCGAAATCAAAACCTTTTGGTGGTTCTATTTTTGGTAATGCTTTACCTTCTCCATAACAAACAGGACAAGTCTTTCCTTTAAGATTCTTTTTAGTACCTTTACATAAAGGACATTCTATTTCATCTAATATATAACCTTTCCATGTATCACTTTCTACTTTACCTCTTTCAAACAAATCAAAATCAATATGTACTCTTTTTACTTCTCTTCCCATTTTCTACCTCTTAGCTTGTGGACTTGCCCAATCATCTACATTATACACAACTTTTAATTGAGCATCTGAATTAGGAATATCTAAATGTTCGACAACAAAGTCATCTTTCTGTACTCCCATATCTTGCAGTAATAAAGATACCATTGTTTTATAATGCCACAATTCTTTCTCTTGCATTTCTATGGTATATTCTAAATCATCTATTTTCTGTTCTAGTTTTTTGTCTTGAACTTGAGTACACCCAATTAATAATGTTAATGCTAAGATTCCAATAATAAGTTTTATTTTATTTTTCATTTTTTATCATTTTCTTAAAGTTACAAATCTTATATAATTCATAAATAATTCCCAAAGATATATATAAAGCAATTACTAACAAAAATGCAATGATATATGCAACGATATATGTTTGATTCATTTTCTTTGTCTCTTTAGTATGTTATTATCTTTTATGATTACCTGTGTTGTTTCCATTACAATATATAAACCCTCAATCATTGATAATAAAATAAATTGCCAAGATAAAAAAGATAACATAAAGAATACCCAAAACAAAATAATTGGCCAAAACATACTTGATTTAGGTTCTTTATCTTCAAAATAAATTGATTTCATTCTTTCTCCTCTTTAGATCTAGATTCTGTAATCGATTGTCTAAATAAAATCTGCCACCCACCCGTAACTCCCAACATTTCTCCAATTTTGTCTATCATTAATAAAATATCTTCAACCAAAACAACTTCAACTGCATGGCTAGGGTGAACATCTTTTCTATCTCTTAACTGCCATGAATCAATCCAACCTATATCTAATTCTTTTTTCATTTTCTCTTAACCCCACAATTATGCAACATCATATTCTCCTAATGAATTTGATATGTCTGCTGCAATGTATCCTAATGCTATTTTCTGTGCTTCTGATAATTTATCATAACCCTTTAGGTTCATAATGGTATTTCTTTCTAATCTTCTCATTGCATTTAAATATCCTCTAACAGTTTTGTATTCTTTCATTTTATCTTCTTTCTCTTAACTGTTTCTTTGAGTAGTTCCCTCTTGTTCTTTTTAAAAGGATCTGTGATATAAGCAAATTGTTTAAGTTTCTTTAATACAATAATCCCTTCTCTTTCGTCAGGTTTGTCTTTGAGTTCAACACTTTTAGGATCTAGCATTATTTTGGTAACAGTTATATAATCTGGATTCCAACTAAACATTTTACTATAATCCATCTTGTAAGAATAAATGCCTTTGTGATGTGCATATTTATTTTTATAAGGGAAAGGGGGATAAAAGTCTTTAATGATGAGAGTTCCATTATTCTTTAAACATCTGTCTATTTCACTTGCGATTACAAATAAATCTTCCCTATCACATAAATAAAAACAGAATCCCACGATTATTAAGTCAAAAGAATCATTGACAAAAGGGAGATTCTCTGCTGATCTTTTGATTAGAGTTAATGTAGGAAACTTTTTTAATCCTTGTCTAATGGCTTTAGATGATGGATCAATCCCTAAACAAATACATTGAAATTCTTTTTTTATTTCATTAAGTTGGTGGCCATTACTGCATCCGATTTCAAGAACATCTTTAGGATAAATATTTAAATTTTTCAATAAAGTAATTATATCGTTATTATGGAAATTGGTTTTATCTTTATTCCTGTCAAACCACTTATCGCCCTCGCTTTCCTTGAAAATATCTTTTTGAGTTTTCATTTTTTGAGTTCACTAATCTTTATTTTTAATCTCCTGATCTCGTTATTTTTGATGTGAATACTGCTAATAAGCCATCCGACTATAACTGCTAATATTCCAGGAACTATTAAATAAATCATTGTTTTTCTTTCTCCTCTTGTCTCTTTTGATGTATCTTGAACTTTCTCTCAATATGCCAATCAATATTAAGTTGATAATCATTTGCTAAACTGATCAAAGAAATAATTGAATCTGCAATCTCATTCCCTAAATTAAATATTTCTTTAGCTCCATCATGAACATCATCCTTTGGATTTCTTTTAATCCCTTGTATCTTTAAGAATTCAACAGTTACTTCTGCAAGTTCTTCCTGCACTTTCAAGAAAGACATTAAAGCAGGATCATCTTGTTCCTTGTTCAATTTCATTTGAAGTTTCAATATTTTCATCTGTAATTCAATTAATAACATTTGGTATTCCCCCATAGAATCTATTATATGCTTGTTCTTTAAATAATTTTAATTCATCTAATGAAACTCCAGGCGTTAATGAAATTGTTGGAGTGGTGCTATAATTTAATAATTGTTTTCTGGAATGAGGATTTGCAACATGATCTATATTGTGATCACAATATGCAGGAATTGGTTGTTTAGTTCCATTTATTTGATTATACATAGGTGTTCCAGGATAAGCCATTACCATGTTAATAACAATCTCATCAAACATACTGGTAGCAGCATAATCAACAGTTTCCTGGATCGTTTCTTTTGTATCGTTTGGAAAACCTATCATAAAAAAGCCTTTTGTTCTTATGGGAAATTCTTGTGCTTTAGATAAAAAAGCAGTTACTTCATCTATTGTTAATTTCTTTCCAATTCTTTTAAGAACATGATTATTCGCTGATTCTACTCCAATAGAAACACCATAACAATTAGAATCAGCTAATAAAGCAAGTCTATCTCTAGAATTTAGATTATTTGCTCTGGCAAGGCATCTCCATTGTTTGTCTTGTAAGTAGGTTGTTCTTTTCCAATTAGCCATAAGATCTTCTACTTGCATCCAATTTCCTGTAAAGTTATCGTCTAAGAAATGGACTAAATCAAAATCAAACCCATGATCCCTATAATTATCTATCTCTCTAAGGATCTGTCCTGTTGTTTGTTGCCTTAAATACTTTTTGCCTTTTCCCCATAAAGTAGGTGTTGAACAGAAGGTACAATAATGATCACAACCCCTGCTGGTAATTAGGGTTATTTCATTTGAATGTTCTTTAATTTCTTTGGGAATGTTATCAACATCAACTAATGGAACTTTACATATTGGTAAGAAAGGCCTTGATTCAGTTTTTATGATCTTTCCTTCCTTCTTGTAAGCAAGGCCTTTAACTATATGGGGTTGATCAGAATTCTTTAATAGATCAACAATAGTTTCTTCTCCTTCTCTTTCAACAACAAAATCAACAAACTCATTTCTGATTATTGGTTCAGTTAAAAGGGTTGCAGCAGTTCCACCCACAACAGTTTTTATTTTATTATCATGTCCTTTAACAGCTTTACATAAACTTAAAGTTAAATGTAGATTTGGGAAAGTTGAATTAAGGCCTACAAATTCAGGAGATTGTTCCCTTATTTGTTGCATGATCTGTTCAACTCCTAAATGATAGAAATTCCCATCAATATAATCAACATGATGAGCTTTCTGTTTTAATGCAGAACTTATTTGTAATAATCCAATAGGGTAAGAAGTATCATGTTGTAATTCATTACCACCATTAATATATTCTTTCTTAGGTACATTAATCAAGGTTATGTTTGTCATTTTATTCTCTTAATGAACTCTGTAATCTTTTTTTGAAGTTCTTTCTTGCATTTAGGGCAGATAAATTTATCATTAATCGTACACCACCTTGTAGGTAAATTCAAATAAAACTGTTCATTTCTTGTGTTATATTCTGTAAACAAAGAAGTAGTTGAAAAGTTACATCTTTGACAAGTTAGCTTTTTTTCAAAAGCATTATTTAATAGTTCCATTGTCTTTAAAGCCCCCTTGCTTGATAATAAAGTCTTTTGCAGACATTCCAATTATCTTTTCTAAATGTAGTAACTAATTCTTTTTCAGTATCATTGAGATAATCTGGACTATCGGGTAAAATTCTTTTTCTCATTGTGTGCATCCGATGAGCTAATTCTTCTTTGCTCCACCTATTAACTTCTGGATGATTATAGAAATGACTAACCAATATCTCTTGTACTGACAACTCTTCATATTTAAAAATATCATATCGTCTAAGTTTTTCTAATGTTAATTCTGTTTCAGTTTTAGGTTCTTCTTTTGTTTTTGTCATGTTCTCTCAAACCCATCTGAATCTTTTTCTTTAGGCAGTTGTTCTGATATATATTTACTAATCTGTATGTTGCATTGGTTTGCTAAATCTATTAATTCAATAATTGAATGAGCTAAAGCCTTTCCAAGTTTAGGTTCATTTAAATTTAATAATCTAATCGGTTCATCAACAGGGTATTTCTTTCTTACTTTAATCTGGAGTTCATCTATAAGCATTTTTAACAGCCCCATAAGTTTCTTTTACCTTAGTTAAGCAAGTAGTCCAGGCATTTCTAACCTTATCAGGAAAAGAATCCCTTATAAGGCCTAAATCTCTGCCTAGTTCATCAATCTTTGTATCTAATCCATTACCATATAGATCATTTAATAATTCATCAACTGGTTTAGTTTCTTTCATTGTGTCCTCTTGATCTTGTTTATAGTTATATCCACAATATCTCCTTCTTTGATATCAAAAGCTACTGCATCTTCTTTGTTAATATAGATTCCTAAGCCTGTGCCTGTTTTCCTTATGATTTTTCTCATTGTTTCCCTCTTAAATATAAATCCAATAATGCTTGTTCAATCTTTATTGTTTCTTTCGCAAATTCTATGAGATTTGAATTAAAAGATCCTTGAATTTGCCATTGTATTATATTTATTATGATATGTACCACAAAAACAACAGTAAAGCAAATTAGAGATAATTGTAATATTTTAATTTTGTGTCGTAAATCTTGGATTGAATTCTTAAATTTCATTGTTTCCCTCTTAAATATATTATGCTGTATGATAGTATATTATAACTAATATATAAACCTTTCGGTTATCTACCATATAGTAGTATAGGAATGTATATACTAGAAAGATTAGTTTGAATACCATACTATGACAATTATGGCAACGAGAGCAAATAGAAGATACCACAACCATCCTTCATCATAGGCCTGGATCGTAAATTTAAAAACAAGATCAATATATTCCTGGATTGTGTCTGTTAAGCCCATCTTCTTTCTTTTTTCTTGCCTTTAATTTCTTTCTTTTTCTTTTTTGCACTTCTTCTTTAACATCTTTTTTTAAGAAGTTTAACATTTTTATTACAATCTTACATTCATAAGCTAATGCAAATAAAGCCAGATTAAAACCTATCCACAAGGATATGATGATTGCAAATATATAAGTGATGTTGATTTTAACCTAGTCCAGGTATTTTCATCTTTTCAAACATACCTGATTTAAACATAAAGATCAACAGATGGCAGACAGTAGCGATCATAGTTATAACTCCTATCAATACTAATCTTTTAAACATTTCATCCAGAGATGCCCCCTTCATTATCCCTTCTGCAATCTTAGCTGTTAAAAATCTTTGAATAGTTGAAGGGTTGATTGCATATTCAACTTCTGTAAGCTCAGAACTTTCTAAAGCTGTTTTAATGTCTGCAACTGGAACGATCCTTTTAATAGGCAGGGTTATATCTTCATGGAAATCATAACAATACATCTTGAAATCTAGATTATAATATTTCTGTTCATTATCAAGTATGTAGGTTTTATTCTTATATCTGAAAACCCCTTGATGTTCATTAACATAGACAGATTTATGTTGGCCATTCAATAATTCAATATGGGCGATAACAACCCTTTCTTCTTTCCTTAATTTCCATCTTTGCTTAATTCCTTTTTTAGTCCAAATTGGTTTAAGCAAAGAAACAGGATTTGCTTGAACAGGCATTTCTTTAAGTTCTTGTTTTTTAGTTTCTATTTTTTCTTCAATCTTTGCTAGTTCCTTTTCAGATTTGTTTAATTTCTCTGTCGGTGTTATTGGTTTATCATTGACAACTACTCTGATCAATCCTTCTTTCTTTTTTGCTTTTTTTTGTTTAGTTTTCATCTTCCATAAAACTTAATGCAGCATCTCTCCTTTCATTAATTATGTCTAATTTACCAACAATCATTTTTAAGATAATTACTTGATCCATTTTGCTAACTAAAGATAATAATGTTGTTATTGATGTTGTTAAACGCAACAAAACTTCATCTCTAGGTTTAGTTTTGATTTCAATTATAATGGCATTTAGAACAGGGTTTAATTTTTTTAAAAAAGGTTCATGTTCTTTTTTTATCCTGTCATAATCTTCTTTAGTTCCGCCAGTAACAAAAGAGAATATTTGCTCTGAGGTGAATTTATTTTTTTGATCGTTTGTCAATGTTTTCCTCCAGAACGGCTTTAGTAGATTCTAAATATTCATTAAAATATTCTTTGATAAGGAAAGCAACAAAAGCTCCTATAAGAAACCCATAAAAGCCCTTGAATCCACTCCATTTAAAAAATAAGAAAGCTCCCACGATTAAGGAAATGAAGAAAATCAATTTACTGATCCCTTTCAGAATATCATTAAAATTCATTGTGGTTTTCCACCACCAAATTTAGATTTGATGCCCTCTATTAAACTATTACCTTGTTTAGTTTCTAATTCTCTCTTTCCTGCAACAAGGTTCACAATATCATCCCTGCCTTTTCCATCAAGACTGACGCTTAATCTCTTTTTCTGTCTTGAGAAACTTAAACATTTATTAGGAAGAACTCCTAGACTGACTAAAGCATCTAAAGCTAAAACAGAACTGATTTCAATATAATGTAATCTGCTTCTAAGATCAATGCCAGACATTCTTGTAGCTATTTCAATATCATCTTTATTAAGTTCTTTTAAACTATCTCCTAGTTCAGTTGATTCTTTGACAGGAATAAGATCTCCTTGAAATGTTTGGGTAACTGTTTCAACTCCGTCAGTTTCCCCATCTTGATCTAAATCTGGAGCTTGTACTTTGACTTTTATTCCATCAATGATGATGATTTTCCTTTTAGATTTTTTTACCATTCTGACTTCTCTCCTTTATCCACTTTATATTGATACACTCTTTCTATGGAATAATCATAAATATTTAAAAATAAGAAAGCTAAGAGCATATAAACTATTAAATAAAATATCATTGTTAAGTTAAATCTTAGTGCAGATATCCAGAAACAGATCCATCCTAACATCATCAAACTCAGTCCCATCCCCATAAATGAAAAAAGCCCAAATAATTCTAGTTTATTTCTTTGTCTCATGTTCTTACCTTCTCCTCAACTAATAGATGATATAGGCTATAAAGTTCATCAAGCCTTCCTTCAATATAATTTAATTTGGCCATGATCTCTTTAACTTTTTCTAAATCAGCATCTAAAGATTCAGACGCCCTTGTAACAACTTGCATAAAATCAGAAAGTCTTTCTAAGAAAACTGTTTGAGCTTCAATTAATTTTGTTTGATTTTCTTCTGTCATATTCTTAATAAATAAAAAACCAGGCAAGATATGGCTTGAAATCTTACCTGGCTGATTTTGCTTTTGGTTTTTATGTCTTACTTTGGTTTGATTGAATCTTGTATTACATTGGCAAAAGTTCCTTTCTCTGTCTTTTTAGTCAATGTTTGAAAAACAACTTGTTTATCTTTAAGCAGCTCTTCAACATCATATTCTTTGCCAATTTCTATGTCAATGCCAAATCTAGCTAATAAAGCTCCTAGACTTGTATCTTTAGTCAGTTTAGTTGGAAATCCTGCCTTTAATTGTAGGCCTGGAAACTCCTCTGATTTTCCAAGTTCAATAATCAGATCTGTATATTCATAAGGATCTGTTCTTGAAACAACTTCTTTAATAGTTCCTTCATGTTTGCCATCGTCTACTTTCTTACTTTCTTCTGCTTTAACTTTATTTCCCATTTTAGTTCTCAACTCCTGTTTTTTTATTTAAGTGTTCTTTGAAAATCCTTATCAACTTTAATTGTTTCAGCATATTCTCCTTTTACTGGTTCTGTTAAAACTTCTTTGTATTTCTGTATGATGATTTTCTTAGAACAATGAGGGCATTTAATCTTTTCTTCATAAACTAATGATTTTTTTGCTACTGGCATAATATCAACTCCGATTTTTTTTCAATCTTTTTTCAATATCCTCTATAACGACCTGTTTCATTGATCTCTTTTCTACTAAGATACAATGTTTTTTAAATTTGTAGTGAAGAGAATCTTGTAATTCTATTAGCAGTTGTGCCATGTACAATATAGGAATATAGGCATATATATAAAGATTTCTATTCTATTTAATAATATTTAGAAAACATATTATCCCATTGTAAGGAATCATAAACATTGAAATATCTTTCAACATCTTTTAAGAAATAGTGATTATAATAGCTTTTCATGCCATAATTCTTCCATCCATTAAATAGATCCATGCTTTTAAAGTGAAATAGCTCAATAGAAAATCTGCCTTTCTTGATCTCATGGCTGCCGCAGACTGGACAGGAGAATCTAGGTTCTGGATCTTCTGAGGTTTCATGCCAATTAGAACTGCAACTCTTACAAGATTTCCAGTAATGGCAAATATGATATCTCACTTGAGTGGCCATGTCTCTAGCAATAAGATCAATCCTGTTTGGTAGTTGAGTAATGAAAACTAATTCTCCGAATCCTGCTTCTGATGATCCCAAAACTCTTCTAACAAGAGCAATCCATTCAGTAACAATAATGTTAATCTTACTCATTGATCTCCTGGAATTAATTATTGAATGGGCTTCATCCAGAACAACATTAATAGGTTCTTTTATCTTTTTCCAATATGTATCATTCAAAGCATATTTCATAATAGCTTCATTCTGGCCAGTAAGTTTATTTTTCTTATAACTTTGCAGTTCTTCCTTAATGATCATAGAAGCATCAATATTTTTCTGATTTGATAAATTTGTTTGAATATTAGAATAAGTTTTTCTTCTTGTTTTATTAATAACCATTTCCCTAACTTCTGCTAAGGTTTTACCGCTTCCAGGATTTCCTAAAGAAATTCTAATCATTGTCTATGTTCCTAGTTGTTTAATTAAATATTGGAAATAAATTAAGAATCCTAATAACAATACAAAGATTGCATAAAATAAAGCAGAAGGAATATTTGCGATTATTCTTTCTGAGAATTCTGCTCCTTTTAATTTTTTAACATAAGCATCATAATTATTGAGAATAAAATAAACAATAATCAATAACGCTATGGCAATAATGATTAAAAAAGTTGATTCAATAAATGTATTGTTCCAATACATCAGATGTTGATCCAAACACCATGACCGACAAGCAGGATCATTAGCCATCGGGTTACTTCTAAAAGGACTTAGGAATGTTGATTGATTTATAGATAGATTCATCATTAATGCTCCAAATAAAACCTTGCTATTTGCTGTAAAATATGATTTTGAGTTATCTTTCTTCCCCTCATCTGAGGATAATGTTTTAAGTATTCTTCTGTGCAGTCCTTCACTATCATGTTATGAGTTTCTTTGGAACAACTTAATTTATGGTTATAAGTTTTAGTTCCCATAATTACACTTATTTGGCAACAGTATTTATATAGTTTATTAATCTAGGATAGGCATAATGCAGTCAATAAAGAAATCTCAAAATTTAGTTCTTATAAGTAATTCTAAAAAAGGTAAATTCAATGTTAATCTAATTCAAGGGATAACAATCTTTCTGATTCTATTGGCAGTATTGATGACAATCTTTTCTGAAACAGTCCCTTTGATGCAAAGTGCAGCTTCTAATATATCTGATGAAGGAGTATGTGCATCTATTGGTTGTAATTGGAATGGAACATTAAGTGCCTGTGAAGTTAATTCATCTTCCAATGTAACTTGCTCTTTTAATGAAATACCAATGGGTAATTTATTTAACAGGACATCTGTTGTTGTGATTATTGTCATGGCAGGAATATTAGTTATGATCCTTTCCTTAATCTTGAAAAAAAAATTAGGGGAAGAATAGTTTTAATAATAAAAGGAATGGGGTGAGATCAAAATGTTGAAATTCAGAAAAAAACAAGACAAAAAGGGAAAAACTAAATTATCCACGGGGCTGATATCATCCGCAGTTTTCTTCCTGGTATTTATAATAGTTATCTTTCAGATTTATGTGAGTTCAATAGTTATTGCTCAAAGTGCAGCAGCTAATCTGACAGATGAAGGAAGATGTACTTCTGGTGGGTGTGTATGGAATACAAGTAATAGTGTTTGCTTAAATGACACAGCTGATATGAATGTATCAACTTGCGTTGTTACAACTATACCATTAGGCGGATTATTTAGTAGAGATGGAATTATCTTTATTATAATAATGGCAGCTCTGATTGTTACTATCGTGAAAACAGTCTTGGTGGTAAAAGTCAGAAAAGATTAATTTTTTTATGTTAGCTTAAACGCTATATAACTAAAGGGGGTGATAAACATGAAAGATTTAAGAAAAAAAGGAAAATTGAACACAGCTACATTAAATACAGCAATCCTAGCCATTGTGCTTTTAGTTGTACTTTTGAAGCTATACGCTGAATTAGTGCCAGAAGCTCAACACGCTGGAAATAATCTGACAGCTACTGGTGTGCCTTTAGCATCCTTATTTTCTGGAAGTGGACTTGTCTTTATAATCATAATGGCAGCTTTAATAATTGTCATTGTAAAGGCATTTATGCCAGGCGGAAAATAAATAACTTAATTTTTTTTTTATTTTTTTTGATGAAAAAAAATAATTCAACAACAGAATCAAGGGGTGTGCATTATGAAGCAATTAAATAAACAAGGAAAACTCAACACCGCAACCCTCAATACAGCCATACTGGGCATAGTGCTTTTAGTTGTACTTTTGAAGCTATACGCTGAATTAGTGCCAGAAGCTCAAAATGCTGCTAATAATCTAACTAATGCTTCTGGAAGTAGTGGAGCTGGAGCAATTCCATTAGTGGGTTTGTTTAGTAGTAATGGCCTAATATTTATCATCATCATGGCTGCTTTGATTATTGTGATTGTAAAGGCATTTATGCCTGGCGGAAAATAAATAACTTAATTTTTTTTTATTTTTTTTGATTCATATTGTGTAATATAACAATCTTTTTATAGTTCAAATCATGGAGTGAACATATATGTCTTTTAATGGAAGAAACTCAGAAAAACAAAGAAAGGCCTTTTTTGCTAGAATGAATTCTTCTTCAAGATCTTCAAGTTCATCAGTTAATACTCCTCAAAGAAAAACAGGAATGGCCAGGAAAGTAAGCAGATTTAAAGATTCTGATAAAGATGGAGTTCCAGATCATAAAGATTGTAAGCCTTTTGATCCTAAGAAGCAAGGGGTTTTGCATGATATCCAGGTGAGACTATTGAGAAAAAGAGAAGAACTGCTTGAAAGAAAAAGAGAAAAAGAAGAAAGAAAACTAGAAGATCTTAGGGATAGATTAAAAGAAAAAAGATCCGTTGTTGATAAAAGAGCTGCTGTTAAAAGCCTAAAGATAGAACAAAAACAGGCTATTATTGATGAGATGGTTAGAGAGAAACAAGTAACTAAAGAATTAAAGGAAGCTAATATTAAAGCTAAACAAGAACTTGAAAAAGGAACGATTCAAGGTTTTATCAAAAAGTCAGCCAAGGGAGCTATCAAAGCTGCATCTTCTGAGAAAACAAAAAGAGTTATCAGAAATTCAACTTTAGCTTTGGCAAGATCAGCAGGATTTCTTACAAAAAAGAAAGTCAAACAAATCAAAAAAAGATTTAAAGAGTAATTATCATGAAAATTAAAGAAGCGGTGATGGTTTTATTAATTCTAATAATTTTTATTCTTCCAGTTTATGCAGGAGTTACTGGTGAAGAATATTTTGAAGTAGGAAATCCTAATGGAACATTTGAACAGAGAAATGGGGTCTTTAATGAATTGATAACCTCTGATACTGTTACTGGAGCAGCAGTATTGAATAATCCTAAGATGACTACATTAATGGCAGATCTTGACAATGACGGAACACAGGAAATGATCGTTCTTGATGGAGCAACCTTTAAAACTTACACAGGCAATACTTTAACAGTTGAAGATAGTTATGTCTCAAATATGACTGGCCAAACTTATTTTATGTTGTATGATATTGATAATGATGGTTTTATTGAAATCCTTGCTGCTTCTGCTGAAAGAAAACTTTTAATTTTAAATTACACTTCAAATGCTTTTGCTTTACAAAGGAATTATACTTTTTCAGTAAATCCAGATAATGAAGAACATGAAAATCATTATATTGATGGTCAATTAATAATAGGTTGCAGAGGTGTTGAAGATTGCCTTTTAGTTTATGATAATCGTTTAAGTTCAGGTGGGGGAACTTTCACTTCAACTAATGAATCTATTAATGGCCAAAGATTTAATTCAACAGCTATTGATATAAGGGGAAGATTCTTTGATAGGGCAGGAATAGCATCTAATAATTGTTTGCCTTTTAATTCACATTTATCTGCTATTGATTATGACAAAGATAGTACAAAAGAATATATCTTTAGTGCGATTAGTGGAGATGGATCTGCTGATGATGTCCATATATTTTATTTAGATATTAATTCATCTAATCAACCACAAGTAGAATTAGATGTAACTTTTGATGATATTTGGAATGTTCTTACTCAATCAACAGCCTGTACTTCAACAACACCAGGAAAAATATTCACAACTCCTCTTGTTCATGATTTTGTTCCTGGTGGAACATTAGAAACTGTTATTGCCTTTTCTAAAGATCTGGATGAATTTAAGATGCGTATGTATGATTCAACAGGAACATTAGTTAGAACTTATCCTTCTGTTTTAGATGCAGATGGAAGGATATTAAGTAATCCCATCATTATAGATATTTTTGGGAGTGGACAAAATAAAGATTTTTGTGTTTTAGGATATGAAACAACTGGTGATGTTTTAGATCTCTTATGTGCAACTGAAAATGTAGTTTTATTTGATGTGTTAGGATTACCATTAACATCAATAAGATCAGATGAATTCTTTTTTGATACTTCTGGAAATTTTAGCGATGTTACTTTACAATATGATCCTTTTAATACAATGATTCATGTCTCTGAACAAAAATCAAGCTATCCTGGAGCAGAAGTCATTACTCCTTATGGTGTGTTTGGTGTTAATTTTAATTTCTGGAATGGATCAACATTAGATTTATTATATACATCTCCTCATAGAGATGCTTCAATAGTAGCTTTAGATTCTGAACAAGTGGGTAATGTTGATTTAATTGCTATGACTACAACTAACCTATTTTATATTGATGATGGTTTTACAAATTCTCCTGGCCAGATAACCCAGGTACATTTTAACCCTTGTAATGATGCTATTTGGAAGATTAATACAACTGTTCAAGTTCAAGTTACTGTTAATGATGCTGATGGAGATGATACTGCAAGTAAAGTTACCCTTTATGCAGGATCAAGTAATGAACATTCAACTGAATGGACTGGCAATATAACTAATGGAACTATTGCTACTCACTCTTTTACGGCAAATAAAACAATAGGTTCTGGCCAGATTATTGTTTATGGCCGAGATAGTGAGAATGAAAATGTTAATGATTCTGTAACTTTTACTTTTTCAGTAGCTACAAATGGAATTGAATTTGGAGATTCAGATTGTCTTGCTTTTGATGATCCTATAAGCCCCGATGTAATAGGGGTCATATCTATCAATCAAACAGGATTAAATACAGGAGATAATGCTATTGTAAATGCCTTAGATGAATTAACAGGATTTTCAGGATTAGGAAGAACTGTCATTTGGTTGATAGTTATGGTGATTGTAGCTTTTGCAATCTGGACTGGCGGTTCTCATTTAGATCCCGGTGTAACTTTTGGAGTTTTAATTATTGCTGAAATTTTATTATTTTTCATTGGATCATTATTAGGATTTATTTCAATAGGAATTGTAATCTCTTTAATTGTTGTTTCTATTGTGGCAGTAGGGATTTGGTTAGGAAAGATTATGTCAGGGAGTGGGGCAGCAGGAAATGGAAAAGGTTAGGTGAGTTAAAATTGTCAATATATGGAACTCTAAAAAAGCAATCAATGATATGTCTATCTTGTTCATCATTGTTACTGTCTTTATTCTAGTGGGTGGATTATTACCTTATGTCAATTCTGCTTTTGATCAAACTGGCACTTCTGATCCAGGTTTAACAGATGATCCTCAAATTATGTTGGATATAAGTGAAAATGTTGAAACTGTAACAGCCATCAATGCTTTTACAGTTATAATAAGTATTTTAAAAATGTTTCTTTGGAGTTTTGGAGATCTGCCTTTTTGGTTAGATTTGGCGGTTTTTACTCCAATGAGAATTATATTAGCATTGATTATTGCTAGGAATGTATGGATCGGCGGAGGGGGTTAATTGAAATCTAAACTAATCTTAATAATCTGTTTGGCAATATTAATATTAACTGGTTTAGCTTCTGCTACAACAAATATAAATTTAAGTCATCCTGGGAACAATTCAATAATTCAATCAATGCCTTTTACTTTTAACTTTTCTGTTTCTGCTGTTGATAATTGTACTATCAGGGTTAATGAAACCATTATAATCAATCTTAATGTTTCTAATATAACTATCGGAATCAACACCTACATACATACATTAGCAAATGGATCATATAATTGGACTGTTAATTGTACTAACCAAACATCATTACCTTCTGCTTTTCTTTTTGAAGTTTCTTTATTTGAACAATTCTTAAAAATAAGTAGGTGTGATTCTTCAACAGGCGGAAGTCTTATTTTAATTATGCTTGTAGGAATATCTTTATTTTTTGTAGGAATAGCCATGTGTTTCAATAATGGCTTATTTGGATTCTTTGCAGCTATCCTTTTCTTTATATCCTCATGGTATGTAAGCCCATGTAGCGGCATATATGGTTTTGTCATGGGTATTTTTGGCATGGTCATGTTAATATGGTTTGTTACACAACTAAGTCATGGCTTTGAAAATAAAACATTTAAACCCTAATCATGAAAACTATAATCATAAGTATCATTATATTGTTAGTCTGCCTAGTTTCAGTTCAAGGTTTTTCTCAGATAGATGGATTTGTTGAGATCAATGGATCTTTAAATGTTTCAAATAGAACTTTCTTATTTGGAGATACCTCTCTTTTAGCAAAATTATCAATTAATTCTTTATTCACAAATCATTCTTTAGATGTTTTTGGTAGTGCATTAATCAGGAATCAATTAAATGTTTCTGATTCTTTCATACTTGCAGGAACTGATATCGGTCAAAACTTATCTGCAATAAATGATTCTGGCCTTGTTCAGATCTGCCCTACAAATAGGATCTTAAAATCCAACTCAGGAATATGGGAATGTGCTGTTGATTCAGATACTCCTTTTGATGATGCAGATATCTTAGAGAAGATCTCTACATTAAACACAACACAAGGAGCATTAAGAGATAATGTTACTGTCTTAAATGTTACTGTTTTAAATGTTTTGACCTCAATTGATAATTTATTAATTAATATGTCTGTGTTTAATCAAAGTTTTCTTACGATTGATTCTAAACTAAATAGTATTGGAAGTAGTGGAAATAACTTATGGTTTGTTAATGATGGCAAAGCTAATCTAAATCATTCAACTGCTCAAGATGTTAATATTTCAGGAAATATGAATGTTAGTGAAAATGTTTCAGCTGCTTATTTTTTAGGAGATGGTTCACAACTTACTGGAATACAAAGAGGAAATCTGATACTTTATTTTTTAGATAAAGATAGTGATGATATTTTGAATAATAAGACATTAAGTTCAATTCCAAATGCCACAGAAGTTACTTATGCACAAAATAATATTGGTGATGGTTCTACTCAATTTTTTGATTGGATAACAGATAAAGGTGTTCCAAATATAAATCTTATTGAAGGGAATATGATCGTTAATGTAGAAGGTATGAAAACAGGGGGAACAAAACAAGTACAATTTTATTATGAAGTTTATATAACTAATTCAAGTGGGGAAAACCAGGTTTTAATTGGCACAAGTGGTTATTCTATTCCTTTGACAACAACAAGAAGCAATTATAATGTATGGGTTGTTGCTAATACAACTAGGTTAAATTTATCAGATAGGATCATGGTTAGGGGGTTTTCTTATGTTAGTGGTGATGGAAGTTCACCAAGCGTGGAAGCATATATTCAGGGTGCAAGTAACACTAGATTAGAGATTCCAGTTGGTGCAGTTAGTGTTGAGAAATATATCCCTTATACTGGTGCTTTAAAAGATGTTGATTTAGGAAACAATATCCTTACTGTTTCTGGAACAAACATATTAGCTAATTTATCTACCTTAAATACTTCTTCAATGATGAAAGGTGATAGTATTGTTATTAGCCAAGTAACTGGGTTGGATTATACTCAACAATTGGCTAATAATTCTGAGTTATATGCTAACTTAACTTCTCTTAATAATTCTGTCCTAATGAAAGGTGATTTTGAGAGTTTAAATAAAGTAGATTATGGAGAAAATATAACTACCTTAAATGTTACTCAAAATTCTCTAAGGGATAATATTTCTATTATCAATACAAGTATGGTTACAAAAGGTGGTTTAAGTTTTGATGATTGGAAGATGTTGGGAATTTGGCAATTCTATGGTTCAGTCTTTTTTGCTGGAAATGTTACTTTCGTAACTAAAGGTCAGACATATATTAACGAAAGCATTACTGTTACTGACTTAGCTAAGAATCCTAAGATCATTATTAACGCCACACCAACAGGTGGTTTAATAAGTGTTGGAGGCGAAACAAATTTAACTGGGGAAGGGGATATTATTTTTACAGGTAATGCGTATGGTAATGTTGGTTGTGGTAATGTAACAATGGAAACAGGAGTAGATTCTTGTGAAGTTATCACTGTCTTGAATGAGACTGTAGTTCCGTATGGGGATAATATTACTGTTCACAATGTTAGTATAACACTCTTAGAAGGAAATATCAGTTCAATAGATTATACTCAAACCTTAGCTAATAATTCAGAACTTTATACTAATCTAACATCTTTAAACAATTCTGCATTAATGAAAGGTGATTCTCCAATTAATTCACTAGGTTCAGAAGGAAATAATATATGGTATGCAGATGGAACAACAGCCACTTTGAACACATCAGTATTAACAGATGTAACAATGCAATCTATAACTACAACTATAAAAGGAGACAGTGCAGATTTATTTATAACTCAATCAGACAATAAGTATAGTATAGGTTTGTTGAGTGCTAGTGATGGTGAAGGTATTATCAGGATGTATAATGATGCTGCATCAAGTAGTACAGGTCAAGTTATCCAATTTGCAGCAGATAGAGATACTTATATTAATACAGGTCATCAATTTGGAATTGGAACAGATGCTCCAAATGAAAACGCAACTGTTCATATCAAAGCTGGTGAAAATGGTGTTATTGGAGCTAGGTTAAGATTAAGCAATAATGATGCAGGAGCAGTATTAGGACAACCTATTGCTTCTATTGATTTTGAGAATACTGACACTTCAGCAGGGGGAGGAGTTACTGCAAGTATCATGGCTTTTGCTGCAAGCCCATATGGAGGAACATCTTTGAATTTTTCTACTTCTCAGGCAACCTCAGTTGCCCTACCACAAACAAGAATGGTAATTCAGAATGATGGGAGGATAGCTATTGGGAAAACTAATTCTTCTCATCTATTGGATGTCAATGGGGATGTTAATGTTACTGGTGGAATTAACATTAGTACAGGACAATTAGTTGGAAACATATCTGAATTAGATTCTGACCATATTATTTTCTTATTGCATGGAAACAACAATTCAATTAGTTCAGAAGGTGAAAGTCCAAATATTGAAGCTAATTTAGTTTATGATTTAGATGGTAAATTTTATGAAGGAATTAATATGTCTGCTGATTTATCATCAAGATTGAATTTTCCTTCTTATAATAATTTTAATAGAGATGAAGGAACTATCTCATTTTGGTTTAAACCTGCTATGATATATTCTGCTGGTAACGCCATAGAAACATCTTTTTTCAAAACATATCCTTCAGGTGCTAATCATAATGTGATTAGTTTTCAAACTTGGAGAGATGATTTAGGATTTCAGTTTAATAATAATGCAGGAACTATTTGTTTACACGCATTAGATGGAGGTTATGGTGCTAAATTAGAGAAGGGAGTATGGCATCATATTGCAGGAACTTGGGTTTTAGATGGTTCTGCTGCTGAGGTACATCTTTATGTTGATGGTGATGAAATTGCTTCACAAACAGGTCAAAACTGTGTTCAAGATGAGATAGACCCCAATTTTGATATTGGAACAGATTATGATGGAACTAGCCAAGCTAATGGAACTCTTGATGAATTTATAATAAGAGACAAGATGATAAGTCAAGATAAAGTAATTGCAGAATATCTTTCTAAACAAGAAGTTTATCAAGCAGACAGGATGACAGATAAGTGGACTTATTATGATAAAGTTAATATTAGTAGAGATGGAGTTGTAGATATTGCTGGAATAATAAAAGCAGACGCCTTAATAGATTTTTATGATGCTACAGGTGATAAGATTTTATTTTATAGTACAACTTATGGGATGGGAGTTAATTCAGGTGAACTAACTAATTGGGTTCCTGCTGGTACAGAGTTTAGTTGGAGAACAGATAGTAGAACTGGAACAGAGATAATGGACTTAGATATTACAACTGGAAATCTTAAACTAAAAACTGGAGAATTAGATGTCGATGGAACAGGAACAAATACTATGGCTGGAGGTTTAACAGTAGGTGGTTCTACAACACTTGGAAATTTATATACAGCTGACCAAATAATAAAAAGTTCTTATGAATATTTAGGAAGAGAAACAACAATTTTATGTGGTGAACATACTCTTCCTTGTTTATATTACAGAGTAGATTATGGTTCAACAGCATTTACTTGTTCTGCATTGTGTACTGCACTGGGTTATGGTTGTGAAGATGCAACAGATACATGGTATACTGGTGGAGCAGGGGTTTGGACAGAAGAAACTACTGCTTGTGGAAGTAGTAATGCAAACTCTAAGTTTTGTGTGTGTTATGCAGAAGAATCTTGTTTCCCAGCAGGTTCTCAAGTTACTATGTTTGATGGAGTAACCAAGAATATTGAAGATGTAAAAGTCGGAGAATCAGTTATGAGTTATGATGAAGAAACAAAAGAAATAGTTTCAAGTTTAGTAACTAACTTAGAACAACCTTATAGAAATCATATATATACAATAGAGTTTAGCGATGGAAGTCAATTAAGAATGACAGACGAACATCCAATATTAACTAAAAAAGGATGGGCTTCAATAAATCCAATCAATACAGCTAAAGAAAATTCACATTTAGATGTAATTAAATTAGAAGTTGGAGATTATGTTAAAACAGAAGAAGGCTATAAACAAATAATAGGTTGGCTAAGAGAGGAAGGAGGAATACAAACTTATAATCTAAAGAATGTAAAAGATACTCATACTTATTTTGTTGAAGGAAGTTTAGTTCATAATAAATGTTACAAAGAAGGAAGCATAATTGATAATAAAAGAGTTGAAGATATTAAAGTTGGAGATATAATCAATGGAAAGAAAGTTATTAGAACCTTTGAAAAGACAATGTTAGAACCGATTAAAGGAAAGATTGTCAATGATAATCTAACTGTAACTCATAACCATATAATAGATGGTGTTGAAGCTTCACAAACAGATTATCCAAATACTATAATTTATGGAACAGTATATGACTTCGAGGTAGAACAATGAAAAAGTTAATAATAATAATAATTGTGTTGTTATTGATACCCGTAACTCAAGCCTATGAATATACAATAACAGAAGATGATAACCAATGGTATGTTAATTATGAAAATGTGCAATTTGCTTATATGAAAGAA
>Ga0307928_10000669_pt1 | contig 25883 bp, 29 predicted proteins | sample AceLakmetagen232_FD_201815 | JGI IMG/M metagenome (GOLD analysis project Ga0307928, IMG submission 201815) | Saline water microbial communities from Ace Lake, Antarctica - #232 | ecosystem: Environmental > Aquatic > Non-marine Saline and Alkaline > Saline | place: Antarctica: Ace Lake... | reverse complement strand
CCCTACCTCACCGGGGCTCTGGTCGTGGCCCCCAAACTTGCGCCCGTGGATCGTCCCGGCCTCGACGCGCGTGACCTCGACATAGAAGGCAGGCTTCTTGGGCGTCGGGTCTCCCTTGATCTTGCGCTGGGGAATAGCCAACACGACGCCCGGACGCACGATCACACCAGACGTCAGCACATGGGCCGGCTGCGACAGGTCCAGGTCGAGCCACTCCTTGTGGGGAAAGTAGGGAGACTCGCGCAGGTCTTCATGGAACAGCTCGACGCGCCGACGCAACGCCGTCTCCTTGGCCACGTCCACGGAGGCCTTCCCGAACTTCTCCCGGCGGTAGACCATTGCTGCCAGAGACTCCGTCATGCGACAGAGCCGCCGGAAGCGCTCCAACGCGCTCCGGTAGCCTTCGTCGGCGATGTCACGCCGAGCCATCGCCTTGCGGTCCTCGAGCTCCTCCAGCGCCTTCTCCGGGTCAGCGTGCCCAATCACGTACAGGTCATCGGGAGTGAGCCCCTGCGCTGCCGTGGGCACGTCCACCGTGTCGCTCTGCCCGTGCCACAGGTGGTGTAGCCAGCCCTTCTTGCCCGCGACGGCGCTGTACTTGTACCCATCGAAGCTCCCCTCGGTGAGGTAGTAGTGAAGCCTCACCTCTTCGTTGGGGTTCTTCTGGCGCACGGAGCGCCCCTCGCGCTGTTGCAGGCTGCCCGGGTCCCACGGGATGTCCAGGTGGTGCATATCGGTGGCCGTCTTTTGCAAGTTGACCCCCTCGCCCATCGTTTGGGTGTTGCCGACCACCACGTCGAGCTCGCCGCGCTGGAAGCGGTCTGCGATGGCCTGGCGGTCGGATACGCTCGGCGCCACCTGAGCATTGATGATCCCAATCCGCTCTTCGGGCACACCACGCGCTATCAAGGCCAGCTTGAGCTTGTCATGTAGCGCGTTCGTGTCCACAAACGCGACCTGGCCGTGGAGCTTGCCATCCCGGGCACCCTCGAGCACCGTCGTGGCCATGAGATCGGCAGCTGCGTCCAGCTTGGGGCTGCGCAGGGCTGCTGGATCAATGCCTGGCATGAGGTAGGCTACGCGCTCAGGGTCGAGCGCTGCGGTCTGCAGCGCGTGGATCAACGCGAAGACGTGCATCTTGCTCAGGTCGAGCCCCGCGTCGAGAGCAGCCTCAGCCTCCTCGCGTGCGTCCTCGGCTGCCTGCGCGTCGGGGTCGAGCTCGTCGCCCTCATCCTCGCCTGCCTTCTTTCGGGCGGCGCGGGCCGCCTTACGCGCCGCAGCGCGCCGCTTGCGGTCCTCTTCAGCCAGCTTGGCCCCCTCGGAGGTGTCGACCTCCCCACGGGACACCTTGCCAATCACGTCCCGCACGCGCTCGTACAGGGCCTTCTGAGCAGCGGTCATGGGCACGGTGTGCGCCACGTCCACGCCACGGGGAATGTCGAGCCCAACCATCTGCGCGTCGCGCACGAGCATGCACTCGTCGAGCACGCCGCGGAGCTCTTGCAGGTTCTTGAAGCCCAACACGACGGGGGCCTCCTCTCCGGTCCCGTCGAGGTTGAGCACCAGTCGCTTGCCGATCTTGCAGAACCGCGTGATGAAGTGCTCGACGGAGCCCACACCACGCCGCTCCCACACCTCCGGGCTGGTTTGCTGCACCATGGTGTAGACCTCCATGGGGGAGTTCTTCACGGGCGTCGCGGTGGCCAGGAACACCTTGACGTCGGGCTTGCTACGCTTGAGGTAGGCGATCTGGGCGTTGGTCGCCTCGGCGCGTACGGCGACGCTAGCACCGCCCAGGTAGCGCACTCGCCCACCCTCACGCGTGCGGGCTGTCACCAGGTTCTTGTAGGCGTGCGCCTCATCCATGTAGAGGCCACCGATGCCCAGGTCTCCCAGATCGGGCACGCCATCCTTTGCTCGGGCCGCCGCCTTCTGCCGATGCTTGGCGAGGTAGGTCTCACGAGCCCTCTTCGACTTGTCCTTGTCCTCATCGTCCTTGAACCGACGGTCGAAGGTGTCTCCCCAGTGGCTCATGGCGAAGCCCTCGGGAATGCCCACCTCCTGAAACGCCGTCCGGCTCACGACCAACAGATCGTAATCGTTCTGCGCAGCGTCGCTCCAAGCGCGCGCCCGCTCTGCCTTCGTGTAGCCCGCTCCATGCAGGCGGCGCCAAGCCACCTCGCCATACTTTGGCGGGCGCTTGCCCTTGAGCTTGGCCCTGTGCTCATCCTCGGCGCTCTGGGGCCAGCGCTTGCCCTCGGGCCACAGCACGTAGCGGTCGCCCGCTATGACTCGCCCAGCCCCCTCAGCTTCTCCGTCCCTCGGGGCATGTTTCCCTTCGGGAGCCACCATGCCAGCGTGCTTGCCACGCGTGGCCATGTGCAGCTGCTCGCCAATGACCTTGACCTTGCAGCCGGGACGGAGCTTCTTGGCTTCATCCTCCCAGTTCCACACCAGCGGCTTGGGCACCACAACGCAGGCTTTCTTGCCTCGGCCCATTGCTTGGTCCGCTGCGATAGACGCCAGGATCTCCGTTGTGTTGTGCGTGACCAATCGCCCATCGGTGACGTAGGTCCCAAGGGCCGTCGAGACCTTGATACACTGCATGGGGACCCGCTCTCCAACAACCACGCCGATCACCGGGGCAAGCGTCGAAGCGCCGACCTCGCTGTACCGAGCAAGGGCCAGCCGCTCCCCAGCAACATTGCGCGCCATGGCGACGCGCAGCTCCACAACCTCTGGGGTCGAGGCGCCGTCAAAGTACACCGGCCACAGGTGCTCATCGCAGCACTCTGCGTCACCGCCCAGCGTAGAGATCCGGTGGCACAAACGCAGCCCCCGGTCATAGACGCCTTCGACCTTGCCAACCCCGCCTGTTGGGTCCACGATGGGGTCGCCCACCTCCAGGTCCCCAAAGATCCGCCAGCCAGAAGGCGTTAGAATACGGGCGTTTAGGGGCTGGCTCTTGCCGAGCCCAACGTCGTCACACAACAACCCACTTGTACGCTGAGCCATCCAATTGGCGCCGCTGTACTGGAACGCGTGGGGCGTCCAGCCCGACTTGCCCCCGCGAGCTGGCCCATAGTCCCAGCCCTCGAGCTCCATAGCGTCTGCCGAGGGGATAGGCGGCCTGTACCCGAAATAGGCCTCGTTGTACTCATCTTCAATGTCTCGGGCCCACCTGCCCTCATGCGCCGTCTCAATCCACCCACGAAAGCGGGCGTCGAGCGTTTTCGACTCCATCTTGGGCGCGTCGCCCTTCGGGTTGGCGTGGTTGAGCGCCGCCAGCATCGCGAGGGCGAGGTCTCGGCCCTGCAACACAGACATCTTGTTGGCTTCTCCGAGCGTTGTAATCTGCCGCCACACGCCCTGACCACTGCCCCAGTTAAGCGACTGCGCCTCCAAGATCCACGCTGCCTTGCCGGGCCGCAGGCGCCACCTATCCGTCCCCGCCATGGCCCGCAAGAAGGCCTCGGGCGCCTCCTTGGGGATGAAACCATCTCGGATCGTGAATGGGATATCATCGAAGGGCACGACCACGCGTGCGCCGTCGAGCTGCTCGATACCCGCCCGGAGCTTCGCCGCCTGCTGCTCGAGGTTGCGCGCTGAGCGGGCCGCCCGCACGAACGCCGCTATGCGCTGCGTTGGTGCCGTCCCACGCAACTCGTCGAGCTTGGCTGCCGCGCCCTTCCCACTCCCCTTCACCTGCTCTAAGGCATGCTCGACCAAAGCCAGGGCCCCGGCCATCTCCGCGCGCTTCTGATTGATCCGCCCGCTGAGCAACGCGGAGCGGTCGGTCCACTGGCCTTGCGCGTCCAGGAAGTGGAGCGGCGAGCCGAGCAGCCACTCCACGGCAGCATCTACGTCAGGCGGGTCGCCCAGGTAGCGAGCCACCGCCCCCGAATCGATAATCCCCTGGCCATCCTGGCAGGCCCAACGGGTCGCTGTCGCCAGGTCGGGGGCATGATCGGGCCTGGCCACCTCGCGTGCCTGCCTGGCGTACACCTCGCCCAGGAGGTCGCACAGCTCACCGCGGGGGCCAACGGCTGCGACGAACGCTGCTGCTCCCTGGCGACTGGCCATCTTGCCCACGAGCTCCCGGTGGTGCGCCGGGATACCGTGGGCGGTCTGCCATTCCTGTAGGTCCCGCACGATCTGCTCGCGCAGCTCATTGATCGACGAGGGGTCACCGCCGCGCCCACGCAAGCCGCGCAGGCGTAGCAGGCGCTCCCCAATGCCATTGGCCGCCTGTACCGCCTTCTGCCCAGCTGGGCCGAGCGTGGCAAGCTCCGTGTCGCTGTCCAGCCGGCGCCAGACAGGGACACCGTCGGTGCCCCGACGCATCACATGGCCCACGCCCTCGAAATCCTTGATCGTACCCTCGGGCTCGCTGTAGGGCGGCAGCACGGGCTGCACGAGTTCAGCCTTGCGCCGCCGCTCGGGGTCTTTGATCTGCTCGGGCACAAAGCCCCCAGCAGGCCGCTGGGCAAGCTTCACGACGCCGAATAGGCTATCTAGCGCTGCGTCGAGCGTGCCTGTCACCTCGCGGAAGCCCCTGAACTGCTCGTCAGCTGCCTTCTCAACCCCGAGCACGTTGGCCGCGTTGTGCGCGAAGTAGCTGCCATCAATGAACGCCGCGGCATCGTCGGGATAAGGCGCCCCGTTGGCGACCACCTCCGCGTCGGTCATGTGCTCCGCCACACCGGAGCCCACGTAGGAGTAGCGCTTGAAGATCACCACGTCGGCCACGACGGAGGTATCCTTGAAGGTCCCGGTCGGCAAACGCCAAGCGCCCTGCAGAGCGCCCTTGCGCGCTATTCTGGCGCGGTACTCGACGTCGACAGGCGCCGTGCTCGACATAAGGCTCGCGGGTACGATCAGCGCCACGATACCAGCGGGCTCCACCTTGTCGAGCGCCGTATCGAGGGCGTAGCGGTCGCCGGCCATAGATAGCTTACCCGGGTCGGCCGCGGCCTCAGCCCCCCGAGCTCCAAACGGCGGGTTGCCGATCACCACGTTGTATGGGGTCAGGTCCGTCACAGCGACGGCCTCAAAAGGCTTGCCCGCGATCACCTCCACGTCCGGGTGCAGCAGCGTGGCGATCTGCGCGCTTGTCGGGCTGAGCTCCACACAGCGCATCTTGACACCGCGCGGGGCTGTCTCTGCGAACACTCCGGTACCCGCGGAGGGCTCCAGAACATGCAGGGGCCCTGGGCCCCCCGTAGGGGGGGCCTGGGCCCGCTGTACCAGTCGCCAGATAGCGGCCGCCAGCTTGGGTGGGGTGTAGTACTCGTTGAGCGCCCCGAAGCCAGCGGCCCCGGTGCCACCCGCGCCGCTGTACCCCTTGAGCGTCTCCCGCTCATCTACGGTAGGGGCCCGTCCTGCCTCGACCAGCTCGCGTGCAAGGTCAACTGCGACGGCGTTGCGCTTCTGGCGCCTCTGCGCTCCCCACCCGGGCTGAGCGCCCCACTCGGGCACAGATCCGTAGAAGGCCGCTGCGGTCGGCGCGTGGTAGTCTACTGAGCTGCGCCCCTTTGTCCGTTGGGGCCAAGCCATACGCCCAGAATCCTGCGTCGTTACTGGCTCTTCGGGCGCTGGCGGGGGCGTGGGCGCTACTGGCTCGACATCGGGCAACAGCAGCACGACGGCCTCGGGAGCATCGTCCAAAGGTACTGGCTCCGGTACTTTTGTTTCATGTCCCCGCCCTGGGAGTACAGCGCCAGTTTGGTCCTTTGGTCCCGCTATTGCCTCTGAATCGTCCAGAAGTACCACGGGGGGCGCGTCGAAGAGCCCTGGTAGCAGCCCCGTGGGGGGTGCCGGGCGTGCGTTGGCCGCCTTGCGCGTCACACGAGCTCGACGCCTGGGAGTCTTTGGGGTCTGCGGAGTGCTGTCGGGCACGAGCACGAGCGTTGGCAGCGCTGGCTTGGCCAAGGGCAGCTGGGGTGCCGGCACGCGTGCCACGCCCAGGCTTGTGGGGACCACCAGATCAGAGGTAGGCAACAGCAGAGCGCCCTGAGCTGGACCGTCGCTGGCCACGGCCGTCGCGGCTAGCATGTCTACCAGCGTGATTTGATGGGGCTTTTCGGTGGCAGTACGCTGGGGCGTACGCTTGGCCGTACTGCTAGCAATACGTCGCACCACCTCCCTGTCAGCCCCTGCCCAAGCAAACAGGTCAACCTGCCCCCGCGCCCCTCCAGCGCCCGCGTTGATTGTAGGCCTATCAGCGCGAGTCCGCTTGGGCTGGTCCTTTCCCGCTTGCCGCCGCTTCTCATCGAGCTTCACCTGGGGAGCATAGGCGTAGTCATACCCCTTCTCACCCTTCTTGCGTCGTCGCAAGCCAGGTCGACCACCTCGACTCTTGGGAATGATCTCCCAACCCTTGCCCTTGGGTGGCCAAGCGGTAGGGGTCTGCGGGGTGCGAGCTTTGACGAGTAACCTGGGTCCAACTGGCATGCGAGCCTCCGGATGGGGTCCGCTTGCGAGTCTAGCAGATCGTCTGGGGGTTGGTAGATGGATAGTCCCTGCTGTAGGTCAGGCCGCCAGAGGCGGTGACGTGAGCAGTGGTGCCGTGAGCAGTGGTGCCACACTGATCGCAGGTGGCGCCATCGAAGCGCGAGCCCTCGCAGGCAGAACACGGGCCAACGTCCCCCACGTCGAACTCGGCCCCCTCTGGCATGTCGGGTACGTGGATCTTGCCGGTCTCTTGCTGCCGCGCGGTCTGCCAATCCTGCATGTGACTGGCCCACCGGCGCGCCGTCTCCACTATGAAGTCATCGGCCCCCAGCTTGCGCGCCGTCTGCGCCCACTGCCTGATAGCGGTCGGCGCCGCCAGGTCAGTGCCCCGCAGCAGGAACACCGGCTCATCCTCCCCGATGCGCTTGGCGTCGTCGGGCTCCGTGTCCACGATCCTTCCGTTGTAGTCGGTCCTCGCGTGTCGCATGGTCTGCCCTCTCAGTCTCTGCCGAATCTATAGCCCAACTCCCTCAACCGATCTCGCTCCAGAGCCTCCTCCGCCCCCAGGCGCCACCCACCACCAGGAGCTCCACACTGAAGGCAACCCGTGACGTCAGCTCTCCCCGGGTACGTACGCCGCACGAGCCGCCCGAGCAGAAGTCCACGAAGGCGTCCTCTTCTGCGATGTCCAGGCACTGATCGGCCAGCAGCGCGGTCCACGGCGTCTCTCCGGGGAACATGGTCTGGATTGCCTTGCTCATCCCCTCTTCACCTCCAGCCCGGCGGCCTTCAGCCACTCGGCGTACCACCCCTCGCAGACGGCCTTCGACTCGTCCTCTGATTCGGCCCGCTGGTAGTGGTCACCGCTGGTCTCGTCGGTGCACCAGTCCCCGACCTTCAGCTCCATCACCTCGTAGCGCACGGCGCCGTTGGCAGCAGTTGCCCTCCAGACGCCGTGGCCCTTGTCGACCCACTGCAGCACCCCCAGCCCCTCGGCGGCGCGGATGCGGGCGGTAGCTTCCAGTCCGGCACAGTGCTCTTCAATCATCTCCCGGTAGTAACGCTCGGCGGCGTCGAGCACGTCACCAAGGTCCGGCGGGTCATGGCCGGCGATCGGCGACACGCAGAAGCCGCTCCAGTGCATGCCGCAATCGTCCTGCCGGATCTCGACGTCGCCCGGCAGCTCGTATCGTCTCAAGTCTCCCACATCACACCTCCTCTTTCACCAGCTCAGAACATGGGGACGCCCTACAACCCGCCGAGCCAGTTCTAGAATTGTCCGGCGGCCACCCGCAGGGAACACCCTGCCCTCTCAGCCCTCGGGCGCCCCCATGGTAGAGCTGGAGGGACTCGAACCCCCTCAGCTCTTCATTTTCACCAGATCCAACCGGGTGACACCAGGCCCGTAGAAGTGCGGCTTCAGCGGCCTGCCAGTACCCGCGTGCACACGGTCGACCCTCACGACGACTCCGTTGCAGGGCACGGCCCCGCGGAAGAACTTGCGCCCGGGGCCACCCATGGCCAACGCCACCTCGATGACCAGGCCCACATGCAACATGCCGGGGTGCCACACCCACACGACAATGCCGCAGCGCTCACCTTCCAGGTATCCCGAGGTCCATTTGACCCGCTGGCCTACCCTCAAGTCTTCATGGCGCACGAGGCACCTCGCGCAACACCGCCAGCTTCCGCTTGAGCTCAGCTATGACGACGGGCATATCGTCGGGATCCTTCCACCCCGAGTAGAAGGCCACCGGCATACCCAGGCGCTCCGCCTCCGCCTTCTCGGCCAGCGAGCCCTTGCTGCCCTTCCAGCCCGCGACAAAGAGCACGGCGTCGCACCGCCGCATGATCTCCAGGGTGGCCTCGAGCCAATAGGCGTCGGTCAGGGTCCCATCGAAGAACCGCGTCATGGTGTGCGGGCACACCGGGACGCACCCATGCTGCGCCGCCAGCAAAGCCGCTTCCTCGGCAGCTCGCACGTTGAGCTCGCGCAACCACGCTGTCGTGGCTCGGTAGGGGCCCGCGATGTAGATCACGGGCATGACGCAGGTCCCTCGCGTGTCACCCACGGCCGTCGCCTCCCGCGGTCAGAGTCAGCCCGGCGAGCTCCAGCTGCTCCCCATACCAATCCTCGGCAGCCAGCTTGGACGCGGCTTCGTGGTACCGGGCGAGCTCGGGAGTCGCCGGCAGGCCCACCTCGGCGTACAAGCGGTGCGCGACCCCGGCACCCGTGACCGCCATGCTGCGCATCGACTCCTCGAATCGCAGCGCGAACGCCGTACCCGCGTGCACCTCGGCCGTCGCGATAGCCGTGGAGCCGTGCCCCCTCTGTGTCCACGGGAGCTTGGTCACGCGCAGGTTCTCCATCATGTGCGCTACGGACGCCACCCCGGCCTGCGCCTCAGCGATCCGCTCTTCGTACATGCGACGCAGGCGCGCCAGCGACGGCTCGGGGGCGCCGGTGTAGAGCCGCTCGCCTCCCACCCACACCTCGCACGAGGGGGACACCTCTGCGCCGTTGTCCTGCATGTGCAGGCAGTACCCTCCCGGGAGCGCCATCTCGGTCACAGGCGCCCCAGTCGTGTCTGCGCCCCTCTTAAACTCCGACTTGCCCATGTCACACCTCCCGCTTCTGGCGGACCAGCTTCACCCGACCGGAGTTCGGCCCAAAGAACCACGAAGCCAAGGCCTCCCCGGTGACGGCGTGCCTGCGGGCCACGCGCACCACGAAGCCCCCGCGGGGCACATGGGCAGAGAACCGCCGAATCCCGCTGGAGCCCACCACGGCGGCCACCTCCTCGCAAGCCTCGTTGCTCAGGACGTGCGAGTCGAGCACCCACACGACGACCCCCTTGCGTGTGCGCCTCGAGCCCGCTGGGAGCCACTTGACCACCTGCCCCACCCTCACGTCTGCGCGCATCATCGCACGAGCACCAGCGCCGAGACGCGGGGGCCGTAGAACCACGGCTTCAGCGAGATGCAGCCCGCTCGTCTGCTGGGACGCTCAACACGCACGAGTACCTGTCGACGGGACAAAGCCGGCGTACCGCCGCTGCGTGTAGTCGCACAGTTTGTTGATCTGCGTGGCCGCCTTCCGCCGCTCGGCAGCAGCCAGGTACGGCAGTCCAATGATGAACCGCGACTGCCCCACCACGGCGCGGGCAGTCCACGCCACCACGCCGCGCTTCGTCCTCGCGGTGCCCGCCGCCTGCGAGGTCCACTCCACGATCTGCCCCACCTTCAGGTCCATGTACTCCACGCCCGCACATCCTCGACGTCTTCGTGGCACGCGTGCCACTATCCCTAGTTGTTCGCTTCTCTTTCAAGGGCGCATGGGCATCAAGACGGCCCGACAGCTGCCATCCTGAGACAGGATCTTCGTGGCGTCCGCAACCCACCCGTCGTAGACTTCGCCCGGCGCAGGGAGCTGCCAGGTGGCCGTATCGCCAGGCACGGAGAAGACCTGCGCCAGGTAGTGGGGGTTGACCGCAGCCGGCGCATCTGGCCCCACACGAGCGTTCAGGGGCACCGTAGCAGACGCCTCGGCACCGGCCGCGTAGTTGGAACACGCCAGCGTGAGCGTGTTGTCCGCCGTGGTCACCTTCACGGCAAGCGAGTCCGGCAAGGCCTTCAAGGCTGCGCGGATCTTGGCCACTGGGATCGTGAGCTCCGTGGGGAGGTCTGCCAGCTTGGGCACCACCCGCGTGTAGTCTGGGAACTTGTGCCACACTGTCGTGCAACACACCTCCCAGGCGGCCGACCGCACCCGCAGGGTATCCTTGCGCACCTTCGGATCAACCTCTTCGTCGGTCGCATCGCTGCGGTGCACCGCGACAGACACCCCGCCCAGGATCTTCTGGAGCTTCGACACGAGCAATGCCGCGTCCCTCCACAGGGAGAAGGGCCTGACGACCTGCGCCCCGGGCGTGTCGGCCATGTGGATCCTGTGGCCGTCGGTCCCCACAACGAAGGCTGGCATGCCACCGCCGCGGGCGGGCACGAAGTGCAACACCTGGATCTGCGGGCGGGTGTCGTCGACGCTCATCGCTGGCAACACATAGCCCCACGCCGCCAGGTCGAGGGTGAAGGTCGCCAGGTACTCCGCCCCATCTGCCACGGTGACGTAGGGAGGCGGCTCGCCTTGGCGCGACGACAACAGCAGCGTGCTAGCGCCCCCCAAAGTCACACGCAGATTGTTGCCATCCTCGGCCGCCAACGTCGCGCGGTCCCTCTTTTTCGCTGGGCGCACGGAGCGCGCCAGCGCCGCCACGGGCAGGAACACGTCGAAGGTGGCCTCACCCTCGCATGGCAAGTCCACCCTGGCACAGACGGGGTCAGACGCGACCTCGACCCGCAGGCCCCCCTCGCAGCGGTACAGCCGCACGCTGGGGACCGCCCCCAGGTGAGGCGCGTAGGGCTTCATGGCGGTCAGGACTCGCTTGAGCAGTTGCCCGGATACTGTGATCGGCATCTTCAACCCCTGAGCAGCACGCGTGCTGCGGTCTCTCGCTACTTCTGCACCGCCAGCCACGTCCCCGCCCGCCGCACGTGCTCACGTACCCAATAAGCTCGCGGGTGGTTCTCGGCCATCATCGTCAGCGCCAACTCGGCGTCGCCCCTGAGCAGCGCGATCAGATCCCGCGCTTCCTTCTGCACGAGCTCCTCCAGGCAGGCCCCGGACATGCACGGGTTACCGCCGGGCTGGTGCTGCCCCAGGTCGCCAGCTTCGTTCTGCGGGCGCACCCCACCGGCTAGCAGGGCCGCCTCTCGCCCAAACTTGTCGCCTACGTCTCCCACGCTCACCCCCTCTCTACTCGCACTTGATCACGAGTGTCTTCACGTCTGCCCGCGCCTCAGCCTCCACGGCCCGCTTCCACTGCTCCCCGATCATGCGCCCGGCGATACTCCGAGCCTCCCGCAAGAAGGCGCGCGTGACGCTCTGATTGCGGTCACGGCGGCGCCGATTCATCTCCTCTGGGCTGAGCGGCGGGCCCGGGCGCCCCCAAGCGTCCACCTCAGCCTTCAACGCTCGCTTCCACTGCTCCCCGGCCATCTTGCGGGCCTGCAGTACGCCTGGCGGAATGTCTGCGAGCTTCGGCGGGCGTGCCTTGCTGTAATGCCGGCCACACGCCATGCACGCCACGCTGGTGCTCGGGGCGATGAGCCAGGCTCGCACGTCCTGCACCCTAGCCCCCCGGGACCCACAGCAAGCGCAAGGCTCCCAGCGAGGATGCTCTTGGCCCTTCCACATGGCGCTACCCCCTCGCCCCCAGCAACAGGCCAGCCGCCTCGATTTGGACGGCCAACCACGCATCGGCGGCGTCCATGCAGAGCGCAGTCGCCTCCTCGTTGGTCCGATCCGCGTCCACGGCGAACTTCGCCACGGACACGTTCTGCGCGTCGTCGCCAGGCAACTCGGCCCCCACGACTACGAACTCTCCCCGCACGCCCAGCAGGAAGCGCACCTTGAACAGGTGTCCGGCGCCGAAACTCGCCTCGACGACGCCCATCTCGTCGCTGTTGTTCCACGTGAGCAGCCGAGTACCGTGCTCGGTGCGCAGGTTTGCCACCGTCGCCAGACCCGCCCGGCCCAGGTCACGCTTCTCAGCGTAGTAGTCGGCCAGGAAGGTCAGGCACTCAGCGTGCGTGCCGCTGGTCTCGGGCCACGGGTCCGTGTGCTTGCTCAGGTGCAGCACCGTCCCGCGCCCACCACCGTCGTCGCGGTACGCGAACTCCTCGCCTGGGAGGTCGGTCGTCGTCATACCCATCTTGTCGTCATCCACGGGCCACCTCATCTGCAGCGGCCTTCTGGCCATCGACGGGCTCCCACCCCAACGGGCAGCGAACACTGGGCCCCGGCAGCGGAGGGCAATCGAGATCGGCAGCGGCTGCCATCCCACGCACCACCCCGCGTGTGTAGTGCAAGGCATCAAACAGAGCCGTCACCAAGCTCTGAGTCGCTGACGCCTCACTACGCTGCTTGGCAGCAGCGGACTCGTGATCCTTGACCGCCGCACGCAGCTGCAGGACCGCCCGCCGCTGCTCCTCGGCGTAGGCACGCGTGGCCGTGCAGTCGTTGAGCAGCGCCCTGGCGTCTCCCAGGAACGTGAGCTGCCGCACGGCGCCGCCCCCGGGCGACAGGGTGTCGCGGGCGGCCCACATGATCTGGCGGACAGCCGCCCAGTCGCCGGCCAGCTCTGCCAGTATCACAGGCACGGCGCCCAGCTCCTCTGGGGCGTTCTGGGCACCAGCGTCGCCAGTCACCAGCAGGCTCACCACGCTCTGGAGCACAGCGTGCCGCTCGACGGCGTAGCGGCCCTGCAGCGAGTTGTCCTGCTCGCTTACGGCCGCTGCCAAGTCGTACAACGACATGCTCGCTGCCACTAGCGGAGGGAGCCCCAACACGGCCACCAGCTCCCGCCGCGCCGCGTCTTCCATGGTCATCTTCCCCACTTCGTCTCCCATGGTCCTCAACCCCCTAGTGGCACGCGTGCCACCGTGCTACTCACCTTCGTCACGCCCGCAATAGGACGCAGAACGCTCCAGAGCAGCCGCCGACAGCGTGTACACGTACGTGCGGTCGACCACCTTGTAGTCCGAGTCGGTCCCGGGACCTTCCCTGTCGTCGAGGTTGAACTTCTTGAACGGCGCCGCCCAACAGCGCAGCATCTCATCGGTTGGGGGCTGGGGAAACACCACGTCGCCCACAGCAAACAAGGCCTCGACCTCGGCCATGGCTGCCTTGATCTCCGCGTCCCGCGCGCTATCAGCGCACACCGCGGGATGCAACGGGGGCAGCTTGGTGGGCGGCTCATCCATCGTCGCTGCCCTTGCACGTCGTGTCGGGCACCTCGGGCGTGTCCAACGAGGTCAGCCGGATCCGGGCCATGTGGGGAATCTGCGGCACATCCTCTCCCACAGCGGCCGCCATTCCCACAATTATCCCGTGGAGCAGCACCTGGAACTCCCGGGCCCGCTTGCAGCGCTCGCGCCAGACCTCGACCATCTTGCCCGTGTGGTCACGCTCGCGTGTCACGCGGCACATATCCTCGTGCCACCGGGCGCTCGCCTGCTCATACTCAACGGCCGCAGCTTTGGCAGCATCGTCGCGCTCCCGCACAGCCCCCACCAGCCGAGGCAGCGCTGCGTCGAGCAGCTCACCTTCGCGACCGGCCCACTCGGCGCCGTCTACGGGCGCCCCCCGCACATCGCTCGCTGCACAGGTGATGATCTCCGCCAAGTTGGCCACTCGGGCTTCGGCCACCCCCCGCTGCCTGGTGAGCTCGGTGATACGCGACTGCCTGGCCCGAATCTGGGCAGCCGCTTGTTGCACCGCCACCGTGAGCGCGTCGACGTCGGTCCCCACCGGGGCGACGCACAAAGCGTCCGTCAGCAGGTTGATCGCACACTCGACCTCGATTGCGTCCGGCACATCAGCTTCGTTCGGATCCATCAGGCACCTCCCGTGGCACGCGTGCCACCAGCTATCTGCGTTTGCAATCTCGCTACCTCAGCCCGCAGCCGCTCCACATTGGCAACGGCCTGCCCCGCCAGGGTCTCCGGGGTCTGCGCGTGCCCCTTCTGGATACACTGGCAGAGCGCTCGCGTGTACTCGTCGAGCATCCGCTGTACCTCCAGCGGGCAGCGCATGACCGTCGTCACGGTGTGGTCACGCTCGCCCTCGGCGGCGAGGTCAACGCCCGAGTAGCCACGCCTGCCCAAGCCTTCCCACCCGAGCCGCGTATGCAACGGGATCGAAGCCTGATTGCACACGTCGCAGACCACACGGACCGTATCTGCCCCCTCGACCTCTTCGACACGCGTGGCCGTCGAAGCACAAAACGGGCAAGGCTTCCACATGGGGTGTCTATCGCTCACAACGCCCTCCCAGACAGACGCACGCTCTTGACCGCCTTGAACGCGTCCACGGTGCTGCAGTACCAACCGTCCCAGATCGCCTCTTCGACTGACTTGTACCCGGCCTGCGCGTGGCTCTTGGCGAGGATCTCCAACACGTCGGTCTCGTCATCGACCTCGATGACCACGCGGTACCACCGCAGACCAGCCGCCTTGCGCTCAGCCGCGACCGCCGCCCGCGCCACCGCGAGCCCTGCCGCCGTGACGAGCCAGTAGCACAGGCCGTCTTCGTACGGCGCTACCGACTTCTTCACGAGCTTTGCTGCCTCCATCGACAGCATGTCGGGGTTGGTCGCGCTGAGGTACCCGCTCGACCGCCAGTTGTCGCTGTCGGCCGTCATGTGCCGCAGCATCCCCACCTGTTGCGCCGTCGGGACTGGCTTCATCTTCTCGCTCACCGGGACACCTCTCGGGCTTGACCTATTCATATTCGGCCTCGATAGTCACCCCGTCGAAGGGCGCCTCACGCCGCTTGACCTCGCCGCAGTCTATGCCGTGTAGAGCCCAGAACCGGCGCATGCCGCTGTCGTGCTCCAGCATGGCCTGTAGCATGGGGATCATGCCCGCCAGCTGGGAGCGCCCGTACCCCACGACTACTTGACCCCCGCTTCCTTGAGCTGGGCGTCGAGCCACCGCTCGCAGGCCGCCTGGCAGACGTCTGCCAAAGCGCTACAGCCGATAGGCGTGATGCTTCCACGGCGCTCGTGATACGCCACGAGCTTGCCCGGCGCCTTGGCATCCGGCTCTACGCAGAAGTCGGCGCCGACGTACTCGCCGCCCCACGAAGCAAACCACTTGCCGTCCCGCTCTTCCCAGACCAACCGGCCCAACCCCAAGCGCGACCGGAGCCGCTGAACCGCCTCGGAGCCCTGGACACCCACGCTGGCCATCCTGTCGTAGGTCGCGTGCAACGCCGCTATGACATCTCCGAGGGTGAGTCCCTCAACGTGGGTCTCCCCATTGGGCTTCGTCACGCCCCACGTCCCTACCGTTGCAGGCGACACCGTCTGCACGAAGGCAGAAGACTGCTCGATAGCCCAACCCCCGGGCAGCTCATAGCGCTTCGTCTCTTCCGCCATTGCGGCCCTCCACGGTAACGGTACGGTAGCGGCAACCGCCTGCCCACGCAGCTCTTCGATCCGCTGCTTGACGAGGTCCAGCGTCGCCCATGTATAAACAAATCCATCGGACCGATGCACTGGGTCGACGCCGAGCAACTCCATCACCTGGCTCAGCAGGCCGTCTCTGTCAGCTAGCAGGCCCACGAAGCACCTCCGTCCCTATGCGCGCACCCTCGTCTGTGCCCACCCACGGCCGCCGATGGTAGCCACGGTCGGCGTACTCCATCGTCGCTGCATTGGCGATCTCGACCAACGCCTCCGGGTGCCCGGTCCTCTGGTAGCGCTCCACCTCGGCTGTGATCCGCCCCACATGGTCGTACCGAGGGCGCCCAGGTGCCCCAGGCTCGCTGTAACGGTACAAGCCCAACAGGAGCCGGGCCGCTTGGCGCCAGGCGAATTCCGCCCACCACAGGGCGCTTCCTGGGTACTTCTCGTCCACGTCGGGATACCAGATCCCACGACGGCGTAACAGGCGCGCTCGATGATGCTCGTGTGCGGTGTACGTCACCTGACCACCTGAAAACCCGCCCTGCCCGGGTGCGGCGCCATGTAGTGCAACTGCAACTGCTTGCCAGACACACGGCTCCATCGTGGCACGCGTACCACCACCCCGAACCGCGGCAGAAAAAAGCACTTGTAATATGCAGGCTTGTAACAGCGCTTGCCTGGCATCTCCGCCACGATCTCTTGGATCTCGGCGTCGGCCACAGCATGGCCAAACGCCGACATCTCATCGGGGTCTCTATCTGCTACCCAAGCGATCACGCCTTCAAACCAACCGCCAACCACGGCGGGCCTAAGCCACTTGACCTTCTGCCCCGCGTGAAAGTCTTCCAGCCGGTACAGCCCCACCTACTTGCCCTCCCAAGTGGCACCCTTGCGCACACAAGCGTGTAGACGACGCAGCACATCGAGGGGCACGCGCCCCCACCCATCCTCAGCGCCACGCAAGCCGGCGACCAGAATGACACGCCGGTACGCCTCCCGCAGTTCTTTGCACCGCTCGGCGCTGCACGGCTTGGCCGTCCACAAGCGCGTGGACGTTCCCACGCGCACCCGGCGCCCCGCATCTCGCAAGAAGGCGATCTCGTGCTCGCCAAATGCCACGACACACCTGGTTTTCGTCATGCGCTTCACTGGCAGGGCCCTAGCACTCACGGCCCCAAACCCATCTGCCCACTCGACGTACTCGGTGCCATCGGGAATCTGTCTGGGCTGCGACACGCGGGCCTCCTTGGGTGCCTGGCGAGATTACAAGAGATTACAACTCGGCAGCTCTTATAGCAAGCACTTTTTATCAGGGAGGTATTAGAGGGGTAGCGGACCAACTTGTAGTGGTGGTGCGCCCCGTTGTCAGGGTGTGGTCCGTCCATCACCTGAACGCCGCATCGCTCCATGAGTCCGTGGCCGTCGTGATGACCTGTCAGCTTGAACATGCTGCCTTCCTCCGCACTGGGCGCAGTTTCTTGGAGTTGGGGCCATACAGCCACCACCTCTCACCCCGTTTCACAAACACGAGCACCCCATAGGACGGGGCTTCCCCCGAGTACGCCACGAACCTGTGCGCCAACGCTATCTCGAAACGCTCGCGCCACTGCTCGGGAATGTCCTCGGCGTCGGGCGCCACGTTGAAACCGCGGTACGGGGTGGGCCGATCATCAGCATCCTCCCGCCAGATCACCACGCCTTGCTTCTCGTGCAGCGCTGTCGACGACGACTGCCCGCCACGCGTAGCCCAACGGACCCGCAGGCCCACCTGGATCTTGCTCCACTCCATCACGGCCCCCCCACGCACCTCGCCGGTATTCTCAAGAGGAATATAGCCGTCGAGGTTTATGCCGTCAACGGGCGGGGCCGCACAGGCACAATAACCAGGGGATCGCGGGAGAGTAGGAGCGCACTCTGGTGAGGGGGCAACTTGCGGTGTCGAAGGCTGAACGCGCTGGGCTTGTCGGGCACGTGGGCTTCGTCTATGTCCCGGTCAGCGAAGAGCTGGGCCTGACCCTTCTTGGGAGCACCACCACCGAAGAGGTCGGTCTGCTTGGCCGCGGTGCGCTCCTCGACCACCTTCTTGCGCTTCGCGTCGACCTTGGCTTCCTTGGCCTCCTCGGCCTTGATCACCTTGAGCCGCTTCGCCGCAGCGGTCAGCTTGCGCCTCGTGATCTCCTTGCCCCCGAAGAGCTCGAGGTCGCCGGCCTCCCGTTTTAGAAGCTGCTCCAGCTTTGCCTTCTCAGCTTCGCGCTTGGCTCGATACTTGGCGACGAACTCGTCACGCATGGCCCCTACGTTCTTCGCAGGCGGCTTGCCCCCCGGCCGCTGCCAACGCCTCTGGCCTGGCTTCGTCTTCGACGGTAACAGGGCCAGGCCTGCCTGCTGCGGATTGCTGCTGCCCATGCTACTCCTCCCCGCCGTGCGCGATTGTCTCGCCCATGCGGTTGGCGACTGACCGCGCCGTGGCCACGGCGTCCTGTAGGTTTCCGCTCAGCGGCGACCCACCCCTGTGGCCGGCACCGATCTCGTCTTCCCAACCTCCAGTGTGAGCGCGCGACTCTGGCCACTTCGAGTTCACCTTGTAGAACTGCCCCTGGGAGTACCCAGACTGGCTGTCGAATTGCACCATTTCGATTCCGATCTGGTGACCACTGTCACCTATGGCGAAGGAAACCCGCCGCTTCGTAGCGTGTTCGGCACCCCCGTACATATCCTTCCGCTTCGTCTGGACGCGGACCTCCTGAGCGGCCCCCAGAGACGACCGCACGGCACGCGTGGCGCCGGCCAAGCTGGCCCCCAGAACGGCCTCCTTGGACATGACCACGATCCGACTGCCACCAGCATGCGCCGCAACAGCAGCGGCGCGCTTGTCGTTGGCCCACGCCACAGCAGCTTTGAGGGAAAGCAGAGGCCCCGAATGCTCCCACGACGACGCACTGCCGAAGGCTGCCGTATCCTCCAACGAGCCCAGCTGCGTCCGCACCTCGAAAGTACCTCGGGACTCTCGCTTCTCAGGGTCGACCTGATCAATGGCCACGGCGCCCATGACCACCGAACGCGAGAAGCCCTCTTTCGTGTGCTGCCACGGACGGAACAGGGCCTTGACTCCCTTCTGCGTCAGCTTCCGCTTCGCCGTCGCCTTGGGCACCTCGGGCATGGGACCGGCGGTGTGACCGAGCACTCGGTCAGCCAAGGCGTCTGCGGTCGCCAACGCCGCCGTCTCCGAACGACTCACCTGAATCTGCTCGCGCACCTGCTCGTCGGACCCGGTCATCCACAGCTTGCCGTTCCGGTACACGCGAGACACCCAGTCCCCGTTGGCGTACCAGGACCGCGCCGTGAGGTTGACCAGCCCATCCCAGGGGTTGCCCACAAGCCCGGTGGCGTCGACCCCACTCGCGTGCTCCTGTCCGTTGACCGGGCTGTCCGGGCGTGCCGCTGGCTCCGCCCTCTCGGGGTACAGAGTGGCCTCGGCACTGGCCCCGTAGCTGGCCGCTAGAGCCAGCTCTCGCACCACGGCGCCCTTCCAATAGCGGGCGTCTTCTGCCACGCCGGAGTCCGGGTCGTCTGCGAGCGTGTCCAGCGCTGCGATGGTCCCCGGGGCCGCCGCCTCTATCAGCGCCGTCCGCTGCCCTGGCACCCCGGCGCGCTCGTTGTCCCACACCGTGTCATCGCGCCCCTCGAGCACCGCCTCAGCCATGGCCGCCAGCGCCTTCCCGCGGCTGCCATCCGCGTCAGAGTGCTTCGTGATCTTGCGGGCCAGCCCGTACATGGCGTTTTCGAGCTGCGTAGAGCGCAGCACCATGCCCCCTGCCTTGTCGAGGTACCGCGCGGCCAAGCGCTGCAACGTCGCCGCCGCCTGGGGATCTTTGATCTCGAGGTCATTGCCAGCGAAGGTCAGCTTGGTAGGGCCTGCGGGGGCCGCTGGGGGCTCCGGTGTCACTTCCGCTACCGGCGCCGGGGCTGGTGCGGGCTCTACCACTGCACGGTCTCGCGTGGCCACGTCGAGCACGGCCTCGCGCACCCTCTCTGCCTTACGCCCGCCAGTGGTAGACGTGTCGTCGAGCGCCAGGGGTACCTGCATGCCCACCCCACCCCGCCAAGCCCCACCACGCTGCGCCCCGCGTGTCGTCTGGGGCTTGGCCGTGGGCGCCACGCGCGCGTCCCCCAGACCCATGGACCGCTGCTCGGCCGGCACCCACTTTCCATCCTTCTCTTTGCGGTAGAGGCCTCCGCGCCATTTTCGTACCGTGCCCGTAGGATAACCTCTGGCCATGGCTGCTCTCCTAGTTCAACGCCCAAAAGGCTTTCGTGAGGGTACCGAAGAACCGATCCTCGGCGGCCTTTCGGCGCTGCCCACCTTCCTTGAGCTTCTGAATACGCCCCCACTCGGCGCTCGTCTCTTCAAGCGCACTCGCGAAGGCAAGCTCGCGCGTGTCTGTCTTCTTCCCCGGCTCCCAACGGAAGTTGATCACTTCCTTCCCCTCGGCACCAGGAGGCACACCGACCTCGAGTGACGGCGGCGGGCTCTCCAGCTTAGCCAGCTCATCCGCTGTGAACCCGTAGTCTTTGAGCAGCTTCTCGAACTGAAGGTCGGCTTGGTCCGGTCCAAAGACAGCGCCAACGGCCGCCCTAGCATTGGAATGCTCTATGGTTACCCCCATCTTACCGGCGCCACCGCTGGCTTTCCCGTCAAAGTCGTAGGTGGCGTTGCGCCCCGCCAGACGGCGCGCCAGGAACTTGGGAGCCGACGGTCCAATCTCCCGCGCTGCTCGCGTGAGACGCGCCCTCTCCGACAAACTCAGGTCGCCACGCCCGTCGATATGCGCGATCAGAGCGTCCTGCAGCTTGCGCACCCCCACTTTGAACGCGCCCTTGTCAGCCCCTGTCGCCTTCTGCAAAATCGCCACCTTGGCAACGAGCTCGACACCTTTTCGACTGTCGAAGAGCACCTCGGGGAACTTGTCAGCGAAGAGGTGGGTATTGTCAGCCAACCGGATAGCCGATCCGAGCATGTCGTTTCCCCAATCGACTTCAGACGTGCTGTGCGTCTCTATCATCCTCGCCATGTCAGCCCAATCTTCCTGCCCAAAAACCTCAGCCATCTCGGGCTGCTGCTCCCAGAGCTTGCGACTGGCCTGGGGATGGAAGTTGTCGCGGATCTTGAACCCACCTTCGTGGATAGCCGGAATCGCGTAGCCCATGTCATGCTCGATCATGACCTGAACGGCTATCATGCGCTCGCGGGGGCCCACCTTCTTGCCCCCGCCCTTGAGAGCATCGAGCACGGACATCGTATTCTTCACGTTGACGCTCACATGACGCACGCCATGGTCGCCCAAGGTGCGCTCCGTGCTCGCCTCCTCTTGGTGCGCCAGCTTGCGCACGTTGCCCTCGAGCAGCTCAGCGAACGTCTGCGAGTCCAGCCCCACTTCGCTCGCGAGATCCTGCTGTAGATGCACGAGTTCCATCATGCGTACAGCGGACTGGGCGCCGAACACCCCATCTTGCGTGAGCTGGCGCACATGCTTGGCCGCGCTGCGGACAACGCTCTGCATGTCCTCGGTGCTGTACGGCTCCGTGGGGTCGTACGCGCCGAGGGCGCCTCGAGTCTCATCCATGTTGGCCGCGAGCTCAGCGCGCTCGTGCTTCGGCAGAGCATTGAACGTGTCAGCATCGTGCCCACCCAAGTAATCGTGCAGCTCGGCCGTCTTCTGCTGCGTATCGACCTCTTGCATCTTGCTACGGTCGGCCGCCTGGATCCGCTCCTTGCGTTTCCCCTGCGTCTGTCCCGGCTGTGGCGCTACCTTCTTCTTGGGATCTTCGGGCTTCGTGGCACGCGTGCCACCATCCGATACAGGCACCCACTGCCCACCAGCCTCTTTGCGGAAGGTCCCGTGGCGCCACTTTCGGATTGTGCCCACCGGGAGCCCCCGTGTGCCGCTCCCCTGCGGCGGGGTACCACCCCCAGCAACGGGCTTCCCCACGGACGGCTTGCTTGGCATAGGCTTTCCCTGCGGCGCCGCCTTGGGTTTGGGCTGCCTGGGCTGCGTCGCTTTGACGAGGCCAGAGTCGAGGTACGCCTTGAACCGCACGCCGACCTCGCGCACCAGCGCCGGATCGCCCGTCTCAACACGCAACATACGCAAGGGCCCTGCCACGACAGCACGCAGCACGTCGTCGGCCTGCTCAGCCTCCACCAACCCCTTGCGCAATCGGCGCTGCAGGCCCAACGGTAGCCCCAGATCCTCGACGATCTGATCGAGAGACTGGTAGGTAGACGAACGCGCAGAATCCGCCGAAGGCGCCTCCGGTTTGTCCGTGCCAAGGTTGTGCCGGTGAGCACGCGCCCGCATTCCAGAAGAGTTGCGTCCATTCAAGTGCAAAGACCTGGCGCCGCCCGGCGCCCCCACGATCAAGGCTGGCATAGTAGGGCCTCCCGCTTGATCTGAGGGTAGCCCACCCCAACGCACACCGTCAATCGCTGCATTGACAATAGCCCTAATCGGATATACCTTCAGGTATGAAAACGAAATACCATTGCATAAAAGCCGGCGGGTACATCACACTTGACGGAGGATTCTGCAGCAATACCGACTGCCTCGCGGTCGACTGCTGGTTTGGTAGCGGCTACCAAGGAAGCACTAGGGAGCGAGAAAGTGGTTGCCTGATCTTCTGTCCAGTAAACTTCGAGGCTGCTGAACGCCGCCTAGACGGGCTGGAACCCTGCGACCAACACGACGGCTGCCGCAACTGCCCCGCTCATCCCAACGGCTCAACGCCCACAGCCCCAGGGATCGTCAACCAGAGCTGATCCGGCATACCACCCAGGCCCTCCTCATCCTCATCGCTGTAGAGCTCGTCAACTCGCTTGGCCGCGATAGCCTCCAACGCGAGCGGGTCGGCCGCGGCCGCTGCACCTTCACGCTGGGCCAACACGTCGCGCACCACCGATTGCACGGCCGCCCCACCCAGACGCTTCCAGAGCCCCACGACACGCCCTGCCGCCAACGCCCCATACCCAGCATCCCTAAGCGCTTGCACCGCTGGCGGGCCGGCTGCGACGTCGCCCAGAAGCAAGCTCGCCGCCACAGCAGGCGGCACGTCCCGCAGCGCTGCGTACGCTTCGGCGTAGTCGTCGGCAGCTGTCAAAGCTGGCGCGTATTCGCCCACCGGGGCATTCGCGGGTACCTGAACCTGAACGGCCGCCCCAGCGCCGGGAGCCTTGAGCCCCTGCGCCACCGATAGGTCCAGCGGGCCATCAAACCTGGCGCTACCGTCCTCGAGCCCGTCAAGATCGTCGTCGGCGTCCACACGGGCTGTCGGCATGCCGGCGCCCAGGCGATAGGCTGCGCGGTCCGCAAACCAGAAGGCCAACGCCGTATCGTCATGCGTCCCCGAACTCTCTACGGCACCGGTCTCCGAGACGTGCATATGTCGCAGCTCATCGAGCATCACCTCGGTTTGCTGGCGACTGTAGAGGTCGCCATAAGGAAAGTAGACTTTTTCGTTCTCGAAGAGCAGCCGCAGACCGGGCATGCCCACCTGCAGGTGGCGCTTGTTGGCCCCCTCGACGTTCACTCCCGAGCTGCCACGCCCCATGGTGTAAAAAGGCCTGATCGGCAGGGCGGTCAAATGCACGGCGAGCTGAGCCAACATCGCCTGATACTGTACGGCCTCGACGTAGGCCAACTCGACCCTATAATCGACGCACGCCTTGGCGATCATGTTGATCTGCCGAGCGTAGCCGACCCCCGCCTCGCGGATCACATCGACCACATACCTGTTGCCCCGATGGTCCCAGCCAAGCACAACAACGGCGGTGTAGTCGCTCTTGTTGGCGTCCGCGCTGATAGACAGGTCGGCGCCGAGCACCGTACGGATCCCATGGTGCGCCAGCCAACGCCAGGGCTGTCGCATGGTCAAGTCGGGCCGGCGACAATGCGCGAGCACATGCTCAGGGTACAGGCTGCCCTCGGCGGATAAAGGGTCAAGCAAGTGCGAGCGGTTGAAACTGATCGCCGTGTCTCGGACGTAGATGAAACGCAGGCTTTCGGGTGGCCAAGCTGCGCTCCACGGATTGTGAAACGGGATAGTACAGGGGGCACCACCAAGGTCCGGGCACGCCTTGCACCCGCTCGGCCCGCCGGTCGCGTACGTCATACTGTGGAAGGTCTCGTTGGCCTCCACGATGGCGCCGAGGTCAACAGTGCTCCACGGCGTGTAAGCAAACCAGATACGGCCGTGCGGGAGTAGCATTTTGGCCCACACATTCTGCCAACGCTGCGTGCAGTAGTTGCGGATCGTCGTCGACGTGGCCGCCTCGGGCGGGGTCACGTCGTCGCCCACAAGGTGAGACACGCGCCCGCCGACAGCCCGCGAGTTGTACCCGAACCCCGACAGGCTCGGGTCGCGCTGGATCGTCGGGCGCTCGACGAACAACTTGCCGTCGGTCCAGCTCTTGTTGGGGTCGCGTCGCAGATTTGGAAACACCCATCGCACACGCGGGTTGCGATCGATATGGTCCCGCACATTCGTCACGCGGAGCTGCGCTGTCTCCTTTGCCTCAGAGACGATCTTGATCAGACACCGCGGGTCGGTACCAAGCAGGTGCATGATCCTGCCTTCTACCTGCGTGGTCTTTCCGCTCCCCCGATAGGCCTTGATCGCCACGTTCTTGTGCGCATCCAAGGCCCGATGAATCTCCCAGTGCATCCGACCTTGCTCGATGGGCTTGCCAAGACCCGGCGTGACAACGGGGCCCGCAACCCCCGCGCCATCGTCCTCTTCGCCGTCCTCGATGACGTAGGGTAGGAAGTCGTTGGGGTCGTCGTGCGCAAAACCGATCAACACCTGCTCGACAGCACGCAGACGGGCATCGACGGTGGCCTCGGTGTCACCAGCCTTGCCAATCCCACCCTGGGCCATGACCGCGTAGCGCAAGGCTGTCACGCGGTCCCAACAACCCCCCTGACCAGGCTTCCAGACACCGTTGACTACGTCAGCCGGGCTCCACGTCACCACTGGTATCCCCCAACAAGCCAGCTTGCATAAGCGCCGCCAGCATGGTCTCCCGGCTCATTTCCTCTTCGGCCACCACTATGGCACGACGACTCTCCGGGCCCCCCGACGCGAAAGCGCCGTAGCGACCTGCAGCTTCATAGATCGCCCACAGGTCTTTGAGCTCCTTGACGGAGATCATCTCGCCCTTGGCCAGGTGGGCAGTCTGCTGCCGCAACGCCGTGATCACGTGCCCGAACGCTTCGGATTGCGCCGCTCGCGCTTCAGCCGCGATGGTCTCGAGCAACGTGGCGTCGCTCGCGTGCGCCCGACGCAACGCCTCCTGTAGCGTCGCCTGGAACCGCTCGCGCAGGGGGCGCACACCGAGCGCAGCATTACCCAGCTCGACCAACGACTCGGCCATTGACCAGGGCACGCTCAAAGCATCCTTCACGGCAGCGGTCGTCGGCGTCTCCCGGTAGACTTCCCACGCCCGCTCGTAGTCCGCGATCCCTACCACGGTGGGCTTCAACACCTTGCTCACCGGCGGAGCAGCACGCGCCGTCACCCCTCCCGAAGGCACCGCCTGCTCCATGGCCTTCCGCGCCTTTTCTGCCGACCACCCCATCACACAAGCTCCATCCACTGCGGCGCCGCCCCGTGCCTCCACGCCAACCAAGCATAGGCGGTCCCGTCCGTACATCCATCATCGGTGAAGCTCGGTCGCTTCGACAGCGCCCCTTGCCCCCACGGGGTATGCGCCTGCATCCACACCTTGCGCGGCCTGGATTCCCAGAACCCGAGGCGCAACAGATAGAACAGCACGCCCCCCGGACGCAGCAACCTGTGCGCCTGTATCGCGAAGGGGAGCGCCAGGTCAGCGTACGGAGGGTTGCCGACAATCAGGTCGAAGCGCTTGCTGCACCGCGTCGCCCAGAACAGGAAGTCCGCAGGGCAATAGACCTCGTCGGCCTTCGGCACCAGCTGGCGGCGCCAAGAAGGATTCTTCTCGACGGCCGTGACATGCACGTTGTCTCGGGACACCCCCAACCCGCGCAGCGCCATCAGTATGAGACGCCCGGACCCTGCTGCAGGCTCAAGAATGCGCACCGGCTCACCTATCGCCGGGCTGAGCCAATGCGCCACATGCTTGCGCAGCAAGTACGCGCCCGCTGTGCACGTGTCTTCTGGGGTCAGGTACGTGTCCAACGCTCTTCGAGCCACAGCTACTCCCCGGCCGCTCCAGCGGCCTCCGTGATGGTGCTGGCTCTCAAGGCTCGGTGGGGGGGGGGGCTAGCTTCCTCCCCGTCTCGTGCGTCAGCGAAGAGCGGGCAGCCCTGCGGCTTTCGCCCTCGGCGACCAAGTTCGCCAGCCAGGAAGCGATCCCACATGCGCTCC
>Ga0307928_10000668_pt1 | contig 25887 bp, 31 predicted proteins | sample AceLakmetagen232_FD_201815 | JGI IMG/M metagenome (GOLD analysis project Ga0307928, IMG submission 201815) | Saline water microbial communities from Ace Lake, Antarctica - #232 | ecosystem: Environmental > Aquatic > Non-marine Saline and Alkaline > Saline | place: Antarctica: Ace Lake... | reverse complement strand
GTATATGAGCATTGCGATATATGGAGCAATGGAGAACCTGATTTATTAAAACTCAGAAAAGCCCTAGTCTCAAACGAGCATGAATTGATTGTGGTGAAGCCATGAAATACATCTTCCCAGCCGGAATAATATTAGCGTTCTTTATCGCCTCAGGGATCTGTTTCTGCCAGAATCCTTCACAGGTCAACAAGGGATTTCTATATTTATTCAGCGGGTTAATTCAGATCAATGTTTTATTGATGGATTGAGGGGGGAGGATGAAACTAGGCAGTCTTTTCAGCGGCGCAGGACTTGGTGATTTAGGATGGTTAATGGCCGGCTTCGATATTAGATGGCAATGTGAGATTGATGATTATTGCCAAAAGATTTTAAATTTAAGATTTCCAGAAACGGAGAAATACCATGACATCAAAACGCTCAAAGGGAAAGAACTCGAACCAGTTGACATTGTGGCAGGGGGCTTCCCTTGCCAGCCATTCAGCGTTGCCGGGAACCAAAGAGGCGAAGAAGATGACCGTAATCTCTGGCCGCAAATGTTCCGTGTTATTAAAGAAGTCAGACCAACTTGGGTTGTTGGCGAAAATGTTTCTGGAATCATTCCAATATACCTCGACAATGTACTCTCTAATTTGGAAAGCGAAGGGTACGCCTGCCGGACGTTTGTATTTCCGGCTCATGCTCTCGGGGCGGCCCATAGACGAGAACGAATTTGGGTTGTGGGCTACTCCGAGGGCAAACGAGTCAACAGAAAGTATGGAAACGATAAATGCAAGACGGGAGAAAACGGGAGTAGGCCAAATAAATTTGACAGCACAAGTGAAGATGTGGCCAACTCCAAGAGCAAGGGAAGGGAACTGCGGGCCGAAGGGGAGCAAGAGTTATTATCACAATCTGGAAAAAGGTTATCTGGAAGCAAATGTTATGAAAGCATCAGAGAATACTGGGCAACTGAACCCGGAATTTGTAGAGTGGTTGATGGGTGTTCCGACAGGGTGGACAGACTTAAAGCACTCGGAAACGGCCAAGTCATGGCTTGCACGGCTTTCATTGGACAAAAAATCATGGAGTTTGAAAGATTAAATAATGGCTAACCCGCAACCAAGACATTTCGTAAAGGAGATAAAATAGTGGCGATTTATGCTCAATGGAAGATATGTGCTATTTGCAGGAATAGGTTTGAAGCAAAAAATGCCAGGAAAAATGTATGTTCCTGGGAATGTAAATTATTGAAGATCAGGGAAAGAAGCCGGTTGAACAAAAGAAACAAGGAAAGGCGCAAAAACATGGACTGCGAGCCATGCGTAATTTGCGGTTGGAAACTGTCAACCGACACGCACCATGAAGGATTAGACACACACATCCTATGCCCGAATCATCATGCGCTTATCACGCGGAATTTAGTGACATACCAACAAATGAAAGACAACCCGGAGAAATATTGATATGGCGAATCCACAGCCAAGCCGATTTGTAAGACTCAGCCAGGAATTGCTCGAAGCATTATATCGAACAAACTTTACTGGCCCGGAATGGCAGGTTTTAATGTTTATAATCCGCCTTACCTACGGGTTTTCGAGGAAGAAAGTTGATCTACAAATCAAGCATTTCAGCCGTGGTTTTGGACATGAAAAGCGGAGCGTTCCTGGGACAAAATTGGATAGAAGAGTCATTCATAGGGCTGTTAATAACCTGTTAATAAAAAATGTGATTATCATAGAACCGAATGAGCTGTGCAAAACTGCAAACTATTCACTTCAAAAGGATTATGACTCATGGCACTCGACTTATGAACAGAAAACGTCACAAATGAAGGACAGTAGACGTTTGTCACAAATAAAGGACAGTAGTGTCACAAATGAAGGACAAAAAGTGCCTAAAACGTCACAAATGAAGGACACACTATATAAGAAAGATATGAAAGATAACGATAAACAAGAAAGTGGGGGTGTTAATAACTCTCAAAAGCTAAAAGCAACAACTCTAGCAGATCATATCTATTCTAACTCAAACACTGGTGAAACTATCACACAAATCGTTGATAAAATAAAAACCGGACAATATTAGCAAATGCTCAAAAATAAGGATGGTTTGAAAATAATATGCCTCGGGCATTTAATATAGATCAACCGTTACAAAGGAGAATCACAATGTTTAAGAAATTAAACAAAAGAGGAGCAGTCGAAACGATCATCATTGTTGGAGTTGTTCTTTCAACAATCGGAGCAGGGATCGCCTTGACCGGGAAGCACCGCGCTCGTAAAGCAATGGAGAAATGCGCGGCAACAGAGCCAGAAGGAACAAACTGCGCGGTCTTCGTTCAACAGGTCAAAGAGGCCGGTGGGTTATCAGGTAAACGGCCAGCGTACATTCGGGACATCTAAAAACAACCCGGACCAGGAGGGGTTCTCTTACGCGGAAGCCCCTCTTGATTTTTCCGAAGAAAGGAATCATGCTAACCACCCTCATTAACGAATGGACCGGACACTGGATCGTGCTTATTAAAATATTTACTATCTTCGTTTTACTGATGTATTTACTCCGCAAGAAAACTGCTTGAAAATATATACCGTCGAGGATTAAAAACTTTACTTGACACTTCTTGTGACGCTTGTGCTATTATTAGTTTGTTATCAACAACTTGTTAACATTCTGTTAATAACCTCGCATTTCAAGGAGTGGCATGGTTCTCACCAACAAACAATCCCTCTTTTGCAAAGAATACCTCATAGATAAAAATGCAACACAAGCAGCAATCCGCGCAGGATACTCGAAGAAAACCGCAGAATCCATAGGTTATGAAAACCTCAGGAAACCCCAGATAGAATCAAGAATAACGAAAGAGCTTGCGGAACAACAAGATAGGACAGAAGTCACAGCAGACAGGGTCATTGCTGAGATTGCTAAGTTAGCGTTTATTGACGTAAGAAGGCTTTATGATGATAACGACAACTTGATTCCTATTTGTGATTTACCTCCTGAGGTGTCATGTGCTATTGCCAGAGTTGATGTTTCAGTTTCAACAAAGGGTGGAGAAGGGCTAGATAAGGCAGAGCCAGATAAGGCAGAGCCAGACTACACAAAGAAAATAAAGCTTTGGGATAAGAAAGGTGCGCTTTATTTACTTGCAAGGCATTTTAATTTATTAGGTGATAACGGAGGGATAATCCCAGAAGGATGTTATGTCCAAATCTACAGACCAGAAAAGCATAGCAAGGAAAGAGTGGAGGCCTCATGCGGGGCCGCAAGAGGAAGCGTTTAGAAACTTCTGGGTATTCGAGATACTCTACGGTGGCGCAAAAGGCGGCGGGAAAACGGATTGGTTGCTCTTTGACTTCTTAGACCCTGATTTGATGAGTAACCCAAATTACAGGGGAATCATATTCAGAAGGACATTCCCCCGGCTTCGTGAGATCATCGATCGGTCGCAGCAGTGGTTCATGACGCTCGCAACTTATGGCAAGAATGAACGATGCTGGACGTTCCCAACCGGTGCAAAGTTATTCTTCGCTCATTGTCAGTATGAAGAGAGCAAGTATGATTACCAAGGCCACGAATATCAATACATGGGCTTTGATCAGCTTGAAGAGTTCAACGAGAGCCAGTACGAGTTCCTTAAGGTTCAGGCCAGGACGTCCGATGATAATATCCCTGTACGTATCAGGGCAACGGCTAATCCGGGCAACGTAGGGCACTTGTGGGTTAAGCGCAGATTTGTTGATGACAGGCAGCCTATGGCGATCTACAAGGACAAGCTTGGCCTTACCCGGATGTTCATTCCCGCTAAAATCTATGACAACCCGAGCTTGATGAATAACGACCCGATGTATGTCAAGCGCCTTGAATCGTTGCCTGAGCAGGACAGAAAGGCTTTGCTGGAAGGTGACTGGAATATCTTTGCAGGGCAGTATTTCAAGGAGTGGCGGCCGGACGTTCATATCATCGAGCCTTATTATATCCCTAAGATTTGGAAACGGTTCGTGGCAGGCGATTACGGGCACAAGAAACCTTCAAGCGTTGGCTGGTACGCGGTTAACCCAGAGGGCGGCCTGATAAGATACCGAGAGATTTACGAAGAGGGGCTTTATTACGATGAGCTGGCTGAAAAGATATGTGACCTGTCAGCGGATGAGCAAATAAACTATGCGGTGTTTGACCCAGCGATCTTTGGAGATAAGCAGCATCACAGCAAGAAGAAGGATTCGAGAGAGGGCAAGAGTGGCGGGGAAATCATGCAGGAAGCGGTCAGGAATTGGTTTGAAGATAAGAAACGGCCTGATGATAGCTTTTTAGTTACCCGGGCAGATAACAGGCGAATTGAGGGATGGCGGCAATTAAAGTCATTACTGAGGATAGTCGATGGAGATTCGAACTTTAAAATATTCAGCACTTGCACTCACTTTACAACGGTATTCCCGGCAAACGTCCATGATCCGCATAGGCCTGAAGACCTTAACACCAATGGCGAAGACCATAATGCGGACGAAGCAAGATATGCGGTAATGTCAAGGCCGCCGGAAACAGATTTGAAAGTCGAGGAAGATTTGAGTCATTTGAGCCCATTATTTAAAATGCAGGAGATTAAGAAACAGAGAGAGGAGATGATGAGGTAATGGCCGAGGTGACCAAGGAATATATGGCTGGCATAGCAACGCAGCAATTAATAGATGAGTTGGTGAGCCGATGCTCGCCTGCTTGTTTTATTGGCACAAAGAGCGAGGGGAAAGATACCTGGATGTCATTTACACGCACAAACGGAAACTGGGCTACTTGTTACGGGTTATGTCACGAGTTAGCTTTTGAAATACAAGAAAAAATGATTAAAAGTCACATGGAGATATAACATGGCCGAAAAAGCAATATTAAATACCGCAGAAATCAAATTCTGGCAAAGCGAAGCCCAGAGTTGCGTTGAGCGCCAGCGCAGAGAACTGGTTGATCGCAACAACTATCCGTTCCTGGTAAACTATTATGAGGGCATTGACAGGGTTGACGTTGCACATCCGCACGTTGCAGCAAAGCAGCGAATGGCTATAATCAACGAATACTTCCCCAACACGAACTCGCTGATTTCAGATATTACGTATAAGAACCCGGATATTCTGCTTGAGGCAACGAGGCCTGATTCCGAAGAAAGCCTTCCGGTAATGCGGTCAGCTCTTGAGTATTTGCTTCTTCGATCGGACGCTTTGGTTGAGAACCGCGTTGCGTTGTTCGATATGTTTTATGCGGGGTATTGCGCTGTTGAGGTTGACCAGCTACCGACAAATCAAGGTGAAAAGAACGAGAACGAAGAAGCCCCCAAGGAAGAAGAAGCGCAGGGCGTAATCGGTAAAGTGGTCAAAGGCATCAAAGACGCCATGAACCCAGAAGAGGCCGAACGTAATTTCGCCAAGCTTTCCCCACCGCTTGAAACAAACTTCTCAACTGTCCAGGGCACATATATCCGAAGATACGATCCGATCGATGTTCCGCTTGATTGGCGGGCAAGGCGCATTAAAGACCGGAGATATAACCTTAAGAAAGTCTGGATGTCAAAGGCTGAGTTCGATACGGCATATCCGAAATTCAAGGATATGGTGGATGTTCAGGATAATACGTTTGAACATTCAAGGCATGATTCGATGATGCACAACCGCAGGGTATTGCTTTATGAGTTCCAGGCCAGGTTGAGAGGAAACAAATATCAAACGATCATCATATCGCCTACGGTATTAACCCGGGAGATTGACACATTCGTCCGGCCATACACAACGAACAACTTCAATATGAAGATAGGCTCCCTGCATAAATACGGCAAGCTTTATCCCCGGTCATTCGCTCAGGTTAACAAGACAATGCAGGATGAAATGAACCACTATGTCCGGTTTATGATGGAAGTTGCCGAGCGCAATATCCCGAAATATGTCACTGATAAGAATAAGGTCAAAGTTGACGCAAAAGCGGCGCTGAGAAGCACTAAAGTAAACGATATCGCAGAGATTGACGGGAATACAACGGGAGCTGTAACGCCAGTGCAATCGACCCATGTATCTCTCGAAAACAAAGAAATGTTGACTATTTTCCAAGACCAGAAGAACAAGCTTTGGTCTGTTTCAGAGTCAAGGATTTCCGGTAAGGCCACAGCTAAGTTTGCCACTGAGATCGCCATACAAGAGCAATCGTTCCAGGAAAAGAATATTGATGTCCAGGAAGGGTTGCGCCTGTTAATGGTTGAGGAACTCGGTACCGGGAAAGATTTAATCGTCACGTTCTGGGATGGCGAGGTCTTTCTCAAAGTAACCGGAAGCGAAAAGATGCAATGGTATGAGCCTATCATGGTTCCGGATCCGAGCAACCCTGAACGGCAAATTGCAGAGAATCCGTTGACAGAGCTATTGACAGCAGACTATTTCGTTAATATTGATATCGCATCTGCAGGCAGGCCCAACAGACGGCAACAGCTCAGTAATATGTTTTTCTTTATGAATCAGCTTGTCCAGATGAGAGCGATTCTTGTTGAGCAGGGCAAAGATATCAACCTCGAAGAGATTAAGCGTGTATCAAAGGAGTTCGGCTGGAATCCTGATAAGCTTTTCGTTGATCATCAACCGGCAACTGTCCCAGGCGTTCCAACGGCAGGGGGCGAGAATATCAGCCCAGAAGAGGACGCGGCGCGACAGGCCCAAGCTGAGGCGCAGGTTGAAGGTGGGGGAGCTGCCCAATGATCGAAATAAAGGCTAAAAAGGAAATAAAATACCGTTGTCAAACTTGCGGGAAAACACCGCCATCCGGGTTTAAATCAATGCTATGCAAATGCGGAGGATTTATTCGTGGTACAGGGGGCATGGTTCCCATCGGCACAAGAGACAATTTTGGAATAGGAAAGTCGTTCCGGGATGAACGATCCGGCAAGACGATCGACAACTGGAAGTCATGGGAAAAGGCAGGGTACAGGAAGCCTCGGGATGTGATAACAAACCATAATGTGGTGGAAAAAGCTAAGGAAAAAACAGAAAAGATAAAGAAAGGCTTTCAAAATGCCGATGGTGGGTTAAAGAATCGATTTTAAAAACGTAAACAATAACAAAGGATGTCGAAATGGCAGATGAAAAGAAAACAGAAGCAAAAAAGTGCGGGAAGAAAGTTGTAGGTTACGGAGATTATTTGGTTGAAGCAAGGGAAATGCTGGAAAAATCTAAAGACGGAAAAATCAACGGAATGGTTTTACCGTTAGACGTAGCGTTGGCCTTGATCTATGAAAGAAATCAAAATGTGCAGCCGGTTGTTGTTAAAGGTCAATCTAAGTTCGTTTGCGACGCATAAGGGGGGATGATGTCAGGAGATAACGGAAAAGCAGAAAAAGAAGTCAAGCAAGAAGAACTTCCAGCAATAGAAATGACCATTATCATGGTTCCAGGGAAGCCGGTTCAGGTTGGGTTCCCTATGCTTAATGATAAACTCGCAACGTATGGATTCTTAAAGCTGGCAGAGAAAACCCTTGATGCTCATTATGCACAGCAAGGTAAATCAAAGATTATTCACCCGAAAGGCGGGATAATGGATTTTGTTAGGGGCGGAATTAAGAAGTAAAATATAAATCTACGGGAATCCACCCGTGGTTAAAATGAACAGGAGAGTAAAATCATGGTAGAAGAGAACACAGAGGCTAAAGACTTTGACCAAATTGCAGATGAGATATTGGACAAAGCGGAGCAAGGAACTCCGGCGGACCCCTCAGCCGAAATCAAACCAGAAGGTTTAGAAGGTCAACAAGCCGAAGGCCCCGGAGCTGAACCGGAAAAAACAGAACAGGTCAAGGCTGTTGAATCAGACGAATCTTTGTCCGTTGAGGACAAAATCGCTAAGGTCGCGGAGATTCTTGGTGATGATCAAGGCGCAATTGATGCTTATGTCAAGGAAAAGGGTTATCACAATGACCCTGCCTGGGTTAAGCAAAGAGAGCGTATTACTCAATTAGAAGAGGCGGCAACGGCACAAACAACCACGTCCGAAGAGGACAGGGTTGCGCTTGAGGAGTTCAAGACACTTCGTTCAACTCCTGAATATATTCGAATGACGATGAAGTCACAAGGGTTTACTCAGGAAGCGATTGACAAGAAATTACAGGAATCAGGGCATGAAGTCGCAACAACGCCAGATGATGATTTTCAATTTGTTCTTGACCAAACGGGGACAAAGCGTGAAGATTTGACTCAGGGCCAGTCTGATCAAATAAATGACATGGTGAGAATTGCCAATCTTTTATTTGAGCAAAAGGTGGGGAAGACTCTTGGAAAAGAGCTCGACCCGATAAAGGACCAGCTCGGCAATAGTGAAAAAACTTCGAATGCCAATAAGATAACTGCTACCATGGAATCGACTGTTAAGGATGAAGGTATTCTTAATTATGAAAAGGATATCGAGCCTGAACTAAACAAATTCATGGACGAAAATCCAGACGCAATTCAGTCTGAAGTTTTCGAGCATTTCAAGTCAATCAACCATAAGCTTACCGTCGATAGATTAAAGACGGGGAATAAGCAAGGGGAACGAGACGCCCAGAAAGGCCAATTGCGTCAGAATCTTCCTATTTCTGGAACCCCTGCGGGGATTCCGGCAAAGACAGGAGATTTTGAAAAAGATGCCGATGCCTACCTAGATGCAGCAGGAATAACATAATCTAAGGAGGAAACAGTGGCATATTTTCTAAGAATGTTTCTTGCATTAACGATGCGTATGATCTCAAATAATAGAGGTGAGACAAACGTGGCGTATGCAAGCGATGATACTTCACTTGAAAATTTAGTCCTGCATACCCTCCCGAATTTTGGTCCACACGGCGACGGAATCATTAACAACAACTTTCTTTTTTCTTTGATGAAGGCTAAAGACGCGAAAGAAGGCTCGAGTAAACGATTCCAAGTTCTTGATGGCGGGCTTGAGTTCTGGAATGGTATTATGACGCGGGAGAACACTAACTTTAAGTGGCAGGGAAAAACGACCGATATGACGGCGCAGCTTCAAGATCCAAACAAGCGCCTGAGGTTCCCGGTCAAAGTTTTTACTGGTTCTGTTGTAATTAACGAACTGGACAAGGCTCAGAATAAGGGCAGATCTATGATGAAGAATTTTGCTCGTGATCAGAAGGAACAAGCTGATTCCACGATCCCGAATCTTTTCAACTCTGCTTTTTGGAATACATCGCCCGGGACAGATGAGCCGGAAAGTATTCCAAGTCTAATCAGCATTACTCCGACAACCGGAACGATTGGTGGTTTGAGTAGAAGTGGTGAGTCTGCTTTACAGAATGGCGTTGTTACCGCTGCGGTCGCTGACATCGGATCCGAAGCTGGTATTGCTGCCATTCAAAAAGAAGCATTCAGGGTTTCAGTAGGTTCAGGTGGTAAAAGCGGTCCCGATGTAGCTATCATGGACGAAAGCAATTTTGCCGGTATGGTTGGCTATCTTGCGAATCTTAACAGATTCCGTCCAGATGATATGATGGCTCAGCTTGGCTTTGATACAATCAAGCTCGGGAATTTGGTTTATAGTTACGAAAATACAAACGTCCTTGGCGGTGCTAATACCATCACGACAGGATATGTGTATTTACTTAACTCTAATCATTTAAAGTTTAAAGTCCTTCGGGATGGAAACTTTATTTGGGATCCAAAAGGATTCATTAGAGTCGGCACTTCACTCAATAAAGCATTATATTTTTGGGTGTTCTGTAACATCGATACTAACCTTCCACGAGCGCATTCTGTTTTTACGAATGTGTCTTCAACATAAAGGGGGACAGGATGAAGAAATTAAGATTAGTTTCAATTCTTTCCGTTGCCCTTCTTATGATGGTAGGGTTAGCGGCAGCCGCTACACCCGGATATCGTCAAAGTCCGGGAGCTGGGGATATTTTGGGCCAGAAAAAGAATCAATCTGATGCCCATAAAATCTTCCGCATGGTTCGATATGTTCAGGCGGACTTTGAAGGCGCGGCAACTCTTGCTGCAGATTCCATTGTAATCTGGAATTTGACGGAAGATGACGGCGTAACTGTTACAACAACGACAACATCATCTGACAGCTCGGTTGCTGGTATTATTGTCACTGCAGCGTTGACTCAAGACACAGAAGACAATACAGCGATTGAAGACAGAGGCAAGGACAACTGGACATGGCTTCAGACGTATGGTTTGAGTCAGGTTGATAATCTCTTGATTCTCAACGTTGCCGGTGAAGCAATGGGAACGTCAACTACAGCAGGTGAGGCGACTTCTCATATCGGTAGCGTGACTGATCCAAGAGCTCAGGGCGTTGCTGGATTCTTTTATGATACTTCAGCAGCAGCACAAGAAGATGTAGAGTGCTTTTTAACGCTGGACTAAAGAAATGAAAGGAGGATTATGGGGCGGAGTTAATACTCTGCCCCGTAATTTGAATGAAAAAAATATTTTTTATATCGTTGGCATTAATTTTTGTTTTATCCGGGATGGCCTTTGCGGATGAATTGCGAATCCCGATTTCATGCTGGCCTAAAGAGCTCAAGGAAGAATTTGCGAAGACAGGAAGAAAGCTCGACTTAACTTCAGGAGAGCGAAGCAACGAATCTTGGGGCTATATCGTAAACAATGGATCCGAATTTGTTCTTTTCACTTATCAATCAGTAACGCAGGAAGATTTTGACATTATTCAGAAAATCGTTTTTAAAATAGAACGAGAAAAAAGGGAAAGCCATGAGTAAATCAGCCGTAAATGATGTAATTGGTGATATAAAGAAATTAGCAGATTACGATATTGTAGATACGGACCTTAACGCTTTGATTTTGGTTGCTATTAATCTTGCCATTAAGCGAATGAAGCAATGGTTTATGGATGCGGAGCTGTTCGATGAAATCGGTGCACATGATACGTTTTCTACTGTGACTGACCAGGAATATATTGAGATCGGAACGGATACGCCTGACCTCGACCAAAACATCAAGCTTTCAGAACGAACAAACGATTCGCCTATCATGATAATCCCATTTGCTGAGTATAGAGACAGATTTCCTGATCCATCGGCAAGCAGTTCACAAGCCCCGGACGTAGCCGCGTTTTTCGCTAACCGGATTTATCTTGGCCCAACTCCATCCGGCGTTATTACGCTTTATCTTGATTATATCAAGCTCGTCACGAAATTGGTTGCAGGCGGCACGATTCCTTATGAAGACAAATATGATGAGATTATCATTAATTTTGCAATGGTTAAGTTACGTCAATGGATGGATAGCAAAAATGCAGTAGGAATACGGGACGCTAAGGATGACCTCAAGACCGCAGTGCATGATCTCATCGTTGGTGCTGCAAGGAATATCGGAACAAACCAACAAACTCAATCCAGGCGAGAAGGGGTTCCATTCTTCGCGCCAAGAAAGGATGTTACATAATGGATATGAAGAAAATTATCAGAGTTGGGGTTGTTTCGCTGATTTTTTTAGCGGTTGTTTCTCTGCATGGGATTACCGATATGCGGCAGGCTAACCAAATGATCTTCATGTTAGGCATGATTTCGATGTTTAGCTTAGTGCTCAGGAATATTTGGGCTACGCTATTTCTTTGCTGGACTGTTTTCTTATATTCATTTTTCAAGTTTGAGACAGGTTCAATATACCTATCAAATATATTCTTCGGCTCAATTCTTTATTTTGTGACAAAATCTTCATTCAAAAGGCAAAATATTGATTTGTTTGTGAACGCATTTCTTTGGTTTGTGTTCGTTAATGTGGCATTTATGGTGGTTCAGTCCGTTGGTTTTGACTTTGTGCATAAAGAAATCATTTCCCGGGTAATTGTTGAGCATGTTGAAAATACCAGGATGAACGGATTCATGGGGCATGCCTCTATTTTAGGTACTCTGATAGCGCTGGCGATACCCATGCTTGCGTCAAGGGGCTCAAAGTGGGCCATGGTAGGGGCAATAGGCCTTTTCTTTCCGCTATACCTATGCAAAACGTCTTTATGCTTTATTGCTGGGCTCGTTGGCCTGTTATTTATCCTGTTTTTCAGGATTCCGCGTAAAATATGGATTTTAGTGTTAATATCATCGATTGTGTGCGGGACTTTTTATGTCAAGAAGGTAGACGGATTCGGAGTTGAAAGATTCGGGATGTGGAAAAGAATATTGAATGATTCTACAATTCATCCGGTGACGGGATGGGGACTTGATTCTTTTGCTAACGTAACTCCACAAAAAAACTTTAGATATTACGCTTCTGTTGAGAAATACGATACGCATGTAACAACAAAAGGGAAGAAGTATAACGACATTACGAAGATAAGTTGGTGGGACAACACGCACAATTTATATATTTCGTTGGCGTATGAGTTCGGATATGTCGGATTATTCCTTTTCATCGCATATATTCGTCAAGGCGTGGTACGATTCAAAAAGTCGATAAAAAATGTCAACACCATAGCCTTGGCGGGTTTTTTATTGGTATTTTTGATTATAAGCATGGGACATTTCCCAATATTTTTAGCGCGGATGGCCTGTTTTATTATCCCGGCCTTTGCGTTATTCGAAGTATCAACAAGCTAAGGTGAAAAATGGCAGATTTTTTCGTTAAATTCACAGGAAAAATAGATAGGCGCAGTCCCCAAGACGAAGGTGATCCGACTTCTCCCGTCCTGCGCGAAAACTGGCTTGCAAGGGACGGGAGATTAAGTAAACCGCAAGGGCATGAGGCCGTTGTAACGGATATTCCTGCAGTAGCACGATGGGGCGGAAGATATAACACGGTCGAGAGTAGCGTTATTTCTCCTAAGACGTTTGTTTATACCGTAGACGGGAAGATTCATGTTTTAGATGATCAGGAAGGGACGTCAACGGAAGTAAAAAATCTTCTTAACGAAAACGCTTACCCTAAGCACGTCCTCTTCAAAACAGGATTCCAGAACAATCTTTTCTTTGTGGATGGTGTTGGACTTTATAGCCATGACGGGAACAATGACAACACATTTCTTCCGGTGACTCTTGTCAATTCTGATGGTGATTCTGTCCTGCCGATAGATTTGATTGAGCATAAAGATCGTTTAATGGTAATATCAAAAACGAGCCTTTTTATTTCAAAGAATTTAGAGCCAAAAGTATTTGACGACGCTAACGATAGCATCCAAATAATTGTTGGATCCGGGAAAGGAATAAATCTCGCCCTGGGAAAGATAGAAGATAAGTTGTATATTTTTACAACTGAGGGAATCTTCGTCCTCGACGGTGACGTTATCAGCGCTCTTGCCACGACGTTTGAGGTTCGCCTTGTTGAAGATCGCAAGATTATTGCTGGGCGTTCTGCTGTTGGTGTAGAGCAGGCAATCGTATTCTTAGCGGATGATTACGAGCTTTGGTCCTGGGATGGCCTTAACTCTCAAATGCTAAGTTTTGAATTTAAGCTAAAAGATTTTATTAATACATATTCGGATAAAGTCGAAAGAGCCGTTGCCGTTTATCATGAGAATTATTACAAGCTCTCGTTTGTTGAAAAAGGTTCTTCTGGGGAAAACAATCTTGAGATATGGTGGGATGCGTTTGAAAATAAAATTGATATTGTGCGATCAAGAAATGTTTCTTATTATATGTCTACGGACTCAACGATTGAAAATGAATATATGGAAATGGGAAAATCTGATTCAAACACAATCGTTCGGGACAACAGGGGCGCTAATTTTAATGGAGTTGCGATCCCCTCAAGAGTGAGGTCAAGAGATTTAGTTCTTAAGAAGGGATGGAACGTAAGATTCGATGCTTTCTATCTTGAGTTCATGCCGACAGGAATACGGAATATCAATATTCTTTATATACTCGATGGGCGGTCATCTAATCCGACAGGATCAGGCGCAGACTGGACAGAGCTTTTACGCGGAGAAACAAAAACACTCGGAATGATTGAGATAAAAAACCAAGCGCAGGCATCCGGCAGAGTCAAGCCAAAGATAAAATATTCAAGGGGAGAGAGCATCGCCTTTGAGATTATTGAAGAAACGCTTGACTTGAAAGCTGATCTTGTTGGAATCGGAGTTGATTTCACAGTAAAACAAAAGTCCAAAGGGACTAAAATAGGAGCTTAAATATGAAAAGAATATTGTTGACTTTATTCGTTTTGCTTGGTCTTTTGGGAGGCAGGGCAGGTGCTTCGATTACGACAACTTCGTATAATACGGCAGATGATGTAACTGTCGATAATTTAGAGTCGAACAGGAAGGTATTGACTGACGCAATAAACTCCGGGGACGGCGGCCTTTTGCAGACGGGGACAGTGACAGCAGCGAAACTTGACGCCAACGCAAACCCAGAGAATAGATGGAATGAAGCTTTCAGCGATTTTGTTTATACAGGGCTAACGACACCAACGAGCGCAAGCTTGTCAAGCACAACGGCCTCAGGAATATCGTATGTTAATGGGACGAGAGTCGTCAAGGATCCTACGGCAAACACATACACAGCTTCAAAATGGACTTTTGTTGATTTATCGAGTAACGGGACATACACATATCAAGAAACAGCGGTCGATGCGAGTGAACCTTCGGTCGCAACTAATTCAATAAGGCTTTCCAGGATTTCAACCGACACGACAACGGTTTTAGAAGTTAGGGACGACCGCGTGACATCGATCACGGTTGCAATCGGTTCAGCTTCTTCGATTGCGGATACAGATGCAGATACGATGATTCAAACCCAAGAAAGCGATGACGAAGACATTATTCGTTTTGATCTTGGTGATACGACTTTAGGCGCTGCTGCAGAGGCTATGACGTTACAGGCCGTTGATGCGACATATATAAAGCTAGAGCCTGGAACAGATGACAACCTTGACCTAGGAAGCGCGTCGAAAGAATATAGAAACGCATATATTGACGGAACGGCTGAGGTCGATACGCTTAACGCTGACGCTTCAACCCTTACTACAACGGACATCAACGGCGGGTCAATGGATGGTGTTAATATTGGCACGACAACGGCCACCGGAGAGTTAATCGTAAATGATGCCTCTGACGATGCTAACGGCCTTGGAGACCAGGGGACAGCGGGAGAGCTGTTAACTTCTGCCGGGGCTGGCGTAAATCCTACTTGGACAGCTTTTACTGAAGGGATGGAATTTGTTTCAAGGACATCCTGGACAGATACTACGGATTCTGATGATGTAGTTATTGTTCCCGACGTAAGATATTTAGTTGTGTTTACTATCAAATCCAACGAAACCTCTGATTCGACATTAACTCTCAGGTTTAATGATGATGATGGAAGCACGTATGCGGGGGCTTCTGGTTCTACAATAACAACGAATACATCAATAGCTATAGCAACGATTGGAACATTAAATGAAAAAGGTTGGGCTAACGGTAGATTTATTATGGATACCGTTTGGACAGACCAGATGTCTGTTTCTGGAGAAGTAACATATATAGACGGAAGCGTACATGTTGAACAAAATAACATTCTTGGGTGGTGGGACAATAGTGCAACAGTCGCAGATTTCCAGATACTTACAAGCCAGAACACAACTGGTGAAATAATTCTCTACAAATTAAACGAGTCCTAATATGCAAAGATCGCCGAAAAGAGTAAAAGATAAATCCACGCAATTTGTTTTTGATTTTATTTTCAGAAACGGATTCGGGAACCCTGTCATATTTACTTCTGCACCAACGGCGGCGCAGATGATAGCTAATACATGGGGGAAGGTAACGGGTGTCAACACGGCAATTTATGTTAAATTCGCAGACGGTGGCGCGATGAAAATAACCGGGACGGAGCTTGCGTGATAATTAGAAAGGGCGAATTAAAAGATATTGATGATTTGATTGTTTTAATAAAAGGATTTTTTGAAGAAAGCGTGAATGATTATGGCTTTAGGATAAATGATGAAACCATACGGAAAACAGCAATATTGTATATAACAAAGCTTGTGGTTATTGTTGCAGAAGATGCGGGAAGTATAGCAGGGTTTGTGGCGGGAGTTATAAGTCCTTCAATATTCGATGAAAGTCAAATGATAGGACAAGAATCTGTTTGGTATGTTGGTATGAATTACAGGCATGGGACGATAGGATTAAAACTTATCAAAGAATTTGAAAACGAATGTAAATCAAGAGGGGCAGAATTGGTTGTTGTTGGGCTTATGGGAAATTTAAACACAGACATTTTAGACAAATATTACAAGAAACGAAATTATAAATTATTGCAACGAGATTATATTAAATAGGAGATTGGAATGATAAAAATTAAAGAATATTTTTCCAGAATCAGACCATTGAGCGCCTATCTTTCTAATGAGAGAGGAATTATTGGCACAACGGCAGCAATCATTGGTAGTTCGGTGATAGCTGGAGCAGCCGGATTAGGAGCCGCAGCAATTTCTTCTAGCGGAGCAAGAAAAGCTTCTGAAACAGCGGCGCAGGCCCAACAAAGACAAGTCGAAGCGCAACAAAAAGCTGCCGCTGAAGAAGAACTTAGAAGGCAAGAAGCGTTAAGAATGAAGCAGGAAGCCGCCGCAAAGATTAATTTTCCCACTTTTCTTGAAACAGAAACAGGCCAGCAAATAAAGGGAACTCTTGAAGATAGAATTGCAGGCCGCGGATTAATTGATGTTAGCGCGCAAACGGCTCCTGTTGCTGAACAGGTAAGAGCCGGGTTACAACAAACTCAGGCGGGATTGGCTTCGATGGCATCGGCGCGAGGATTAGGCCGTTCAACTGTTGCGACTGCCCAAGGCACTCAAGCTTCTCAAGCAGCAGAGCGAGATATTGCCGAAAGAGTCGCACAGCTTGAATTAGCGCGTCAAAATCAGATTTCTACGGCCGTTGGAAGATTCCAGCAATTATCTGAACAGGAAGCAGCAAGCCAGCAGAACCAGGCGAAATTCAAATTAGGGGCAGAATTTAATATTGCTGATACGCTGAGAGAAGACGCATCCGCAATAAAAACAAATGAATTTGCAATTGCCGAAACAATACAAGCCCAGGGCGCTACGGTTGCAGCCGGGCAATTATTAAATTCTCAAATTTTGGCATCAGGATTATTGGCAGCCGGAATGAGTTTTCAACAAGCACAGCAGAAGTCAACAGATGACCTTCTTGATGTAATAGGGAGCGAACAACAAAAAAGAAATGCCGCATTAGTTAATATAGGAACAAGTTCAAGCAGAACTGTAAAATCTGCTTCTTTATTAAATCCAGATTTAGGGTTTGTAAACTAGGAGGAATAAGATGGCAGTTTTACTCGATAAATTGAGCCAGAGAGGCACACAGAGATTAGGCGGGGGAAATGTATCTACACCCGCAGCACTTCAAGCCAGTAGCCCTTTACCGTCGATTGCAGGGGGAAACAATAGGGCTCCGGCAAGAAATCTAACAACAACGCCGATTTCGTCCAGAATCGCGCAAAGACCGCAGAGAGGCACAGTCGGTTCATTGCCGCAATTCGCGGGGACACAGCAGAGATTTGTGGCTGACTTACCAACTAATGTTCAGCTTCAGGGAATCCAAGACATAATCGGTGGAAAAGCTTCTGGAAGTACCGTTATTGATAATTTTGTTAAAGGTCAATCGGCGCGAGGAAAAAATCCAGAACAGATAAGGCAGTCTTTTGTTGAACAACAAAAATCATCGGCAAGTCCGTTGGTTCTTTCATAAGGGAGGACAAAATGGTTCAAAGACTTTTACCAAAAGCTGGCGGAGGATTTACGCCGGAGAATCAACTTGAAAATTTAAGCGATGAAGAGCTCGAAGCCTTGAAACAAGGGCTCATCGCAAAACAGCAAGGATTTGGAAAACAAGCAACGGGCGCTTTATTGGCGGCAGGGGAAGGGGCTCTTTTAGCTTCTCAGGGCAGGCCATTAAGTCAAGCAAGGAGCTTACAGCCAGAGAAAAAAGGCGGAACTGGACTCGAAGACCTTTTACAGCGCGAACAGCTCAAAAATGCAATTGATCCAACAAGGCAAAAATCTCAGCTTGAGCTTGAAGAAATTCAAAGAAAGAGGAAGGGCCTAGGTGGCATAGCAGGAGTACAGGACACAGGGAGCGCAATAGAGCCCGGAACTGCTGCTGGGATAGAACCTTCTGCAGATATTCAGCAAGAGAGAACAGAAACGCCAGCACAATTTATTCAAATTTCAGATGGCGTGGACAAATTTGGAAATGAAAAATTTAAAACAGTCAAGAATCCTGATTTTGAATCGTTCCAAAAAGAACAAGATTTAATAAGAAAAGGCAGGATAGAGGCAGTTGGGAAATCAATAACAGCACAGCGAATGTCTTTGCAACAAATTGACTTGATATCTAATTCAGCAAAATTGCTGGCTGAAACTCATGTTGCAGCTATAAAAGAAGGTGGGCTAGGAAGCTTGGCGAATGAGTTCCGAGGAAAGGCTTCTTTATTTTTTGGTGGAGAGCAAGCTGAACAGTTCGAAGAAACAGAAGCATTCCCGGGGTTGAAAACTGAAATTATTTCTCGTTTAATGCCGACATTGACACAACAAGGAGACAAGCCTGGTTCAGTTCGTTTAGTCCAAACTATTTTCGCTAAATTAGAAATGACGCTCCCGGGTGGCAAAACACCAGCTAAAAATGCAAGGAATATGATGAGGAAAACTCTTACAAATGCTTTTAATTTTGCGAGAGCAGCAGATAGATTAGGATTAACGAATGAATTTATAGAAAGTGTGCCTGACGAAGAATTAGCCTCTTTTTCTGATAAAGTTGAAAAATTGGCAAAAGCAATAACATTGTCTGAAGCCGAACAGGATGCTTTGGATTTATTGTTAGCAAAATCACTTTCTCCGTATGATGAGTTTATTCTTGAACGAGGGGACAGGGAAGGTTCCTTAAAAAAAAGATTCGGACTTGAATAATGGCAGATATAAAAAAAATAAAACGCAATTTGATTAAGATGATTTCGCTCAATGCTACAGATCAAGAAATTGACGAATATATTAATATCGAAGGCGTTACAGATGAAGAAGTAAGGGGAGCAAAGATCGATGGATCCAATATTCCCAAAGAACAGCTTGAGAAAAAGTTTATTCCGCAATTCACAAAAGGATTGTTCGAGAATGTTCCTTTTGGAAAAAGAGTTGTTAGTATGCTTCCACACGCAGAAGAAATCCAGCAAACAATGTTGGCGACTCCGGAACCGAAAGGAATATTAGCTAAAGCCGGAGCTGTTGCCGGAACGGTATTGCCAAGCGTAGCAGCAGCAACTCCGTTTATGAAAGGAGCTTCTTTAATACCAAAAGTCCCCGGACTTATAAAATCAGGAATAGGCTTAGGTTTATTCTCAGGCACAAAGGCAGCAGCACAAAGAAAACCTATTTTACCAGCAGCAGCGAAAGGAGCCGCAGCAGGAATAATTTTAGGCGGTGCTGAAAAGCTTGGAGCATCTCTAATCCCAAGACAGATTCCAGGAGCTGAAAGAATCGGATCGGCAGCCGCCGGAGCAGTTACCGGGGCAGCTACGGCCGAAGAAGGGGAAAGAGTAGAAGGTGCATTGTTCCAGGCAGGGTTAGGGCTTCTAACTCCATCAACTCGGTTCGGAAAACTCAATGCAAGGCAGGTTAGGGTTGACCAGGCTATTGATGATGGTATCAGCAAGGGCGTTAAGCCATCCATAGCTGGAAAATCAAGTTTTTCTCAATTAAAACGATCTAAAGAACAGTCCCGGGATGCTGTTAAAACTATTGTTGAGAATAAAGGGAATTTGAAATTAAGTTCCGGGAATGATGTCCCCAAGTCTTTATCTGATTTTGCTGAAGCTACAGAGCAAACTAGAAAGCTAATGTATAATCAATATAGCGATTTGGCAGAACAGGCCGGACAAAGTGGAGCCGTTGTCGATGTAAAACCTTACGCAACCTCAATAAGAAAATCAGCCAATAGCAAAGCATTAAGAACTAGAAACCCCTCACTCTCGAAACAAATGAACGAACTTGCAGATAGAATACAGGCTGAAGGGAACCTAACCCCCTCCGAGGCGAATGAATCAATCGCTAGCGCGAATGTTAGACTACAATCATGGTTTAAAAACAGAACATTCTCTGACGCTGACGCAATAGGCGTAGAAGCAAAAGCAACTGATGTTTTAAGGAAATCTCTTGATAGCGCTGTTGAGCAAACAACAGGAAGAGAATTTCAGATATTAAAGAATAAATTCGGTGCTTTAAAATCAATAGAAAAGGATATAAATAAAAGAGTTCTTATCGATGGCAGGAAAAACATAAAAGGATTTTTTGATCTACCGGATATTTTCTCTAATGGCCAAATCGCAAGAGGTATTCTCACATTGAATCCTGGGGATGTTGTTCAGGGCATTGCACAAAAAGGAATAGCTGCAAAATTTAAGCAATTAAATGATCAAAATACTAAAATAGCAAATATGTTTAGAACTGTTAATAAATTACATGAAGCTGCGCCCACATCAGTCACGCCAGAGGTTTTACCGAAAGCAGAAATTCCTGTATCTAATCAAGCATTCCTACAATTCAAGCAAAGGTTGGCATTGCCAAATAAGCCAGTCCATAGGAGATCGCCAGACCCTAGCGCAATAAAGCTAAGGAATCAGAACACAGGCGAGGTTATCATAGTTCCACAAGCACAGCAAAAATTGTTAGGACTTGATCCTACAAAACTCCCTCCCCTCGGCACATCAAGAAGGGTTACTGGACCAATGCTAGGCCCGAAGGGAAGATTTGGAGAGCCCGAATTTACAGTTAAAAATCCGTAGACCGACTTTTAGGAGAGATTACCAATGAAAGACCTAAATATCAGACAAGAACTCGAACCCGTAATAGTAAATTTTGAAGAAAGCCTTCAATCCATTAAGCGGGACATCATTGAAAAGCGGGAAGCTGTCAGCAAGGAATTGCAGGTCGCAAGAGAAAACACCAATCTATTTAAAGATAACGACAGGCAGGCCAAGAAGAACCACGAAGAAGAATTGAAAAAATTAAGGACTGAAATTGAAAGATACAAGACTTTACAGTCTAGGCTACAAGAAGAAATCAATAGATACGATTCATTAAAGCAAGAAGTCTCAAAAATAAAACTGGAAGAATCGAATAAGCTCAAAGGCGCAGAAGGAGAACGGGCATTGGCAGAAGGTGAACGCCGGAAGCTGGAAATCGCGATAAAAGAATACAAAATGAAATGCGATTCCTTAAAGAACGAGACTGATCATATCGAACAAAGAAGAATGAAAGCCGCAGAACACGAGAGGACTAATAAAATTAAAGAAAAGGCATTGATCAGAGAAGATGAAAGGATTGCCGGGGAAAACAGTAAACTTGCCATTCGGGAAATTGATGTAAAAGGAAAAGAAAAACAAATTGAACTGGAAATTAAAAGGAATAATTTGAATGGGTAAAGACGACGAAAGCCTAGAGCCTTTTTTTAATAACAGGGCGTCTGAGCCGGACGGAACAAAGAGAAATATCAGAACTCAAGGAAGGTGGCAATATGAAACAAGCATTAATGAAAAAGCTCACTCCGATTATTGAAGAATTTGCAGGACAGGTTCTCAGCTCATTTGGAGACATCGAAAAGATACGCGCAGACATAAAGCAAAAAGAGCTTTTGTATCAAGACCTTATCAGCCAGAGAGAAAAAGAGTTATCTGATATTAGGGTGCGTAAGGCTGAAGAGAGGAAAAATATTGATTCAAGAATTACGGATCTTGAGCAAGCAAAAAACAATCACAACGAAAAAGCAAAGCTTTATGATTCACTTAACAAAGAGGCCGCGAGAAAAAGAAAATCAATTGATGATGATTTGGATAATTCACGGCTTGAATTAATCAGGGCAAAAGATATTCGCTCACAAGCCGAAGAAAAAAAGGCGGCGGCAAACAAATCTAAGAATAATTACGAACTTAAATTAAATTCATTAAAGCAGGATGATGAAAAGATTGAAAAAGAAAAAGAAGAAAACCTGAGAAAAGAAAAATCTTACAATGAACGCCAGAAAGACATTTTTTCTAAAGAGTCTAGGAACGAACAAAGAGCTGCCGACCTTAATGACCAAGAGCTTAAAATCCAGGTTGAGCGCAAGGAAATCAACCGCTTAATAAAAAGATACAATTTGAAAGAATCATTGAAGGGGGAATAAAATGGCTAAAGATCATATAAGCGTAGAGCCTTTATTGAATCAATCAGCAATAGGCGACGGGTCAGACAAGAAAATAGGAATGATTCCGATAGATACTGCCGGAGTTGCATCGCACAGGACAGCGATCACAGTTGATTCAACGGCGCAGGAAATAACAATCACGCCAGGAAAGCGAACAATCGAGATTCAGAATTTCGGTGCAAAGAATATTTATTATGGTGGTGTTAGCGTCACATCTTCAAGTGGTGTCAAAATTTTCCCAAGTCAAGGCAAGGTTTTTTCAAATGTATCTGATACATTTTCAATATACCTTGTCGCTGACGGTGTAGATACATCGGAGGTCAGAATTGTTGAACTTTCGTAAGATAATATTATTCTTATTTTTCCTTAGCATTGCAGCCCCATGTTTCCCGCAAGTGACAACAAGTCCACCTTTTTGCTTTGAGGAAGAAGACGGAAGCCCTGCTCAATGCTTTCCAGTCCCGATAAAAGTTTCTAATGGCAAGATGACAACAAACGCTGACGGCTCGATTTCTCTTGATTTAACGGGAGGAGTAGGCGGGACGGGTGATCTTGTTACTGTGAATGGAACTGATATAGATACAACAGCTAACTTTCTCACTAACACTGAAATAACCTTTGTATCAACAGACGGTGGGGCAGGTGGTCCTGACGATGTTACTGCAACTATAAATGATGTTGTCACTGTAACAGACTGGACGCTTACAAGCCCTATTGTTGTTTCAGTGGACGTTACAGGTTCTACACTGGGCGGGAATATTTATTTTGATGAGTTAACGGTTTCAGAGATATTAGCTCTTGACGCTTCTGGTTATGTCCAGACCTTAGCGGTAGCGACATATCCTTCGCTTACGGAACTTGCTCGTCTTAAAGGAATAACAGATTCAATTACAACTCTTTTAGATGCGAAACAAGGAACGCTTACTAATTCGGCAGGATTAGCTTCAGCATTAAGTGATGAATCAGGAAGCGGGTTAGTTTTATTCGGGACAAGTCCAGTAGTCACAGATATGTCAGTTACAGGGTCAACTATGGGTGGGAATATTCACCTAGACGATTTAACGGTTTCAGAGATACTTGCTCTTGATGGTTCTGGTTACATACAGACTTTGGCGGTTGTGACATATCCATCGCTTGTAGAGCTTGCTCGTGTTAAGGGCGTGACTTCTGCGATACAGACTCAGTTTAGCGGTAAACAATCAACACTTACTAACTCACAAGGGTTATACGAAGCCTTATCTGACGAATCGGGCACAGGGTTGGCTTTGTTCGGGACTTCTCCAGTAGTAACTTCTATATCAGTTACAGGTTCGACGCTTGGCGGTATCGTTGACGGTGGCGAGGCGACGAGTTGGGAGATGCCTAACGCAGCAGCACCTACGACAGATGTAACAGGAAAGTTTGGCTTTGATACAGATATTATCACGCAAGGGTTGATGTCAGTTTTTGGTTCAACAGCACAGAATTATGTTGTTGCTACGGTTGATACTCCTGAAGACAATGAGATTCCTAAATATGATTCGGCAAGTGGTTCTATCTATTGGGAAGATGATACTGGCGGTAGTGGTAGCGGTGATTTACTTGCCAATGGTACAGTTCCAATGACAGCAGACTTTAACCTTGATGGAAATAGTCTTACTAATGTAGATACGTTAAAAGCAGCAACAGGTTCTTCACTTAGAATTATCACAGATGCAGAAGAATTTATGGTTATAGTAGACGAGGTTGAGACTTTTACCTCAGGTGCAATGGCAAGTACGTTACGGGCTTCAAGTGGAGTCCACGTTAATCCAGAAGGTGCTACGGCTTCTATTGTTGCCTTTGGTACAGGTGCGACAGCTAATCCTTGTGTGACGTACGGCGAGGGTAGCTTGTTCTATAACACTACGGATAATGTCATGTGTTTCTGCCCTGATGCCGTATCGTCTAAACGAATATCTTTTGCGAGTTCATCATGTTTTTAAATAGACTAATACTTACATTATGTTTTTGTTTGATAGCGTTGCCTTCTTTTGGGGCAGAGTTGTTAATTCAGGCTAAACCTCATTGGAAAGACGAGTTTACACAGAAACAAGTAGATAAAATGAGTGTTAATGATAAGCGTATTTATGAAGCAAGGTCACAGGTAGGAGATGTTATTGCTGTTCGTCCAGACGGCTGGGAGTGGGGGAAAGAGGAAGGGCTTCCGAATTATATAGTTGTTAAAGTTCCAGATATAAAATATGAAGATGCTAAGAAGTATGAAGAACCATTTATTAATGAAGATAATCCAGATGATGTGTATTTAAAAAGAAAACGTAAGCATCGGTTTAACAAGAATGAAGTAGAGCTAGCTAAAACAGTAAGCCTCAATGCAATACAGGTTAACAAGGCTGTAGCTGAGAGTAATCTATCTATTAAAGACGGAAGCGCAGATGAAGTTATTAAACCGTCAACAAGCCCAATTGCATATCTAAAATATTATTATAGCAGAGTGTCTCCATATATTAACGTAGCATATAATTACTGGACTAAAAATGCTTTTGCAGCGCAATTTCTTTATAAAACAGTAAAGCCTGCTGGTGGGGATTATACAGCTCTTGAAACTTGCATGAATGCTAACGAGCAAGACTTGACAGGAGACGGTTGGTTTGATATAGAAATTTCAGGAGATTGGACAGGAAGCCCCGACACAACAAAAGTATTTATCCATAACTACACAACAACTTCTGATGATTATATAAATATTTATACCTCTGGGGATGCAAGGCATGATGGTACAGCTTATAAGGCTACCGCATATAAGTTAAGTGCAACAACTTCCGCAAGTATTACAGGTGGTATTGATGTGTCAGATAGTTATGTAACTATCGACGGTCTTGTGATTGGTGTTATTAGCGGAAACCAATATCATGACTCCTGCTTTGCTATACAAGGAGTGCAAGCAGGGTTTATTGTAATTAAAAATAACATCACTTATATAGCTGGCGGCTCCTTCTCATCTGGAACTGATAATTGGAGAGGAATTAAGATTAGTCAACCGTTAACAGCGACCTTTAGTTATTATATTTATAACAATATCGTATATTATTTTAAGAATGACGGCAATTTTATTGGTATATATGTTGGGATGGGTGATAATGTAGGAACGCAGACGGTCTATGTCTATAATAATACTTCATACGATAATGGTGTTGGGCTAGATTTTAGTATTAGAAATTCTAATAATCTTTATAATGAAAATAATGTCTGTGTTGGGAATAACTTAGATTTTGATTTCACAGACGCAGATGCGAACTTTATAGCAAACGATTATAATTGTTCAGAAGATGCCACAGCTACAGGTGCAAATTCTTTAACTACTTGTTCGGACACGGATTTTGTAAGTGTAACAGCCAGTAGTGAAGATTTTCATCTTTCGAGTGACGCTGCCGTACCAGTTGACGAGGGTGATGATTTAGGTGCAGATTATGTACTAGATATTGACGGGGATAACAGAGATACATACACGCCTTGGGATATGGGAGCAGATGAATATGTTTCTGGTGTGACTTATTGCCCCCCAACTTGCACAGGAACAGGAATATCTATCTACGGTAACAATTCAATATACGGCAACATAACAATCTACTAAGGAGGGCAATAATGGCAGCAAAAAAAGGAAGTTGCGGGCGAACGCCAAGGGTAGGAAGAAAAGGGGATGCTAAACCGTTAAGAGGGGGACGAGGGAGTAGAAGAAGATAAATTTGTTTACTAACAGGAGAACAGCATGGCAGT
>Ga0307928_10000666_pt1 | contig 25900 bp, 48 predicted proteins | sample AceLakmetagen232_FD_201815 | JGI IMG/M metagenome (GOLD analysis project Ga0307928, IMG submission 201815) | Saline water microbial communities from Ace Lake, Antarctica - #232 | ecosystem: Environmental > Aquatic > Non-marine Saline and Alkaline > Saline | place: Antarctica: Ace Lake... | reverse complement strand
CAGAATTGAAAACATTCCACTGAGCAAATATAACACTACTATAAAAAGAAAATAAACGATTAACCTCATTCTTCGTGAAACGCTGATCTAACTTTTGCGTAAACTCAGCAACCTGAGCTTTGTACATTCTGTCATTAATGTTAGCAAACTTTTTCTTTTGCTTCTTTGTTAAATCAGATACGCCTATACTCTTAAAAAATATGTCAGCACTACTAATAACAGTTTTACGAGGAAAAAGAATATTAAATATCCCTACCAATTTTTCTTGTTTATCCATTAAATCTCCATATTAAGAATTAAAATTTAAGACTACGAATCCCTCTATTTTATTTGCGAGACCATTTTCTAGTAAAAGCAGAAGTTGACCATTGCGTATCGCATACCTTTACATCTTTTTTAGAAGAATATTTAATTTCATAGAAGGAGTTTCTAGTTAAATCTTCTAATTATCATGGCTCCAAGACTGGGATCTATCCAATTCCCAGAATTAGACAAAACCAAATTACCAAGCCAACTTCTTGATCGAAACCAATGCAAAGTGCTCCAAGAACTATTCTGTATTTTTATTATTATCATCTTCATAATTTTATAATCGTCGGTTTACCCTTTAACCGATACTGCTCATCCAAAACGCTAACATTATAGAATACGGTTTTCTGAGGCAACTCAGGCATGTCACTCATAGCTCCTACTCCATTCATATGAAAGTGACCAAAGATATGAATAGACGGATCAACTTCTAAAACACGATCCATTAATTGTACACAACCAAGACGTTTATATCCCTGATTTCCATAATTATGTTCTTTGACTAAATCTCCATGTCCTCGCGGAGGTCCATGTGTTATCAATACATCAGTATCTAATGGAATCTGTTCCCACTGACGTTTTGACTGTTTAAAATCATTCATTCGAAAATTAAATGCCCAATCACAGAAATGAGGTGTCCAGGGACTACCATAAAATTTAATACCATCAATTATAACCTCGCTATCCTCCAAATAGATACAATCTAACTTAGGAACTTGATTTTTAGCATCATACCATATCCAATCATGATTGCCAGCTATAATTATCTTGTGTTTAGCATCTATCGTCTTTAGCCAAGGATTGAATTTGTCTTTTAACCAGTTAGATTGAAATGAGCGAGTATGATTTATTGCTGGACATATATCTCCTGCATGAATAAATACATCGCATTCATCATTAATCTCTGGCAAGTTGCCGTGAGTGTCTGATATCGTTAAAATTTTCATAGTTATTTCTTGATTCTAGCAAGTTCTAGTTCTAATATTTCTTCTTCTGAAACACCTTTTTTCTCTAATCCTCTTACTCTTTTCTGTCTTGATTCTCTATTAGCGTAGTCTGTTATCGTGTGACTTCCATTGCCACTACATTCCCAACATGTAGGATTGTGACTATGGACTTCTCCTGTCCCATTACAACACTCGCATTTTGAGTCTGTAAAAAACTCTCCGTATATGTTAATGCCTATAATTTTCATGATTTTTTACCGCAACTATAATTTCTATTCATATTCCATGAACCAGAGTGAGAAAGATTATTACTAAATCCCCACGACCAGTGACCCATGTTACTTCTCGTTAGTGATTTTAGTCTTAAAAAATTAAAACCAAATGCCACAATAAATAACTGCCTATTTGATCTCTGTTCAATATTAGCTCTTGTTATAATTTTCATTTTGTTAACGCCGCATCCTCTTCAGTTACTTGCTCAAACTTATCACGAATCTTTTGAAAAACATTGTTCTTGATATCATTAATTCTTTGTTTACTAACGCCAAACTCTTCAGCAACGCGACTAAGAACCATCTGCCTCTTTCCATGCAATCCGAACAATTTATTTACAATAAGACGTTCTCGTGGTTTAATTTCTCTGTTTCTAGCGAACATAGTTTTAATGTCTATCGCAGCATTAACTTGATTGACCGCATATGCACTTTTAACATCAAAATAATCTTCTACGCCACCACCAATGGCATCTAAAGATAAATTATTCCGATGTTTAGCAAAGTTTTTGATATTTTGAAATACAAAATTATTGATTAATAGTATCAAATAAGTAGAAAATTTATAACCTTTACCAACATCAAACTTATCTATAGCACGATTTAATGCAAAAAATACTTCACTTTCTAATTCTTCTTCTTGAAGAGCAACGTTTCTCAATCTAACTCTACGATGATGTGCAAGAGGAATATTGTGGTATGCAATTACTTCTTTATAATATGCTGCTCTACTTAAATGGATTCTAGTATTTTTACTATCAGTCACTTTTGTAGCACGATATTTAGCATAATTAAATTTAAGAAATAATTCACGTTCTTGCTCGATGGAGAGTACTACATATTTTCCATATGGATTAGGAAGGTTAGCATTGAATTTATTAAGTTTATTCTTTTTAACAAAAGATTCGTTAAAAAGAAATTCTATTTCTTTTGGGACTTTCTTGACCCAATATTGTTTAACTATTTCATCTGGTAACTTACTCATGGATCTATTGTAGCATAAAAGGGATCACAACTACTCATAATTTCTTTATTGAATGGTAGTTTGCTCTTAATATTATTTTCATGATTCAACCCAATCTTGCATTCTATTTCTATTTGCAAAATGTCGATTATATCTTTTGTGGCTACGATGACTCTTGAATCTAGGCTCCAAATTAGTTCTTGACCATGTACTTCCTATTACTCCCAATCTGTTACCTCTGCAACACCACGACCATCCCAGACGATGCTGAGATAAAAACTTGCCGCTCCAACACGACGACATGCCACTAATATGTGTTCTTTGTATCATATTCATAGTCCCATCCAATCATTTTCTTTAGGTTGACTCCACAATATGTGACGACTCCAACAATACGAACAAGAACTACCATTCTCTATTAAACTCCAACCCCAATCATCTTCGTTACAAAATGATAAAGTACGCTTTTGACTAAAACCTTCAGAACGAAAAGATCTACTTATATTAAAGGCTTGAATGCTAGAATAAATATTAATTCTTGTTATCATCTTCATAATTTAAAAAGAGTCTCCATCTAAAGATTTTTCGCAAAAAAAGATGTTAGAACTCCAAGCCCATATTTTAAAGAATATCTAGTTCCAAATCTATTATTTGCAGATTTTTTAAAATTAATGTTTACTCTTGTTATCATTTTCATAAATTAAACTCACCATGTCTCATTCCAACAAAAAGAATTCTCCACTCTATAACTCCAACACGAAGAAAAACAACTACCAGGAGATTCAAACTTGCTCGAATAATAATAAGATTTTAAAACAGATCTATAATAAGGACAAGCAGAATACGAACTATACTCATCGAGACAATATGGATTAACTATAGATTTCATCATCATCTTCATCTCAATATTATATCATAATGATTTGTCACAAATAATTATTTAATTATGCCAAAACAAGCTGAAGGATATGGAAGTTGATTCCCAAAACAAAAAGAAAATGCAGGACCATCCCTGTGAACCCAAGACCAATATCCATTATATAATGCATTGATATTAGACGAGGATACACACCTATTCCTGAAAATTGTCATGCTTCCATCACTGTTTTGCTTCGCTTCAAGAGCCTTGCAACAATTTATTCTCATTATCATCTTCATTTTTAACTCCTATTAATATTTCGCCAATTATACTATCGGTCTACGACCAATAACAGAGGATCTTAATCCAGCAGAAAAAGAAGAAGAAAAATATATTTTAGATCGCCAATCTCTTGAATATAAAGAGTACTCCTTAAATGGAATACATAAATCCCCTATGAGAAATTTAAATAAACTGTCACTACGTTTAGATTTACGAACAAAGTTACAGTTTGCCCTTAATATCATCTTCATTTTTAACTCCTATTAATATTTTTCGCTATAAAAAAGCTCCCTGTCGGGATCGAACCGACCAAAATTTCCTCCTTACGAAAGTGGCGTCACGCCATTGCGACCTAGTGAGCATAAAGGCCAGCGGAGGGATTCAAACCCACAACATCCACTTTACAGGAGTGGCGCTCTATCATTGAGCTACGCTGGCGAGAGTCACGACAGACAAGATAGGATTCGGACCTATAAAAAAATTAAGTTCAAAGAAGGACTCTTCTAACAATTAAAGAATACTAATATAAAGGAGAATATAATGAACGAAAAACCAATATATTTCGTAAAATACGGACAAAGAAGAAAAGGCAAAAAATGCATTTGTAAATTTTGTAAAAAAGAATTTATAGGAAAATTCAATAATCCCCCAAAATACTGTTCAAGCCAATGCTACATGTCAGATATACAAAATAATGTAGATTTAGAGTGCTCTAATTGCGGCAAGAAATTTAAAAGAATGAAATGTAAACTAAAATGCTCTAAACATGGCGTATATTTTTGCTCACGTAAATGTAAAGATATGACACAAAGAATTAACAGCACAAATCCAAACGCCGATAAAATGCGTCCTGCTCATTACGGAACATCAAAAACGGCATACGCGACTGTATGTAGGAGAATACAAAACAATATATGTGTAGGTTGTGGTGCGACAGAAGAGTATCTTCTTATCATCCATCATATAGACGGAAATAGAAAAAATAATCCACTTGATGGATCAAACTGGGAAATAGTTTGTCGCAACTGTCATGCTAAAAGACATTTGCAATTAAAAAATAACAAATGGACATATTCTTCTTATTCATTAACACCAAAAAATATACTTAAAAAATTGTAACAGCCTTGCCTGGACTCGGACCAGGAAAAACACATTCAGAATGTGCCATGTTGCCAATTACATCACAAGGCTAAATTATTAACAGACCTGCCAAGATTTGAACTTGGACCCGGAAATTCAAAGTTTCCGATGCTAACCAGATTACACCACAGGTCTATAATCAGGCTAGCTTATTACACTAGCCTGTAAACTTTTTACATCAAATCCTATTTACTTATAATCAACTACTCTATTATCGACTCTATCAGCCGAACTCTTCTTTACTGCTTTTACGTCAATACCATAATGTTTAGCCCATTTCCTTACTGCATTATCAGAAACCCCAAATATTTTCCCTATGTGAGTGACAGGTTTATCTCGTATCAGTTTAATTAACTCTTCTTTAGCGGGCCATTCTACTCTTCTTAATTTCTTATGAGAACAAACAGAACACATTTTTGAACCGTACCATACTTCTTTTCCACATTTACAATAATATTTCTTAGGTTCTTCCTTTGGTTCAAAATAACTTTTCATTCTACAAAAAGTTATCTGTTGACTATTACAATTATTAAGACCATCTGGTAAAAGACAAATTTTATTATGTTCTTCTCTATGACAATTAGCACATAATAAGACACATTTTTTAGTTTCTTCAACGAGTTTAGACCATTTAGATAACATGCCTTTGCTTGACACTCCAAAACTTTTTTCTTCCTTTTCATCCATATTCTTGTGATGAAAATCTAAAGCTGCATAGTTTTTGTTATAACCACATTTAGAACATTTACCACCAAGCATTATAATGAGTTTTATCTTTCTTTCTTTTCTAGCTTTTCGTTGCCATTTCTTGTACTTTTTGTTATCTCGTTTTTTTCGTTCTTCAGTTCGTTCTTTGACCGTTCCTTTTGTAAATTTAGCAATTTCTATTTTTCTTGTGTTACCGCTCCCAAAAGGAGAACAATTCAAACAATATTTTCTAGTTCCTAAATTTCTAACCTTTCCATCAATTTTAATTTTGCATGGAATATATTCACCACAATTCTTACAATTTTTTTGTCTAGCCATAACAGACCTCCTATTATAACTATTCAATAAGGTTACTTAGAATCCTTTATAAAATTAACAATATTTTCTAAGTAACCCCAACTAACTGGACCGACTCCGAATTGAACGGAGATCTCAACCTTTTCAGGATTGCGCGGAAACCCTTTCGCCACCGGTCCTCATATTTTTAACTAATCCCAATTACTAGGATCACCATATTTTTATTATATCTTAGGAAATATTTTCTTCCAATCTTCCTGTATCTTTTTAGCATTATACTCTAACGCCTCTTCATCATAGATTGGTCTGAATTTTATTTTAAGTGGTTAAGACACTCGATAACATATTCTACTTGATACGTTCTACGACTATTGTTTCCTAATCCTAATTCTTCTAAATCGTTTTCATATTCAAGAGAAACCTCAAATGAACATTCACTCCAAAATTCACTGTCCTTAAATTCTGCTTGCACAATAACAAATTCATCCATTCTATTAACAAAAAGCCTAAAAAGTTTTTCTTTATACTTTTGTGATAAAGAATATATTTCTTTCAACATTAAATCAAAACTTTCTATGCTTTTTACTTCAACTGTTTCGTTATTTTCCATATTTTTCTCCTATCATTCTATTGTCTAGAAATATTTCTCGTCTTTTTCATAGATTGGCTCGGAAAGAGTCGAACTTTCATAGATCCGTTATCAGCGAATTCCTCTGCACCGTTGAGGTACGAGCCAGTATGCATTTGGTAGGATTCGAACCTACAAAGGATAATTACGTCATGCTGTCATATCCAGGTAGTTTTCGCCATGAGCATGAAACATGCTATTCTATTCACATGTCTATTCATATAGGCTTAGACCACACCTGCGTCTTCCAGTTGCGCCACAAATACATCTATTCAGTTTTAAAATGGAGCTATATTATTCATCAGCAATTATCTCAGCTTTGCCCATTATCTTAACTTTTCCACGATTTATATCTATTACGTCTCCACAATGAAATTGATAAGGTTCTACTTTCATCAATCCAGCCCTCATTAAAGCATCTTCTCGGGCTTCTGATTTACTGTCTGCTCTCACTAGTACTTCTGTAGTTATAATTTCAGTTGTAATTATTTTATACAGTTTCATTTTGTTTAACCTTTCTTTAGCTAAGACTATAATTTAAAATGGACCTGGAGAGAATCGAACTCTCAAAAATCTGCTGTGCAAAAGCAGTGGCTCTCCCAATTCGCCTACAAGCCCAATTATTTAATTTTAATGGAGACGGCCGGAATCGAACCGAGCTACTTCGCGCACTCTACCATTGAGCTACGTCCCCAGTATCTAGTTTTAAAAATGTACCTGGTAGGATTCGATACCTACACGATGAGGCAACCTTGCTTTCAGTCACCAGCTTGGGTGAATCTAGCCTCATCTATACTCCCGAAGGGTGGAATAAGTCCACTAACGTCTCTATTCCGTCACAAGTACAATTATTTAATTTTTAAAAGCTATCGTCGTCGCTTCGCACGTTATTTAGTTTTAAAATATGCCTGGTAGGATTCGATTCCTACAAATGTCTCTCCGGTTAGCTGTATCCGGATTTGTGACCACCGCTAAGTGTATGTCTCTATTCCATCACAGGGATATATTTTATTTCAATGTACTCGGAAAGAATCGAACTTTCGTTTAATAGTGTCTAACCTATTCGCAGTATAATTAATGTCCACAAACCATTCGCAAGTTTCCTGCTGCTATACCACTCCGCTACGAGTACAAATTATCATGAATCATCAGCTAGTCGAGCGAACAGATCGCAGCCGCATTTGCACATATCTATTCGTCTGCCTCCATGTCCATCTTCATATTGTTCCGTTCGTTTCGTTTTGCAAAATGTTTTGCATTTCAAACAATACCAAACATTTCCAGCTTCTATTGCTTCTTGTCTATCCATCATTATCCTTTCATACTTACAACAAAGGGATAGGTCGGATTCGGACCGACGCGAATTCACTTAACAGGAGAACGCTCTACCACTGAGCTACTGACCCAACTATTCAATTTTAACTAAGCATCTGGAGAGATTCGGACTCTCAACGTCCTCGGTGGAAGCGAGGCATTCTGCCATTGAATTACAGATGCGAATTAACTACAGTGGATGGGATTCGAACCCACGATTTCTTCACTGAGAATGAAGCGAATTCAACCTGACTATTCTACCACTGCTTAACTACTCCTAGGGAGGTTCGAACTCCGCGTCTCTGGGATGAAAGCCCAGGATTTTGACCGATTAAACTATAGGAGCATCTATATTAAATTTTTATTTTGTATCTATCTACTATTTTACAATCTTTAAATATTATATGTTCTACTTCGCTATCTCCGATATTTATTGTTTCGAAGATATCTCCTGATTTCCACTCAAACGCTAATCCATTATCTCCACAAGGAACTACTCTCATTGGTAGTGGTCCCTCTGACAACTTCAATATCAACTTAAAAGAATCAAATACAACCTTTTCTGATGGTCTATCTTCTTCAAATTCATAGTTATTATATTCTCTGAAATATTTTATTTTATCAATTATTTCTAACCAATTATCCATAACTATTCCTTTTCAACTTGAATGTGAAAGATTCGAACTTTCATTTCCCTCGGGGAGTAGAGCCTCACTTCCACTCTACTCCCCAAGAAACACACCCCTTCTTTAAGACAACCTCCGTTATCTACAGAAAGTTTAGTTAATCAGTACTTCTACGACCTCTCCCGCCGACCGGTCCCTTACCATCTCCACGACCTCTTCGATTTTTACGACCTAATCCTTTTCCTCTACCTAGTCCAAGATCTGCTGGGAAGTCTGCTGCTTCGCTTAGTTCTTTTCTTGTCTTGTCTTCGCATATACCTTTTTCTCTACCTGTTTTTTCGCCTTTTCCTTCTGGTCCTGTTTTGTCTCGATTGGGCATTTTACTCTCCTATAAATTAAAGTTAAAAAATCCTAATTTAGTTTTAATGATTTAAATCTCTTCTATCAAGGATCAGTTCTATTTTAGCATCAACTCTTTCATCAATATATTTGTCCATCGAATCTTTAGCATCTTTTTTGGCATTATCTAGTTCATCTATCATATTTCGACCATAATAGTCCCAAGAGTATCCATCGAACTCTTCTACAGCCTTATTATATCTTGACTGCACATTCATAAGAGTTACTAAAGATTCAATTAATTCAGTTATTTCCATTGCATCATCCTTTAAGTCAGAATAAGTTCGATCTCATCTATTTTAACATTTTCGTTAATCACTTTTTCTACTAATTGTCTTTCTCGTTCTAGTTCTGGGAATGCTTTTTTAACATGATCCCAATTATCTGATTTAATTCCGTGAGCTAGTTTCGCTACTCTTTGTGTGAAGTCTTTAAATTCTCTTGTTTTTGGAGCGGAGCAGGTTTGTCCACTTACAATTACTGAACATTTTCCGTTCACATCTTCGTATATCTTTTGTTTCATTTTCATTTTAAATTATTTCCTTTTTTGTTTTTAATGGGCAACCTGGGTAACGCTCCCAGCATTTTCCGTGTGTAGAACGGATGGATTACTTCCTTCCTCGTCGCCCTTTATTTAATTTTATGTCTTTTTATTGTTTGTTTAAGTTTCTTATTAGGCTCAGTAGGCGTCTCAAGAGCTTCTAAGAGCATATCTCTGTCTCTATCGGACAGAACTAGGTTTTTATCATTTTTATCCATTCTGGGTCATCCTGACACTTTTAACATACATCGCAGCGACGAGTCGAACGCCGTTCATCCGGGCTGGAATCGGAGACCTCTCCCAGGAGGACCGCGATATTTAAAAGGGCACCCGACGAGGTTCGAACTCGTACATCCTCCGCTCCACAAGCGGATACTTTACCAATTAAGCTACGGGCACCATATATTTAGTTTTAATTTTGCAGCAATAAAAAAACAACCTATTTTCTTATAAGTTGTTGTCTTTTTCGTCTTATTATTTGACAACAACTTCAACACATACCAATATCTCCGACTACGGCTTCATGTGCCGCATGCCAAGTATTTGTATTTTCTTGTTGTCTAAAAATCGATTTCACAATATTCTATCCTTTGTATCGCCTATTTGTTATAATTACTTTAACGTTCTTCTCCTCTTTTATTTTTCTTCTTTTTTAATTATAACATATTATGTTTCACAAACAAACTTATTTTTAAAATAATTATTTTCCGATAATAATGAAAAACTAATACGATTAGAACGAATCTCTACTTGACACTTGACACTTGACACTTGACACTTGACACTTGACAGATACTATCATTCAAAATATATTAAAAGGGAAATATCTTTATCTGGTACGATTTTATTTGATTCATCCATTTTTTTCAAAGCACCTTCTGGATCTTCCCAAAATTCGTTATTCGGTTCAGAACATCTTTTTTCATCTACGTTAATATTGATTTCACAAAAATCATTATTACAAGCATCTAAAACTAGTTTTTCGATAGGATTTTCTGGATCCACCAAATCATCAGTATTTACATAATATCGTTTGGGTCTATAATCGTCAAATTGTTCTGTAATGTGTACAATCATTTTATTCTTCCTTAAATTTCTTTGCGAATTCTTTAAAGAGAAAATTCTTTCAGAGCGAATTTAGCTTCTACGAAGCGGATTTTCGTCTCCTTTATCATCTTTCTCTTTTTTCATTACGCCTGGCATTGTGTTTATCGGGGGCATTGCGGGTATCGAGGTTTCTTGATCATCATTAGATTTTTCTTTTTTCGGGTTTTTACGATTTACCGCATAAAGTTCGAAGGCAGAGAATAGCATTGCTATCCAAATAATTATTGCTGCAATTGCAATGCCTCCGAGAACTGGAAAAACCATAACGAACTTAACGAACAATGCTACAAGTGAAGCAGCTATAATGGCTGGGACGCCAACACAGATAATACCAAACACAATTTTGCCCAAGACCGCTAAGAACGATGCGAACCATAGATGCTTAATAGATAGATCTTTTACAAACGCATCATATTTATCAAAGCCAGTAGTTACGAAATTTATCAACTTAATTAACCAATTCATTTTTCTTCCTTTATTTTATCTAACATTTCAAAAAAAGCGTCTAACTCAAACGCTAGTGTTTCTCCGTTGTCACCATCACCGCCAACTTTCCAACAAAAATAATCATCATAATCTTGAAAGTCATGTTCGGCTAAAAAATCTACTACACGTACAGACATAGAATGATGATCTACTCCGTCTTCCCATCTATTCTTCTTTGTTAAGCCCAAAGCTTCAGCTTTGAGGTAATCTTCTTTTGGATTATGTCCCATTTTTTACTCTTTCTTTATTATTCATTGATACACACCTTTTTGTCATCTTCCCATAAAAGATTAACATTTGGGATAATCATTTGATTTATTATTTGCCCACAAGCGATTTCCCTTAATACAAATTGGAACTTATCATATTCTATAAATACCAGTTTTTCGTCCTCGATGGTAACGTCAATTCCATTATAATTTTCATCGTAACCAGCCAAATAGTCCCACATATCCAAAAATTCATCCCTAGTAAAAGGAAAATCTCCATAGCCTACTCCCTCATCGCATAATAATTCTTTTTCTTTAAGAGAAGCAAGCACTAGTTGTATTATTTTTTTATCCATTTTTTCTTTTAGGGTTTTATTTAGCGAGTCTCGTATAAGACAGAAAAACCCAACTAGATTCATCTAGATTCTCGCCTGTAACATATTGAGATTGGTTTATCAAATCCATAGCTTCTACACCTTCATTATCCATATCTACAATTCGCATATTAGGTTTCGGTGAAAGAGCATTACTTAATATTTTTTCTTTAGGATGAAGCGTCGTAAAAGGATTCCAACGAACACAAGCCGCAGGAACTCCTTTAGAACTATCTAATCCGATCACTACACCAGAATGAGCCTTTAGACTTGGATAATTAACTGTGACTTTATCACCAATTTTAATCATTTTTCTTCTCTACTTTCTCTGTCTTTTTCTTAGCATCTTTTCTTTTATAATCAGTTTCGTAGAATCCAGTACCTTTAAATATAATCCCTGCACCTTTTCCTATAAGTCTTCTAACTTTCAGTTTGCCGCATTTAGGACATTTTTTGACCTTCGGGGCAGACATAGATTGAAACTTTTCAAAACTATGTTGACAAGCATCGCAATTATAATCATATGTGGGAATAATTTAAGCTCCACTAACTATGCTAAATAACATTATTTAATCTCCGGGAATGTTCGAGTTCCACCACAATGATTACATAATGGAATGATATCCCTTTCAGTACAGATTTTCTTACATTCATTACAACCGACCTCTACTCGACTATCTTCTTTCATAATAGGATCATTTCCATCAAAAAGAACATCAACTACATTAACAATTTTAGTCAATATAGGCATCTCTTCAACCTGTCTAACCACTCTTCTTTTGATTACAAGCTCAGGATTAGTCCTTGCATGATGTTTTTCTGGAAGATCATCTAACTCTTCAGCAGTAAACGGAGTAGATACTTTTTTAGCTTGAATATAAGTTCCACGCTTAAATTTAACAGGAAGATCATTCCAATTGACACCATGCTCTTCCATCAAAAGATCTTGTATCTCATTACAAGACTTTTTATGAAGTTGAGTATGTGAAAATTTAGATTGTCCCAATGATTGTATCGAATTCCTGACTGCATCCTTTTCTCTCCAAATAAAAGCATTAACAGCTTCTATCCTACTAGGAACATTCCAAACTCTACAATCAAAAATAGGCATTTGATCAACCTTAGAAGGGAGATAAAAGGACAATAGCTTATTAAACTTTGTAGATGCCATTGCAGCAAGGATGGAGATCATCTTTGAAGACTTCCCTCCCATAAAAACTTCTGACTTCCAATTTTCAGCTTGCCATAAAAGAGTTATCTCATCTGATTGAGTGTATCCGACTCTAGCATTAGTTTCGCTAACTAGATAGCAAGTTAGCTCTGTCATTATATCTGAAAAATTCAGATCAAACGGGCGGGACAGATCGCTTGTGAAATTTGAGAAACATTTTCCATCTAAACGAGCTAATATCGGAAGCGTTGGCATAAGCGTAGCTGAGCCATTCTTCTCAAAAAATTTCATGCGATCACCAAAACTATCTTTTTTATCACTCATCTTATACCTCATCTTCCTCTAACTCTATAAAAGAATCAGTATGAAAACCGTTAAAAATTTTGCCATCACTCATCCTTGTTACTACACAATGCCCTGGCATCTGTACTATATTACCTAAATATACAAAAACATCAGTATCTATAAAAGGATATTTCTTATGATAAGACTCAGGAACTCCATCAAAATCAAATTTAACTAATGTCAATGATTTCATTTTAAAACCTCATATACATCGAACATTTCAGCAATTGTATGAACTGTTCTAGGACACATATAATTAAACTTATTCTTTTTAATATATTCTATGACTTCATCGTCGCTATGATCAGTTCTCATATATATTACTAAATGTTTAAAGTCCATAAAATCTGATAAACGAACTTGATGTCTTGGATCAAACGGAGTAACCCAACCAACATCAAAATTAACAGACATATATTGTTCATATGTCATTTTTGTTAAAACGTATTCGCTATCTGACAAGTACTCTCTACCAGACTTTAGAGTCGCAAAACATCTATGATGCCCATCTCGAATGTACCTGGTTCCGTCTGGTAACTCTGATATAGCTATCAGACTATCTCCGCAATTCGTATAATCTATTTTAAACCTTTTAGCCCAAAAATTAAACTTCTTTATAACATCTAAAGTCCAAAGTCCGTCTACGTCAACATGATTCATCATGTTATCAAGCTGTTTGAAATTACGCAAAACATTCTGCGTAACCAGTAGGTCTGCTATTTTAAGTTTATATCTCATATATTAAAAACTTGTCCTTTTTTTACATATCCTGCAAAACCAGCTTCTTTAGCATCAGGTTTTTCTCCGTCTGAATAATGATCAAGCCACATCTTCTTTTTTGTTTTAGCATCAAGAGTATTCAAATCAGTAAAATGAGCATGAACTCCTGACTTAAACGGAGTAGTTTCACAATCATGAAAAATAACGTCTACATCATCATAAAACGTTTGAATCTGGTTAGGACAGAATTGCGTATCTGTCGTTAAAAATATTCTCTTCTTATCACCTTGCCAAATCAAGCCATAAGAAGGAACAATCGTATACCCATTCATTACATGAACAGTTTGAACTACTCTAAAAATTACGTCCTCAAATTTAAACGTTCCATTCTTAGGGACTGGTTCTATATTAAAATAATCTGATAGTTTGGTGATCTTATTTTGGACAGAACCCAAACCACCTTTTAACGTATCTTCCCATAACTGCGTCATTAACCGTTCATCTGCGAATAGAAGAGGCTTGCAATCTGGCGTGAAGTAGCTACAAAACGCCATATACTCTAGACCGCCGACGTGATCAGCATGAGCGTGACTAACGTAAACAGCGTCTATGTCTTTATAGGTTAGACCTATTTCGTTTAATGAGAAACGAATATCAGTCCCGCAATCGATCAACAGTTTCTTCCCATTGATCTCTAACAGCATATTGGTGTTGTAATTATCTAACGTAAACGCAGAGCCAGTTCCTAAAAATGTAAGTTTCATAGTAGTCCTTTCATGAATTTATTATATCATAGATTGCATCACTTGCAATGAATTAAACAAAATTAATCTATATTTTTCTTTAACTATACCATAAACAAAAACACAATATCTAAAAATTAAGTTTGTGTCTTTATTTTTTGTTACAATTTAATGATGCCGGACATAATAGATATTAATGAACAAATTCCTGACATATTAGAAGCCATAAAAAGACACTATGATGAGTACGACTGGAATATCCAATGGAATCCTCCCCACTCACATAGTCTAGGAGGATGGATCATGGTTTGTCGCCTTGGAGATTATACCTGCGAATCAAACATATCTAAACAACTCCTTATGCATCAAAGAGAAGCAATTCTTAGAGTAGAAGTTATATTTGATTGCGCAAAAGGCACAATTAAAAAAATAGACAGCCTCGTTAAAAAAGATCTAAAAGAAGGAAATCTAGTCGTCAAAAACAAACTAGTGACCGATGAAAATGGGAATATGTCTATTGAATATTGGAATCAATCTAAAGAGAATATCCCAAAAACTCTTAAAGACTTTCAAGAGAAAATATTTAAAGACAATCCATTCTCTCTCATTGATTTTTCTGAAACGAACTAAGGATGAGGGGAATCGGACCCAAGACTGTACCTAGAAACAAAACAAAAAATATAAAAACACCTAATACAATTCTATGTTGTCTATCAGAAACATCATCCTTCTTGATTAAAATACCATTCATCTCACAATAAAAAACACCAGCAGTTCCTATAGAAATCCCTATAAGAACCCATATGTAAAATAAAATGATCATCAATAACCCCATCTACTATATCGATCTTCACCAAATTCATTAACATTATCAAAAATCTTATATTCAACAACAAAAAACGCACCAGTCGTAATTGAGATAACCGCTAAAAATGCTCCTAACCCCCAACCCCAATGAATATCAACTTGAAGATAATCTATACTTGCTCCTTGCGGTCTACTCCAATACTTAGGAACAATTTCTCTCAAAACTTTTGCTGCTTGTGGCACATCAAGAACCTCTCCCATGACATGATCTCGCCACATATTATTGACAGTTGAATCTCCCATATCCAACCAATTGTGAACTTCGCACCATTCTACCTTACAATTTTTATCAAGACCAACAAACATTACTAATTCATTCTTGTTAGTTCCCTCCCATGCAGTTAGAACCTCTCTAATTTGCCCTCTACCGTCTTTGGCGTTAAAGGCGACTATCATTGCATGTATCTCATAATCTCGCCCCAGAACGGCATTAGAACGCCTCATAGACATAATGTCTGCTTCAGAGAAAGAAGGACCGTGACTAATGATAGGACTTGTATTCTTTTCGTCTACTGGGCGAGGATATTTCTTCTGTTGTGCCTCTGTGGGTTTAGGTAATTGATTAATAGTATTCTTCGTCACTCTAGCTTTATTAACGTATTCATGGATAGCAGAGTGGGGATATAATTTTTCGAATTCTCCACCCCAATTCGCTCCATAAATATTCCCAGATTTTACTGATACCCAATCATCACCTGTAGAACCTCTGTGAAAACCAGTCTTCTTCTCACCCCAAAGTTTAGAATACTTCTTATAACCAGACGAACTAACATGTTGCCATTTGCCATATTCGTTTTTAGCTGTCCAATAAGGACCATGCGTTTCAGTTACATAATAAATTTCAGTTCTGTATATCGTATTACCGTCTTTATCCGTACCACAAGCAACTTGTCTAGTTCTCATTTCCCTTGTGGTCCATTGTTCCTCATGTTTTACAGATACGAATTTGTAGTTCCATACTTCTTTAAAGTATAGTTTGCGGTGAGCACCAAAATACAGCCCACCACAAACCATAGCAGATATAACAATACTAATCGCAATGAGCGATCCAAACTTCTTGCGGTTAACGACCTTCTTCATCGGCCAGAGAGGAGAGATAAGAAGACCGAGAGCAATAAGCAACGGAATCAATATTGTAATTATAATAAAAATCATGATTAAGAAGCGTCTGGGATAAGCTTAGTTCCATCATAAGTCTTAGTTTCCATTGCACCCTTAACAGACTCAGATGAGATCATTTTGGGTTTCTTTTGAACCTTAGAGGCTAAACTTGGACCCATTCCTAAAGCAAAGAAAGGACTATTATGGAATTTATTCAAACACCACTTTTTATGCTCTTCCCATTTGCTAGTCAATATGTCTTGTGAAGATTTGAATTCAGCCAACTTACCTTCAATAGAATTCATCATTTTAAGATATGTAGTCTCAGGGATACCAAGCTTATTTGCTGCTTCGGTAGAACTCTTAAAAAGAAGTCCTCCCTTTCTTCCGCTTGACTGAGCGGCTGCAACTGCAATAAAGTCTTTAGCGAACTGTTTGTTAACTTTGAACTGATTAACAACAGTATTAATCATATTATCCATCGAAGTTTCAACGACATTGTTTTGACCTTCAAGAACGGTTGACATGTTGATTTCTGTATTTTCAACGCCCATCGTCCAAAACATAATACAAACAACATAAACAACTGCAACTATCGCAAGTCCAATTCCAACTAATGTACCTTTACTCATTTTCTTCTTCCTTTTTTTCTAAAGTATTAAAATTAACATCATTAACTACATTTTAGTTTCTTGAGAACCCTAAACTGGTAATATTATCATAATATTCGCCAAGCCTATCTTCCATCTTTTGTCCTGCTGTCTTAGCTTTTTTAGTCTTTTTCTCAATTTTCTTAGCCAAAGACATAACCCTACGTTTCAACATCTTATTGTCACCAAAATTAAGCTTTTCAATGTTTCCGCACAAACAAGCAATATCATCATGCAGACTACATATAGTTACCTTTTGCTTAGCCATTTGATTATCATACCATGAAATGCATCACTTTTTGAATTTAATTTAAAATTCTTCGCCAGTTGCGATAGCCAAAGATTTTCTTAATGTAGCAACAAACATCAAATCGTAATCAACCTTTTGAAATTCGATCTCCTTCAAAATCTTATTCCCAATGACGCCAAGAACAACGTCATTAACGAGATCTAAAATTTTGTTGTGAATATCTGGCTCACTTGCTTCTACCCACTTTTCGTCAGAAATGTTTAATGCACAATGGAAAGTATCAGCACAGAAATTGATAAAATTGCTAAATTCTACCTCTTTTTCTTCATCGTCTTCCATGTCCAAGCTCCAATGTTTTATTTAATTTGCAAAAATTTAAAATCATCATCTTCCTCAATGTACGGTATATCTTTCAAAACAAAATCCGGATCAGACGCACATTTAACCATCTCCAGTAAATGTCCTTTAATTCGTTTTCGAGCCTTTCTTCCTGTCTTTTTAGCTTTTTTCTTAACAGCATCATCCTGATGCAGTTCAAGAGGAACAACCAGAATCATCGCTTCTATAGAACGAACGATATCATCGCACATTTTGATTAGTATTTCTTCTCGATCAGCAGCTTTCATGTTTAGACTCGTAATCTTTAATAGCAGCTTCTATAGTATCTTCTACAAGAACGCTACAATGTTGTTTGAGGGGAGGCAATTCTAAATCTGTAGCAATATCATGATTAGTTATCTGAAGAGCCTCTTCTAAAGTCTTTCCCTTCATCCACTCTGTTGCAAGACTAGCAGAAGCTATAGCAGCACAACAACCAAATGTCTTAAACTTGACATCAACTATAATTTTTGTTTCTTTATTAACTTTGATTTGAAGTTTAAATAGATCTCCGCAAGCGGCTGATCCTACTTCTCCTGTACCAATAGAATCATCAACCACATCAAAAGATCCAACATTGACTGGATGTTCAAAAAGTTCCATTATTTTGTCTGAATACGGGTTGCACATCTTCTTCTCCTAAAAAGGTATATCTTCGTCATCTTCTGGATTATCGTCATCTTCGTCGGCTTTGGCATAGCTACTCTTAAGTTCAACTTCATCATCTTTTAATGATAAGAAAGCGAAATCAGTTCCGTTCTTTATCTTCTTTTTTTCTTCTTCGAAATTTAATGAATAGCCGAGCGAATCAAGGACGGCTGGAGCTTCTTCTAAACGAGTGAAAACATGCTGTTCTTGAACCCAGTAAAAATCTAGCCCAGATTCATCGTATTTTCTTCTAAACCCATATTGAACTTTGATAAGACTTTCTATTGTTCTAACACCTTTAGTTGATGAAATTTCAATATTGATTCTAGCTATAGGAAGAAGACCTCGAATAGAAAAAAGATTTCCATCGCCAAGACTTGCAACGCACATCACTACGTCACCTACATTATATTTGGTTTTGATATTCATTATGTCTTTTTGAGAAGGAGACTCCCTCGTTTACGGGGGGCTTTTACAAGCCCCTTCCTTTAGGGAGGGGTAGTTGACTTATTAGAACGAGAAGTTATCTTCTATGGATTCTGATGAAGTACTTCTTAGTTCTTTGATATGTTTTCGATAATTCTTTCTCTTCTCGATCTTTTCTCTTTTTCTTCTATCAGAAGGTTTTTCATAGACTGAATGTTTCTTGTGGTCATTCAATACATTACTTCTGTCGCACAATCTCTTAAAACGCCTAATGAGAGATTCCATATTTTCATTACGTCTTGCTACAACTTTGATACCCATCTTGCTACTCCTTGAGTCTATAGTTTAAAAATTTAACCGTTCTTACGCCTTTTAGTGCGATTTCGTCGTTTATTAGATCCCAACTTTCGTCTACGACGACTCTTGCTGTGGTTTGCTTTTCTACTCATATTATATCCTATTAATTGTTCACTTTTTCAATAATTAATTTCTTCAAGTTGTTGTTCAAGATCTCTGACAACGGCTTTAAGATCTCCCAACTGCATCTCTCTTAAGTCTCTATCTCCATCAAATACATCTAAGATTTTAGAAAGGAACAGTTCCACTCTATCTCTTTCTTTGACTCCCAACTCTCTGACTTTAATATCGAGAAATTCTTCAACTACAGGCCACAATATCATCTTTTGTTTCTCGTCAATCATTTCAATTGCCATAATTATTTCCTATTTTTAATTAGATTTCTAACAAGATGGTTAAGAGCACGATCTCTTGTGTCTTTTTTTTGAGATTTGACAAATGCTTTATCAGCCTTATCTAAGATTTGAGTGAAGTCTTCGTTTTCTTGTAAGGCGTAATAAGCATTAGTGTTATCATCAACACCAGTTGTATTCAAGAAGAGGTTCTTACTTTTTAGTCTTTTCCTTTTTTCTTTCTTTTTGCGTTTTTTAGCATAGGCTTTTCGAGTTTTATCAGACTTGCTCATGAAATTATCATATCATAAAAGAAAGTCACAAAACGGTTAGTTATTTTTTATCATACCAGTTATAAACATCTTCAGGTCCATCGTGACGATCATCTCCATAATCTAAATCAAGATTACTTGGAACAGTTGGACCGCCAAATTCGCTAGACATATGAGTAGAAATATCTGAGACCTCTGCATCAGGGTACTTAGCCTTAAGTTCTTCTGCCGTATTCGCTCCGTCTATTATTCTCCGACTCGCTTGTCCTGCCAATACAGAGCTTTCTGGGTAGGTTCCATGCTCAACTAACTCATATCCTTCTATTTCTCCGTCTGGATCATAAACAGGCTCAATAGACTGATAATCCTCTGGATCATCGTCTTCGAATTCCTGTCCTTCACGATCTTGAGAAACTTGTTCATCTTCAAAATTGTTGTAATCTTCTCCCTCGTAAGGTTCGTAATCGCCAAAATCATCAAATTGAGATACTTTTTCTATGTACTTAGCTGTTTTTATAATTCTCATAAATTATCCCTACTTAACCCTTTTTGAAATGATAATGATGATATCAATCCATGTGCTCTAGTGATTTTGTTTTTTGCACCATCAACACGTTTATTTACTTCATCTCCTATCTCAGGAGGGATCTTCCCTTGAGAAAAGACCATATCAGTTACAAGAGAGTCTAAATCTGATATAGCTCCCAGCAATAATGCTAAAACGTCTTCCTCTTCTTGTTGAGAATGCTTAATAGTATAATAATTTTTTGCCATATTTATCTCCTAACTATTATTCGACAGCAAAAACGATATTCCTTCACAAAAAAAAGAACCGCTTTCAGGGGGAGGAAAAGCGGTTCTTGAAGAACCATATAGGCTCTTTACTTAGAGATTGCAATCTAAGCAACGAGTCCCCTTAGAGGACTCAAAGACGTACCCTTGGGTATGTCTACCCGAGGATACTATCCTTGGGGATGTTTTAAAATATCAAGATGGAAATAGGTTAACTTTAGGTTAAAAGAACTGGGTTTGAACCAGCCACTTTCGGTTTATAGTACCGATGCTCTACCAAATGAGCTATCTTTTCTGAAATAACGTATAAGTTCTTGATATATATTTTTTGTTTCAATCTACGTACTTTATGTACGAATTTAAAGAAAAACTGGGAAAGATGTCAGTCAATGTTTACGACCTTACCACTCTTGGGTAAGGTCTAGAATTATCAGGTTCCTGTATTGGCTTTAACTAGTTCCTCAGTTATCATATTCGGTTTTCAAATAGCTTACTTCTTTGCTGCTATGTACAATATCGGCAAATACTTTGTCCAACTTTAATCTTTTTTGGATTTTTCTCAAGTTTTTTTTAAAAACAAATTTAATTAAAAAATCTATATTTGCCCGATTGTTGACCTTTATTTTGCAACATATCTAACACATACAAATAGCTCTCTACATTCCTTGTTAATCTATCAACAACACTAGTCTTATTGTGGAAAGTTCCCTGCATAGTATGACCCTCTTCTCCTTCAACAGATTTTAAACGTTCTTCTTCAAGTTTTAGCCTTTCTTTAATAAACGGTATAAACTGCTGACCATTTTCACCTAACTTACCTATATAATATCCTAACGTACTAATATTAATAGGACCATAAGTTCCTTCACCAAAGAATTTATTATTTTCTTTCCAACGAGACAATAACTGTTCAAAGTATTTTTGTACTGTTGGAGTATCACTATTTGTCAAAGAAAATGTATGACCCAGATAAAACATTAAAGAATCATTATATTTACCAAAATTATAACTATCACTATTTACCGTATCATTTACAAACTTAACCATTCTTTGAGACAACTCTTCAGGAATAGGTTTGAATAATTCTTGAGCAGGACCAAATATTTCCGAATCCAATTTACCCAAAAGCCTCATTACAAGACTATCCCAAATATTTGAATCTGGTTGTCCCTCTTCAATCGATTGTTGATAGATTTCAGCCATTCGCTTCATTTCTGTATCATAAATTGTCATAGGATTATCTAAAGTTTTTAATATGTGAGGATAATACATCTGTTTATATGGTTCTTTTTGATCTTCTGGTAATGATCTTATTATAGTTAACGTGTCTGACATCCTTATTTTTTCACGATCTTCATCGGTTATTAGTTCTGGGTATTTTTGTGCAAAGAATATCTTAGTTTTATCTTTCCCTAAATCTTTAAATAGGCTGTCATGTATCTCTTTTATAATCTTGTCTTGATATATTCCTCTTTCCGCATTAATAATTGTTTCTAAAGCATATCCATACATATCGTATGTATTATCATGTTTATTCTCTTTTAGATTATATCTATCAATTTCCCATTCTCCATCATCTGGATCTCTACGGTTCCATGAATCCCAACCATAATTTTCCATTTCTTCTCTAGAATCTTCGTCTCCCCATATCTCACTCTCAAGCTTTAATAAATATGCTTCAGCTTCCTTTTCATCTGTAAAAGTTTTTGTATTGTCCATTAGTGCTTCTTGTTCATACATATCTTTTACCTCTGTGTTATAGTCTGAAGCTAATTCATCTTCAACTGTCCACGTATTATATTTTGCATCTGGATCTTCTCTCCTAAGCCATTTAATAATATCTTTTGTTTTAGTCGGTCCAATAAGCATTTCTTTATCAAATGTATCAGACCATTCTCCACCCATTCTCCTATACATCCCAGGTCGCATATTTTGCTGTTTTCCGTTTAACCATTGTCTAACTAATTCTGCAAAACCAGGAAGTTCATTACCATAAACAGATTGTTCTTGAACAGCATAAGATTCTCCATATCTATTTTCAAAACGTTTTATATGGATTCTAGCTAATGGATTATTAATATCTACATCTTCTTTTCTAACAAGATATGCTACCAAACTTCCAAGTTGGACCTCACAAAAAACAGCTTCATGATGAGAACCTTCACCAAGTTCCATACAAGAAGTCCAGTCTCTATCTGTAGACATACTTGCTACATCATGTGGATTTTGAGAGATAACAACCGTAAATTCGTTTGTTAATTTTCCAACTCTTTGACTTGAATTTATAAATTGCTGCAATAAACCATTGTAGTAATCATTTGTTTCTATTAAACTTCTTTCTACATTATAGAGTTGTCCTGCTTCTGCTTTTTGTCTTAAATCTATTAATTCTTGTTTGCGAATTCTTTCTAAAAATTTAGAGATTTTCCATGTTCGACCACCTTGTTGACAATATCCTTTTCGATAGTCAATTTGATCACAACCCCCTTGTTGCAAAATCTCTATAACTTCTTGATCTGACGCAGCTAAACTAGACTGTTCTTCAATTGGAGAAAATGGAATATAAATTCTATCATTTCCAGCGAACCATTCTTTAAAAGGATATGGGTTTTGTTTAGAAAGACTTTCTATTTTATCGTAGAAATCTTCGTATGCCGCTATTTTTATAAATTTATACCAATTCACGCATATATATTCGACAAATAACTAATTTATCCTTTTATATTTTGTTAATCAGGGACTCCAGCCATATCTAACAGTGCGTTTTCCCAATCCTCAATATCGCCATCAACCTTCTCAACATACCAATTGTCAGTGTCAGGCTTTTTGATCCAAACACTATGCCTTGATGTCGGAGCACCAGCCTTCTTAAAGTAAGTGAAACTCCAATCATTCTGTATAGCTTTCCAAACCCTATCCGCAACTTTCATTATGTTTTTTTGAGAAGGAGACTCCCTCGTTTACGGGGAAGAAAAGAATTCTCAACCTTTCTATGTTAAAGTTATTAAAAAATTAAAATTTAGATAACCTTTTTAGCCCTTGCTTTTTAACAAGAGCTAAAAGGCTATCAACAAAGAGGAAAAATAATACAGTTTTTAACATATGCTAATATAAAACATACCTCTGACTGTAAACAGAGTAGTGCGTATCTACGATTTTGGAGAAAATCGTAGAATTCGTCTTTCCCTCGACCAGATATCAAAAGGTTTAATGTTACAAACACTATCTCTACCTCACGAGATTGTTTAATCTGTAACCAAAGAGGAAGGAACTGGGACGGCATTCCTACGTTTCTAATTTCTTTTGTATCGTTTACTAACAACTATTAACTCCTGTTAGTTGTCTGGTCAACTTAATCTCTTACGAGATTCTCTCTGTCAGTTGGGGCTTTTACAAGCCCCTAACTTTAGGGAGGGGTAGTTGACGTTATTCTTCCTTTAATCTTTAAGCATTTCTTCTATCTTGGCAAGTTCCATATCTGTCTTAAGATCATCACTCATCAGACTTTCAAGCTGCTTCTCCAAAGTAGCCAACTTCTTCTTCTCACTATTCAAACGAACTTTAGCTAAACGAGTTTTAAAATCACTTTCCCAATCTGAAACCGAATATCCAAGCCAAGCAAAACTACCTTTAACGGCAAGACGCTCACAAGCCTCCTTAAAAGCTCCTTCACGATCAATTAAGAACGCAAGAGCTTTAGCTAATGTGACTTCATCTACGACAGTCTGTAGGTTAAATGAACCTTCTGTAGAATGTTCAAAATATCTGAAAGAACCGTTTGTAATCCAAGTAGCCTTTTCAGTTTTGATTATAGAAGTTTTTCGTTTTACAACTTCTCCGATAAGTTTTTGAACTCTTGCATCATTTTTTGCCATTTTTTTCTCCTTAATAATTAAGTTTTATTTTTGCACCATTAGTTAATTTAACCGATAATTCGACAAAAGGCATAGATTCGACTTCTTCTTTTGTTAATCCAGATCTAACAAGATTGCCACTTACACCCTGTATTTTAAACTTGCCGTTAAACAAAGACACATGAGCATCCTTATGAAGATTGTAACACTCTTTTTTCTTTAGGTCACTATCCCTATCTTGGTAGTAACGTTGATAGTCTCGTTGAGCATAACAACTTAAAAATGACCCATCATCTTGAGATAACCAACATCTTTTGCTTTGTTGACACCATTTGTTAAACGTCATAATCTTACTTCTTGTCACAAGTTCAGATGGAGCACCAGCATATTGAGATTTAGAGAAACTTTCAAAAATTTCAGCAAACGTAGAAATAGGCTCATTAGTCAACCTCTCTGACAACTTCGTAAACCCATCCTGTACCCAATATTTTTCATAACTATTTCCATCTTTATCTATCTTATCAACATAAACAAAAATGTGACGTTTTTTACGAGTATATTCTCTAGAAGAGTAATAATTATATTTAATTTCTCCCCACTCAAATCTACCCAAATATATAACTTGCTCACTTTTCTTTGTCAGATAAGTGCAACCTGCAACCATTTCTTTCTTATTAACTTTTTTGGCTTTTAATGTTTCTAAATCAAATGATGACTTATACTCCTGCGAATCAATCGGAAGAAGCATGACCTTAGCCGAACCGCACCAAGCATACACAAACTCTCCCTCAAGTCCCTTCCCCTTGATAGCCGAACATTCTTGCAAAATGAAAAGCAAATTAGGAACTGTAATCTCGAATTCAAAACCTCTTGGATCGTAAACGCGAATATATTCATTACGAGCATTCCAAGAATAACTATTTCTTGCTCCACCAACGCCTTTGTTCAAGACAAACCCTTCAGTTGGCTCGTTGTCAACTACTAAAGGCTTAATCTTATCATCACGCCAACCATTCCAAGATTTTTCAGAACTAATCTTGCCGTTTTTACTCGTTCTTACAACAAAACCTAACTTACCAGTGTAAGTGTCACTTCGGTTTTGAAACCCAATCGATATTTTCGGTGGAACATTAAAATCACCCATTTTACAGTTTCCTTCACATACTAAAAGATTCAGCTTCATTCCATTCTTCGTTGTCACGCCACTCCTTTGTGGCAACGAGAGAAGCATAAACTACAGTCTCACCTTTTCTAAACTTCCTCTAGTACTTCTAACTTAAAACATCTAATCTTATTGTTATTGTGAACTATTGCTCCAATGTCTTCAATGTTAACCTTAACCTTTAACAACTTACCTCTTGAATGATAATCCAATGCACCTTCTTCTGTCCAAACACTTAAACCAAAAGAATTCTCATTACTTAAATTACAATCACAATGAGAAGTATAAACTTTACCTACTTCATATTTATATTGAAAGTTAAAGACAGAATAATTATCACTTCTAATCGTTTTGTAAGCAATAATATATT